>JAABUK010001203.1_pt1 | contig 50271 bp, 66 predicted proteins | sample 5559141 | NCBI WGS metagenome assembly JAABUK01 (sample SAMN10711869, study PRJNA513367) | rock metagenome | isolation source: Antarctica rocks | place: Antarctica: Victoria Land, Pudding Butte nord | collected 2016-01-03 | reverse complement strand
AACTTGATCACGTAATCCCCAGTGATGAGCTGACTCATGATACCAAGGCAGTTGGGGATGCAAAGGAATGCTGCAATGTACAGCAATGCAAATGTTTGGATGCAGACTTTTGACTGCTGCTGTACATCTGGACCACTGTTAGAAAGGCTGGGGGTGCTCATGCATGGCAAGCTGGCGACCCTTTGTCAAATTGCAAAATTGCGGCAACAGGTTAGGTGGGCTGGAAACAGCAACATGGCATTGGCGTCTACACAGTCAATGCCAGCCTCCAAGCAACATGTCCAAATCTGCCAAAACGTGCAAGATACATGTGGGCAGAACATAACAGTGTGTCACCACCAAGAGACATTGAATATTCCATATTGCGCTAAGGCTAGCTTGCTAAACAGTAAGGGCAATCAAGTAAAGACAGTATAGACAGTCTGGAAAATACAGTGTGTGAAGTGTAAACTTGTGAAGGTTGCCGGCGATGATGTTTACAGTGTGCTTGGTCAGGAAGATGCCATGTACTGAAGTAGTAGGGTCCAATGCAAACAAATCAGAAAAGACGTACTGAATGGTAGCTACATTGTGCAAAGTGCACAGCAAGACTGCCCCAACAAGGGTCAACTCATGGACTAACAAGTGACAGTTGCACCAGATACAGATGCTACCACAGCGAGCAGAAGCACATTCATGATATAGAGGCGCTGAATCCTCATGATGAATTTGAATACACATAACGCAAATGATGAGGCTGGAAAAGGCGCTTGTCTGAACCCTCTGAAACAGCTGTTGCATGCAGTGGTATGCCAAAGTCATAATAATAGATCGAGGAGATATCCATACTTGGATCGAAGCTTTGTATGCAGAGCTTGCCAAAGACTGGCTGCGACCCTGCGCATGTCCTCGCGCTCTTTGTCAAGCAGTGCAGCTTCCTGCTCCTGCAGCTGTCTCAGTTCTGCCCGAATGGGCTTTATAAGGTCTGGGTTGAAGTGAATGGACTCTAAATGTTGGATAACTGCCTGACATTTAGCAATCTCTCCATGCAATGCTGAGGCTCTGTCATCTAGGGGAGCCACTGCTTGCAATGTATCATCAATTTGCTGCAGCCCTTCAGACACAAAAGCCACTATTGCCTCAACCTTCTCGCGCACTACCTGCATCGCACACTAACATTTCTCCCATCACATTCTGCAAAGATGTCAATTTGTATATGCACAATACACAGTGAGGAGCAATGTCAGACTACGCATTACTTTGGGCGCAAGTTGTGTCACACAGCAGCGGTGAAACGTTGTGGCTGGTTCTGACAGCAATAGCAGCATGATGACAGCAGCTGGGTGAAGTTTGACTGAGCATATCAGGCTGCCCAAATAGTACATGTCATGAGTAAGTGGAAGCCGCAGCTGAGCTTACGTGCCTGGATAGTGCAGGGCATGCAGCACGGGGGAGTCAGGCACATGGAGCAAAGGGGAGCAGGGACACAGGTAATGGGGTGCAGGGGTATGGAAGGGGGGGGTGGGGGGGCAAGGGGGGCGAGGGGCCAAGGGCGTCCAATGCATACACTTGCAGCAAGTCTGTGAATGTTACTTGCATGCTGTAAGCCAGCAGCTCTGCTTGACACAGCAGTCTTGACATGTCAGTGAAGCAATACCACTCAGCTGCTCAGCTGTTTGCCCCAGATTCATACCTGTTGTGTGGTTTTCTGTTTCTTGGCAGCAACCTGGCTTGAATCCGCTTCTGAGCTGGCTGAGAAGCGCTTTGCTCCTCCTACTTTGTCCACTGCTTGTCTCTGTACAGAACTCATAGGACTGCCAGCAACGCCTGTGTCATCTGGGCTGTTGCCAACATGCTGCTGCTTTGGTGTATTATGCGTACTTCCACTCTGCATGACATCGAAGGTGAGCTTCTGGACAGGCCAACACCTCCTGTTGGAGATGGCTTTGCTGGGCTTAGATGTCAAGGTTCTTTGCTGTTGTGACATGCAAGGTATTCAGACTCGACAGCATTGATGTAGGCCAAGCATAAGACAAAAGATGAGACTGCTTTGGGTGCAGAGTCTGCTACCCTAGGACAAATTGGTCACCCTGCTTCACCCAGTCTTCTTCCTCAAGGTGCAATCTGCTGTACCCTGGTGATGATCAGGCTGAGTCTGTGCTCTGCTTGACATTGCTTGGCACTAATGAGCAGCATTTGGTCTGGGCTCACTGAACAATACCCTGTAGATGTATTATGCAAGGCATGCACTGATGCTATAACTTTCCAATGTGTGCCATTTGCCTCTCATACTGTCAGGCTCCCTTAGGGTTTGTGCTCACACCATTCCATGCTACACTTGAGGCAGCATCAGCCTTTCAGCCTGGACTGCAATGAGCCTTGTATGCTGAGCATTGATCTGATCCTGCTGCAGGATGTGCAAAACAATGATGCATTGCAACCTCATGCATCCCCAGTCCTGCATTCTGCCGAAAGGTCTCAGGCCAGCAGTGGCTCACAGGCCAGCAGTGGCTCAGAGGCCAGCAGTAAGTCCAACGAGCAGGAGCAGGTGCGCATTAACTGTAATTGCCTGCTCACTTTGTACACACCTGTTGATGTGACTGCTGCTTTTGACTTGATCAGTGATGCAAATCCTGGCGTGTTGCATTGTGCTTGCAGTGATGCAGTACCACCATGCTTTGGACAGGCAGACGCATTGCCTGTGTGGCTTAGTGCACTGCTCTTGCATGCATGCTTTGACTGGCAATGCAACTCATGGCTGTGTGCAAAATGCATGGCATGTATCATATGGATACGTTCATCACAGTTTTAAGGCAAAGCATGCATTGCTGCAGGAGATTGATGCTCACACCTTGTTGCAACATGTGATCGACGCACTGGAGGGTCTGGAGGCGCAGGCACAGAAGTCAGCTGTAGGTGCTGATGAAGACACTGCAAAGCTGCAGCATGTGATTGACACCCTGGTGCAGAAGAGGAGACCAGCAGAGAGGATAGACTCTTTGCGGGCAGAGCTGGTGGAGGCAAAGCAGTTTGCAGCCGACAAAGAGGTGGAACAGCAAATGAGCAAGACTTACGACGTTATTTTGTCAGGTCTGTCCACATATGTTCAGGGAACGCACCCCTATGCTGTTGGCAAGTGGCCAGCTGCAGAAAGCTCAGCTGGGGGCCATGCCACACCACATGCATGAGCAGTACATCCAGCAGCCAAGCAGCTGTCTCACACTCTCAGCTCAGCATGAAGCTCTCGCCGTCCTCTCAGTGCACATGAAGACTGGCTTCCTACACTGTTCACTGGGCCGGATAGGCTTGCTGAGATGTGTGTACATCATATGCGTGGAAAAGGGAAGAACACCATCGTACAGCATGTTGCGTCTTTAGGGACTGCTTTTGTACAAAGCGAAATTTGTGAGAAAACTTGGCCAGTGCACAGGACAGCCTTGGCTGTGGCTTGTCCTGTCTTGCTTGAGCATATTTGTGTGCGTCCCTTTTGCATCTTTTGCTTGGTTACCTGTGTGAATGTGCAGTCTTGGAGGTCTTGAAGGGTGTTATTGATCAATCAGTGCTTCTGGGGGACTGTCATGGGCAGCTTAGTCGTATCGTACCATTTCTTGTAGCGGAGTTGGCATGCTTTGCATTAGCAGTACTGCCGATAGGGTTATATCTAAGATCAAGACTTGTAATGTAGCTGCAGAAGAGTTTGTTTGCGCCGAAATGGCATGCCATACTTTTTAGTCTTGTAGGATGTTCAGGAGTGTCCTTATGAATATTGACATGCCAGCTGCAAAGCTGGCTTGACATTAGCGGTGTGTAAGTGTGTTTGCAGAAAAGCTTGCAACAAACTGTGAGTATTGTTTTGTTACACCTGAGCTGTGCACAGAACTGCATTGAACCTGCTGATGCAAGCTGTCTCATATTTTACAGCAGCCTGCACATGCACAACATTCCAACATACAAGCGTCAAGACATATATGCTGACAGAAATCAGCTGTTCACTACTGTGGCATGCATGTTGCAGCTAATCGTATGTATACTCTGCCAACTGACAGCATGAATGCTTGCCTGACAAGCTTGCTTATACAGGCCTGGTGCGAGCAACATGACCAAGGCAGCTGGCAATGTCAAACCTTGCCGACAACACTATATGTCACACCAACCTGATGCATCAGATGACACGTATGTAGTACAATTTGCTGCAGTGACTTCTTCTCAAACTGACATCAATTTGAACCACTTTAAATTGAGTGGCACAGCAAAATTGTCAGCCAGGAACTTGATTGCTCCAGAACTGGCGCAAAGTACATGCATGTAGATATATGTACATGAGTCTAGGATGTAAATGCCGGCATGCCCTCCCTTGACAAGCAAGTGCAGCCATCAAGACTAATGTGAAATGGAGGCCAGGATCGTCTGAAAGGCTGCCAAAACCCTGTGAACATAGCCATACACTCTAACTACGCATCCATTGTACACATGTGCCACAGCTGTGCACTAGCTGGCCAAAGCATGCAAAGCATCTGCGCCTTGCCTCACCAAATTTTGCATTGCTTTGCCAACTGGTGCAAGCAAATATGAACGCCAGTATGTAATCGAAGCCTTGCTGTCCAGGTAGACCCTAGGGTAGGCCTAGCGCTGCTGGAAATTAAGTTTCTTGAACGCTAGGGCTCCTGCGCCCCAAAAGAACACAGCAAAGGCAGCCAAAACAATGACCACCCATCCCTCCCACTCATGCCGATAACCAAAGCGATTTCTGAGGAACTCTGGGACGGTCATAGTTCCTCCATCTGTGAGCTGAACTATGTTGTTGTCCTCGTCTCCAAGGTTGCTCACAACAAGACCATAGAGCGACCATGTGACAGGATTCATCCAGTAGGCGCCAATCCACCAGCCCGGAATGTGCTGCAAAGCACAAGCAAAATGCTTCGAACTTGATCGAACTTGTCACTGCATTTGGAATATGCTGCGGGGCAAACAGTTGATATGCCACTGCTGGCTGCTGAATGTGGCATATGCATGGCGTTGTTTTCAGAAGCTGATGTGATGCTACTGCGGTGGTGATGTAATGCGGCTGATATAATCGATGCTATCTGCTTGAGCATGATCAAAGCATCAAATGTTCGATCACAATAAAATATCGAATAGAACATGTCGCGAGTGAGAAATTGCAAGGTCAACCGAGTCCATCAACAAAGATGATGGACAGGCAAAGCACTTTGATGCTGTGAGATACTTAAAGCAACACAAATTGTTGTGCGACAAAATACCGATATCCTCCATATAGCGATCGATCGACCCTGCATGCACTTGTGAGCCGAAAAGGAAAAAAATAACAGAAACATTTGGCACACCTAACAGGAAACTCCTAAGGCAGTAGCCCAAAGCTATGACTATTCAAATAAGCCATGGCTCAGTGGAAAAAGAGAAAGGCTAATTTTATGGTGGATCAGGCCCACCTGTGACCATGGTGAGGCCATCACGGGCAGTGCAGATCCGAGAAAGACGATCCTGGAATAGGAAGAAGAGGCAGACTAACTAGCTTTGGCACAATCTGCGCAAAATGCAGTACACAACTTCTCTTAATTCAGCTGGAGTGATGAGAAGAAGAATAAGAAGAAGATGAAGAAGAAGAGGAGGAGGAGGAGGAGGAGGAGAAGAAGAAGAGGAAGAGGTAGAGACTGACCGGCGCAGGGATGACAAAGCCTGAGAAGAGGTTCATGGTGAGGTAGAGGCTGTTGGAGGCCACCGCAGCTGCCAGCAGGTTGGGCGTGACAGCCACACACACCACTCCATAGTAGGTGAAGTACAGCAGCGTCTCCACCATGAACAGCAGAAACCAGAAGAATTTACCTGCAGCAGAAAGTCATTCAGCTGTTACCTTTGGATTCTCAAGAGAACAGATCTGAGTTGTTATTCCAAAGTGTTGCTACGGTGGGTTTTTGACAGTTCCAAGTTAGGCTAAACTGCCCCATGCATGTCAGTGCTTTGCACATGGAGCAAAGCAGTGTGCCAATCAAGTGCAACTCAAGAAAGAAATGAAGCTGCCTGCAGCTGCTGCCTGTCAGTACGTTCACAATACTGATGCAAGGCAAGCTGAGACTGTTTAAACAGAGACTATTCACCGAGCAAAAGCCCTGTTAAAAACACCATGCATGGTGCCCAAAGCTGCATGCACCTTGGAGTTGGATATTTATGGTTAGTCTGTAACTGGTACTCCCCCATATACTTTGTACTAGCCACTGCAACTTGCAATATTGCATTCATGTACAACAACTTGCAATATTGCATTAATGTACAACATGCTGTAGTACCAAGTATGCTACCGCAATAACAGAGCAACACTGACAGCTTGTCTCAATCACGTGAACTTCCTCATTGGTAAAGAGGGGGAAGGGCAACAAGGCAGAGAAGCAATGGGACAAAAAGAAGAGTGTAAATAGAGCTGACCTGCATCTTTGGCAAAGCCTGCCATGAAGTATACAATGCAGGTGTACACAATCGCCTGAATGATAAGATACATTGCCTCTATGGTTGCCTGCATACTCAAAAACATTGTCTCGCCTCATGCAAAACACTGCATTTTTGTTGAACTCGCTCACTCAGTGCTGTTTTGCTGCAGCTCATGCCACACAGCAGGAGAGTGACCAAGTCAGCAAATCATGGCACTGCAGCAGCTTCATATGCAAATTGGCATCAGCGTTTTCAGCAGCATCATATGCAAGCCTGCAGAAGCTTCCCTCAGTCAAAGGATATGCGGACCCACAGGATAGTCTACAGTTTGAGCAACTCCTGCTCAAAAGCCAAATCATGAGCAGCAAATATTACCACATCTGAATCCTGCAGCATGGATGCATGAGCAGATTGCAGCCTGAGAGGGGATTCTGGCAGCAAAAGAAGCAGAAGCACGTACCATGGCAAGGTACCAAGGCTCCACAGCATACATGCCTGCAGCACGCTCCCGGTAGAAGACAGCACGCTCATCAGAGATGACCGGCTGCACAAAAATGGAGTTCATGATTCCCAGGAAGAGCGTGGCAACATACAAGGCTCCCAGAGTGTTTGTGATGCGCTGCTCTGTGTCCCTGCAAGAAAAACAAGGAAAAGTTGACGCTTTTCAGCGATCATAACAGGAGCCTCCTGAAGGCGGCAGCCCTGAGCCAGGTGTGTCCCTACTGATACATTGTGCTGGTCATTTATACATGTAAGTGAAGTTCTCAAGTGTGAACTATGCGTATGTTATGTGTGGATGAACACGTAAAAGATTGACCAGGTGTAAAGAGTGAACACAGGCTCACTGGCAATAGAGGGGTCTTCAGGGTGAATGCTGAAGCACCTTGGGTACTTCAATTGATACAGATGACATGCTGTAGTTGGGGCAAAACAGAGTGCCATTTGTAGCAGCATAATGCTCACTCAGCTGTTTGAAATGTAATGCAGTTCTTTGAGCATGGCTGCTTGTCTTCAGTGCATTGCATGCCACAATGTGTGGTGTGTGTCCTCAAATCAAAGCACAAAGCGCATGTGCTTTTCATGGGCTGTACAGCAGCATAAGTTTGAATTCAAACATCAGGCAGCTTGCGAGAGCACATTACATCAGCACCTACGTTTTGTCCCCAAGCTTCCAGAACATGGTCCCAAAGAGCAGCGCAATCCCAACCGTGAAAGAAAACCTGGTAGCATTGTATGCTGGCGTCCTCCAAAAGGTGATGAAGAACTTCTTGAGGCAGATCAGGTACTGCCTCTGGGCACTGCAGGGATACTTGGTGTCAAAATGTAGCGCAGGAACTTCGGGATCTGGTTTGCTGACTTCTTCTATGACTACCTGCTGATGCCTGCATCAAGTGAACAGTCAGCGCCACACTCCACATCTTGTACCTATACTAGTTTGCAGCATTCTTCAGTATGATTGATCGTCCCTCGCTTGCAAGAGAACATGAAAATGTGTTGAAACAAACAGCGCCCAGCCTCAGAAAAAGAGTGCTGCAGCAGTAGCACATATTGGCTTAACCAGCAACATTGTGCTGCAAGCGAGCACATGTACAGCAAATGCTGATCGTAACACGTGACATCATCATCACTGTTTCTGTTGCAAGATGGACTGCCTAGGTCCTTCTGAACAAGCTCGTTGCATCTTGCAACCCAATATGCAGCACACATTCACCAGCATGCACCTAAAAACAACAAACTTTTGAAAGGCAGCAGCAGCAGCAGCAGCAGCAATAAGCATCAGCAAGCGTCAGCAAAAATTTCAAAGCAACAGCGGCACTGTTGTGCACACCTGCAAAGGCTGCTCTGGTCAAAGACAGCAGCAAAGTCGACACCCAATCGTTCCTCATTGCCAGGTGTCGTCACCTCAAGCATCCAGGTGGCGGGGTTCAAATCATCTGGGATTGGCTCCACCCCCGGGATTGCCTCAAAGTAGTTGATCAGGTTCAATGAATTCTTGCCCAAATGCCCTGCGCTCAACCAGATTGAAGAATGCTTGCCAACAAGAGTGAGCAAATACGAGAGAAGAAGGTGCAGGAGCCATCACTTAAGCAGCACGGGAGGACAAACAGCACAGCACAGCACAGCACAGCACAGCACAGCACAGCACAGCACAGCACAGCACAGCAGCATAGGAGTGCCATCCTCAAACAGCAACCAGCTTGTGTGGTGCCACGTACAAACCAACCCATGCAAGGTGGAGATGACTCTCCATGCAAGAAGATGAATACAACAGAGATGTTGGGTCAAAACCATAATGATGCAGGCTGGACAAGCAAGCCTGAGCAAGCAAGCTGTGTATTATGTGACCTGCATAAATTGTTTGGCCTCCTCTCTTGAGCAGCAGCAGCTCATCAAAGGATTCAAATATGTCGATGGAGGGCTGATGAATGGTGCACACAATTGTGCGGCCTGTATTGACAATGTTGCGCACTGTGCGCATCACAATAGCTGCTGCTCTTGCGTCCAGTCCTGTACCACCACGAAGTGGGTTTGGGATGCAGCGTCTACAGTTTGGGTTGTCAGACTGCGCACAGCAGCGTGGTCAAAGGGTGATGCATTGCGCTCAACACAAAGCCCCGCTGTTATGCATGAGACCTACTGTTGGTTGTTAGTCATACTGATGCACGTGGGAGAGAAACTTGGCACAATACAGGCAGCTTGTAGGTATTGCACCAAGGCTGTGAGAAATCAGTACTCAAAGTGGCCATGACTTGTGTTGTATACAGATATGGACACAGGTGAGTGAGATGATTCAGGATACCAAACAGAAGCCTATTGATGTCACCCAAACAGCTGACAGGTTGCAAAGCTGAGGGGTCTGGTGCATAACCTAGCAAAGTGGTTAGCCAGGCAGGTGAAGGGGTTGCTCACCTGAGGTAGGCTCATCCATGAAGACAATGGAGGGGTTAGCAACCAGCTCCACTGCAATGGTCAACCTCTTGCGCTGTTCCACAGACAGTCCACTGTGCCCTGGCACACCCACCTGCACGTGCACTCAACCACTTGTCAGAAATCGAAACATGGGTTCCTGTTTCGAATTCAGTTCCCCTGTGTCGAACTCATTTCCCCTTTTTTCATCCACTTGTCAGGAAGCCATTTTCTTGTTGGAAGCCATTGATGTAACAACCATGAAACATTGTGTATATACAGTATATATATAGTGACTTGTTGTGCTATAGTGAGTGACTGACTTGAGCTGTGTTCAAGTGATACTGAATCCTGAGTCTTTGAACCTGATCACTGGCCAGCATTGCTGTCGCACAGACAGACTGTGATGGAAACTGAGCTTGTGGTGAGGCATGCTGTGAATCAGCTAGCCTCTGCTAGTCACGACCTGTTTGAAAGTGTAAGTCACTGGTACTCAACAACCATAGGCTCACTGTACAAAGCATACAAGCTACCCTGCATCTGCCAAGACTGTACAGGCGTACGCACAAGATAAGTGAACAATAGGGTAGCAGTCCACTCACCAGGACGCTCTGCAGGACATTCAGCTCCACCAATCCCATCACTTCATCCACAAAGGCTTGAATGGTGTCAGCAGGCACTCCTTGTGCGAATCTCAGCTGTGCGCTGAACTCTAGCGCCTCACGGACTGTGGTTTGTGGTGAGTGCACATCGTTCTGCTCTACATAGCCACTCACTCGGGCAAAGCTGGTCTGCTCTTTGACATGACCATTCATTCGGATGTCACCTTCAATTTGACCACCTATATATATGCATGGAGTCAAAAGTCACATTGTCAAGCTACTTTGGCCATACATTTCGTAACTTGGTCAGCCAATGAATCGCAGCTTTGCAGTGCAACAGTGCTAAGCTGTTGACAGTTTTGCAGCACTACAATAACACTTCAGCATGGTGATCAGCTGATCCCAGTATGCGACATGTACTGTCATCCATGCAGTCTTACTTGCAGTACATACACATATGCGCAAGCAAAAATGCACACACGCATGCACATACTGTCAATGTTCCCAGAGGCTCACTCAGCTGTAGACTATACCTTTGACTCAACCTTGCTCATATGTCAGATGCTAAGCAGCTAGGATGCACGTGGTGGTAAACGAAATTTGGGCAATTCTTGTTTTCTTAAGGGTTCCTGTTTTGGACAATATCTCACTTGTTTTGCGGCCAGCCAGGACATCCATGAGAGTGGTTTTGCCAGCACCGCTGACCCCCATTAGGCAGGTGAGCACCCCAGGCCTGAAGGCCCCACTGATACCCCTCAGCAGCTCCAGTTGGGGCTTGCCCTTGAACTCCTTCACATTGTCCCCTTTCATGCCCTGTGTAGACGAGGCAATGCTGATAGGCAGCACAGACAGTGAAGGGAAAGGCAGCTGAGGTCTTCAGGCCCCTTTAAGGCTTGGTGCAGAAGGGCACAGTCTATAGGCAGAAGGGGCTGAGTGACCTATTGGTCCCCTTTACTGATAATGACAAGCCCAGCTCAGGTCTCCTTTGAGGTATACATGTGAAGGCAGCATTGGTAGCCCCCCCCACCCCCCCCCCCCTGCTGATCTCCTTTTGCAGCTTCAACATGGCTTGGTCGGTTGAACTTGGCAAACAAGATTGCCAGGTTCTGAACAAGCATGTGTGCTTCATGGAAGCAATTGTTGGCGGCACACATGAAAAGCAAGGTTTAGGATTTAGGGTTTAGGGTTTTATGGAGGACATGGCAGATTGTTGAGGCGATTAGTGAGCCAGTGCTGTGCCACTTTACTTGTCATCTTTTGACGCCAGGAGTAGCTCTGGTAGGAGCCTCAGATGTCTGCTGGCACAAGTCTTAGCTTACTGAGCAGCTGAGCAGGCAGACTGACCAAAGGCGGCATTAGGGACAGCAGCTCAACACTGGATGGGCTCTTAGACTGGGACAAAACAAGGTTCATATTTGTGGAGACAGACCATTGGACTGCTTGTGATGCGTTTGATTATGAGAAAGGTGTGAAGAAGGTCCTCCTCGACTTAACAAGCAAACATTGTTACAATGAGCAAAGTGAAGAGGCTCACTGCTGGGACGTCTACGTAGTAGTGGACATCTGAGAAGGACATGGCTAGGGGTGTGAAAGGCAACACCATTCCCTTCTCCGTGCTGCTTTCCCTGAAACTATTGCCCCCAAGGACTGCACCAAAGAGCCCTCTCAGCAGCTTCTTTTCAGACCAATAAAGCTCACATACATCATGATCAAGGCAAAGCGCATTGTCATGCCATCTGATGTTTGCACATCCATGCCAAGCAATTATGCACATCTGTGAAAACGCCAATTTGTGCAGGCTGAGGTGACTCACCAGCAGACCCCAAGCCACTCAAGTTCTTCTGTGATACAGGAGCAGCTGCCGATGCAGCTGCCTCATTACTAGCCAGACTCTTATGGGATGTTGGACCGATCCCCATACTGCTGTCCAGGTTGCTTCCCTCCCCATGCAAACCTTTGCTGGGGGCTAAGTCAGTCCCCATGCTGCTGTCCAGAATGCTGTCAGGGACTGTGTCAGCTCCATGTAGCCCCTTGTTGGGGATTGCGCTGATGCCCATGCTGCTGTCCAGGATTCTGTCAGGGACCATGTCATCCCCATGCAAGCCCTTGTTGTAGGGAACTGTGCTGATCCCCATGCTCCTGTCCAGGATTCTGTCTGGGACCATGTCATCCCCATGCAACCCCTTGTTGGGAACTGTGCTGATCCCCATGCTGCTGTCAAGAATCCTGTCCGGGACTGTGTCATCGTTATTTGACCCTGCCACATCTTGGAGATTGCTTGATGCGCTGCCTTGTGTATTGTGGCTGGTACTGAATTCATTGATTTTGTTGCTGCTGGAGCTGGCTGAAGCGTCTTGACCGCCAGCACCCTACATGTGTAAACATCATGCCGTTTGAGCAGCCTGAGCAGCACTATTACTTCAGCCAAGTAGAGAGGTGTAGCACATCCGGTCCTTATTGTATGTGCTATGATCTGCCAAATGGATGGCGAGATGACCAGTCAATTTGCTGCACTTTTGTGACTCCTGTGCTGAAAACACTGCTGCAGGCATTTCTGCTGCTCAGTGCGTATAGCTCTGCGCATCCAGACATGTACACATATGCAGCAGGCAGCTACTGACCACAGGAGATTGCAAGGCACTGAGGCAGCAAGGCACAGCGCAGCCACTAGGCCTGCACAGTCATATGCATGCCGTACAAACATGTACCATACATACTGTACAGGTACGGTGCAGTCTACCTGGGGCAGCATTTCGATTCCAGCTGGCCTGATTTGGCCTGGTCACCCTTGACAGTCAGCTCCCTCTCTTTCAGGCTCTCCTCAGACATGACAGCTGCCTGAACACCATAAGGTGCCAGCAGCATGTGTGCCAGCACACAGATGACATTGAAGAGAATGATGTAGGCAATCATGACCCCGACTCCTAGCCAGACCCACCTGCACCCCGAGATCAGGGTCAAGTGGCTACCTATAGGCAGCCAGGGATGGGCACAAGGAGTGCGGAAGGGCAAGGGCTGGCAGGGGAAAGAGGGGTTGAGGGGACACGGGGGGGCCGGGGAAGTTGGGCCAGGGGGGTAGCAATGGGCAGATTGATGAAGAACTCTTGGCCTGTTTGCTAGGAACAATTGAGCTGCCTCAGACACATATGTCAGTGCTGTCTGCATAGCACAGATGTGTTCTGCATGACAGCTTGTCCCTAATTCATGGCTGCCGATGCCCCCTCATGGGGTAGGGCCTTGGCCTCAGCAGGGCTTGTAATCTATGCTGGCAGGCATTGGGGTGTGCCTTGTACAACAGGCCTATCAAGTCTTGGAAAAAGAAAAGACTGCTTCATGAGTGGAGGCAAGAGTGCTCACCAGTAGTGAGTGGGGAAGTTGAAGACAGCAAGAAGTGCTTTGCCCAGGTTCTCATCTGGGTTGGTAGGGTAAGGCTTCTGCCAGCGAGGGGCTGTGAACTCATTGATCAACAGGGCTCGCATCCCATACTGCAGTGGATCTGCATACCACACCAGACAGATATATACAAAGAAAAAAAGAAAAGTTTACGCTTTTCAGCGATCATGACGGGAGCCTCCCAAGGCGGCAGCCCAGAGCTACAGATATATACACACCGATGATCCAAGGTTGCAATCTACAGCGCAGTCACTCATGATTGCCATGATGGGCACAAGTGATCGGCTGTGTTGGCTAGCAGACTCTTGTGAAATCCTTCTTCTTCTTCTTCTTCTTGTGTCTCTGCCATCAGCTGCCAATTCAAGATCATGAAGTCACATGGGCAATCTGCAGCAGGTCTGGATGTCACATGAGGAGCGCATGCACAGAGATCAAATGACCAAGCTTGCTCGCTACTGGCATTGAAGGTAGAAGCTGCTTGGGGGAGACTGATGACTAGCATTACAGGGAGAAGTATACATCGTGTGACATACACATACACATACGGACAGACATCACAAGATGTGTAGCAATCCAGTAGCCCCATATCCACCAGCCATGGATCTGGCCAAGACATGCACACACATACGGACAGACATCACAGAGTGTGTACCAATCCAGTAGCCCCAAATCCACCAGCCATGGATCTGCCCCCGGGGTAAAACAAAACCCCCCAACATGAGGATAGCCATGAGCATCATGGAACCACAAGCATTACAGCGAGAGCCACGCATCAAAAGCACACACACAGGGACAGACATACGGACAGACAACTAGACAGACATCACGAGATGTGTACCAATCCAGTAGCCCCAAATCCACCAGCCATGGATCTGCCCCCGGGGCAAAACAAAGCCCCCCAGCATAAGAATCGCCATGAGCATCATGGAACCACAAGCGTTGGCCACCACTATGTTGCGTGCTATTGCTCCGATGGCCCGGAAAACGCTGATGGCCATGTTGTGCACCAGGAACAGCAGCAGCCAGCTCATGAAGAACCTGCAGCAAGCAACGTGACCTGCCAGACCCAATCATTGCATGAACAACATCAAGTCTTTTGCATTGTTAGCCGTTTTCAGCAACGATTCAGCATGCGCACCGTACAGTGCGCACTGTACGATGTAGAAACCTAAGAGGAAACAGCAAAACCAAATGCCTGCTGAGGCTGCAGATCAGATTGGCTGCAAGATCAGGCTGCAAGATCAGAGCAGTGCCGGACGCATTTGAAGTTTCACCTGCTTAGTCCCAGCACAGCACAGCATACATATGTCGCATCCAGTTGAGCTCCTTTGCACTGAGTTGGTGCAACCCAGGAGTGCTGATCTTACAGTCAGCTGTGCTCCTTTGCAAAGAGATGAGTGGAGGCAGGAGTGCATGCTTTACATCCAACTGTGCTGCTTTGACCAGAGATGATGGGAGGCAGGAGTGCATACCTGCTAGCTTGGGGTGCATACCTGACAGCTTAAGGTGCATACCTGCTAGCTTAGGGTGCATACCTGACAGCTTGGGGTGCATACCTGCTAGCTTGGGGTGCAAGACCAACAGGGTAGTAGGTGATGGCAGTCCAGATGAGGGACTCGACAAAGGAGACAGGCAGGCGCATGATGGTGGTGGGGACCACAAAGGACCAGCTGGGGAAGAACAGATCATCTCGCTGCTTGAAGAAGACTTCCATGCGGTCAATCTGCAGGTTTCAGCCATTGTCATGCTGTACGGTGGCATACAGCACCATTCGCTATGTATGTGGTGTAGGTTTTGTGAATATAGTGGCAAATTGACAATGCTAGCTATGCCAAAGACACAAGATGTGAGGTGTCAAACCACAAGCAACAGTACTGGTTGCACAGCGTCAACAGTCAGACTTGTTTGTAGCAGGCATATCTGCTGTGCAATGCGCACATGTACACCAACTCATGCGTCTCAGCAGAGGTGAATTTAGTACTTGAACATGGCCGGTGTGCCCAAATATGCATCCCAGAGGGTATATTTAAGGTCACATGGTTCATGTGAATCAAAATGCACAGCATGACTGTCAGTCTGGCAGCATCATCTGATATCAACTGAAACTACGCAAAAAAACATGCTTAGGTATTGAAACTACGCGAAAAAAGATGCTTAGGTATTAGGGTACGGAACTTTTAGGATTTAGGGTGCGGAACCTACCGTAAAGGTCATTTCAGCAATTCCATTGAAGAACATCTGCAGGGATGCAAAGAAGAGGAAGCCCGCATACAAATGGGCGTTGTCAATGCCATCTGGAGCAATGTGGGTCCTCAGAAAGAGTGTTGCACAGATGATGCTGGTGAATGCTGCCTGCACATCAGTGCACATTGTTGCACAATCAAGAACGTTGAACATATATTGCAATCTAGAACAACATATAGTCAAGATCAAGACAATAGTCAGTATAGCCGCTTGAGCATGGTTATTCCACAATGATACATCATGAAGAAGAACTACCCCTGCAAAAGGGCAATGACCTGCAATATGTGAGGCGCTGTATGATGCATGAGTGCAATCATCAGAGTATCCAAGTCTCCAGTTCAGATGATTACACGACTGGGTAGCCAGGATGCAGTGCAGAGTCTTGTCCTAAGATGGATGCCAACCAGTCAACATGGCGATCAAAGCGTCAACAGTGCAGAAAGCAGGCTTGTTTGTCAAGCAAGAGAGTGTAGAGTGAGCGCCTGAAACAGATTGCGTGTCTCAGGTGACCTGTGCACTCATCTATTCTTTGTCAAGGGTGTAGGCAAGAGCATTCTAGAAGGGCATTCTGCAAGTAAAACTGACTGCATGTGAGAGGGCGCGTGCACTGGCTCACTGATTCCCTCATGAATGATGTTGCTCCTGTGAGTCTTAGCTATGTATGCATCACTCACTTGGACTGCTTTGAAGATGTAGAGGAAGGAGTTGCGCTGCACCAGCGTGGCTTCACGCCTCATCAGAGCCTTCAGTGCTTGCATGCCTGCACTCAAACCAAGTAAGTCAACAAAACAAAAATGACAATAAAAATAAAATCAATAATAAAAATAAAATAAAAGTAATAAGTATATCTAAGCTGCATGGTGCTGCGTGATACAGGTATAGCTGCTTGACATTGAGCACAACCAAGCAAGCAACATGTGTGCATGCATGCTGGCAGGCAGACGTACAAACAGGCAACACAACAGTAGGCAGGCCATCAGACAGGGTAGAAGGCAGGTAGGGCAGATAGGCAAACCAACTGCCAACAAACAAACAGACAGGCTATCAGGCAGGCAGAGCATTGGATAGGCAAGCTGACTGGCAAGGCATATAGGAAAGCCGATAGGCAGGCAAGCAGGGTGGAAAGGCAAGCTAATAAGCAGGCAGGTGCAGAGGGCAACACCTTGAAAGACAGTCTGCCATTAACAGAATCTCAGGTAGAGTTTGCCAATGTCTAGCTATCCAACAGGAATGTGAGCGTCAAGCAAGCAGCAGTCAGAGCGCAGAAAAGGCTCTCTGTTCATTTGCAAGCATTACAGGCATGTTCACTTTCTAAATGATACCAATATGTGCAAGCTTGAATTGGTAAGTCACAGACAGTCAGACAGACATGTGGCCTGGCACACAGGCAGGGCATTAGACTATGCCTATGACTATGCTACAGGCATCAGGTCCTGAGGGGGACATGGACTCTACACCTGTCAGACTCCTTTTGGTATGAACCAAAGCCTCCTTCTTGTGAAGGGCCTTGTCATACGGCTGTGCCAGGGCTTCTGCATTGCGCTGCCCTGTAGGGCTGTTTCTGAAAGCCTCGCTGAACTGCTGGACTGGAACGTAGGTGTATGAGCCTTGACCAGCCCAGTATTGCTGCAGCACATATGTCAGGTCAGACAGACTAACAGACAGACATGCAGGCAGGCAGGCAGGCAGAGGCAGGCAGGAAGGCAGGGAGGGCAGGGCAGGGCAGGGCAGGGCAGGGCAGGGCAGGGCAGGGCAGGGCAGGGCAGGGCAGGGCAGGGCAGGGCAGGGCAGGGCTGGGCAGGGCAGGTTAGGCACTCAGCAAGCATGTATACAGGATATGCTGCTCACATGTCAGACCACATGCAAGCACACATGCATTAGCCTGACTAAGTGCATAGAAGATGACAAATTCAGAAGGGTGATGCCTGCTGGTCCTTTCTGGAGGTGAGCTCCTGAAGGAAGTCAGGAACAGCCTTGCGCGGCGGGCATTGGAAGCCACAGGATGCAAAGAAGGGCACAACCTCTTCCCTAGGGCCATGGTAGACAAACTGCCCTGCACCATACACACACGCATCATGTATCAGACAACCCACAGAACCTACTCTAATAAAGTATCAGGCATCCCACAGGGTGTAGTCTGGAGCATGCATTCATGAGGAATGACCATTCTGCTTGACACTGCAGATATGCATGCTCACGCTTTGGGACATACTTGTCAAGTGGCAACACCAGCAACAATGCACCTCTTTGGTGAGTGTTTAAACAGCATCCTCTACAGATGCTTGCCACACGCTCCACAAATTGAGCCTTGTGTCAATCTCAACACAGCCAGAGGGTACAGAGCAGAGTGGACTCACCATAAATCAAAGAACTAAAGATTGTGTCATGCCTTCCCAGTTATGATGGCGTGGCAGGCAAACGTGACAGAAGATCAAATGACTCATGTCTTCCAAGTTATCATGATGTGACAGGTAGAATGGCTGCAGAGACATACCTTCTGACAGCAGCAGGACATCATCAAACAGGTTGTAAACCTCTGGCGGCGGCTGCAGCAAGCTGATGAACACTGTAGCCAGGCGCAGGTGAACAAAGTCTCTCAAGCACTTGATGATCTGGAATGTGGTGCTGCTGTCCAGTCCTGTGCTGATTTCATCCATGAACAATGTCTTTTTTGGACCCACAATCATCTCTCCTGCACTCAAGGTGAAGAAGAGGTGGGCAACTGGCAAACAAGAAGAAGCAAGCTGATTTTGTCTGCAGTCATGCGGCTGTGGGCAAGTGGCAAGAGTGTCTATGTTGAAGGTCATATCAGCTGACAAGTCACACGACAGCTTCATGACAACTGCCAGACACACAAAGCTGGCAGTTGGTTTTGATATTCAGGGTCGAAAGTCTATAATTTCCACGCATCATCAATGTCAAGTCCGTAATTTGTCAATATTCAGTCATTGGCTGTGTCACATGGTGCAGTACGTATGGTGTGTGGCATGAGACATGTGACACACAAAGCACTTGACATGTGTGACCTGTGGTGACACGCTTCTTCTGGCCTCCACTGATCCCTCGGATCATCTGATTCCCCACTGGGGTGTCAGCACACACCTGTGGACAGACAAGCAGTCAGTGTCTGAAGTCTTCTGCAGCACCAGGCAGCAACTTTAAAGCCTACACCCTGACACTTAAATGTACCATTAGGCTTGTGTTGACATGGGTTTACATTCATTTTGAAGCTCTCATGCACAATGTTGATTACCTGTAAGACACTACGGGTCACAACACACATGCTCAGGCAATCTTGAGACAACTTGCATCTGCACTTTCAATACAGAAAAAGCGCCCAGCCCGGCCTCTGAGCCAGCTCCATCTGTTTCAAAGTCACTGCCTGGCTTGGATTATTCCGGAGACGATAGGCTCACTAACGACGCATGATCAGGCTTCTGCTGCATAGTTTGACCCAGTAAGGCATCATCGGCTTCGGGCTGACACGAGCCTTGCTCTCAAGTGACAACAGATGTCAAGCATGGCTGAGTGCAAAATGCAGCTTGTAATGTGTGTACATATCCAAAGAGTGATGACAAGCCACTTGAGAGTATGACAACATGGATGCTCACATCAAGACCCAGGATCCGCAAAATGTACTCTGAAGCAATGGCTTCTCGCTTGCCCTTAGCCGTATCTGCTGTCATGAAAGCATCAATCTCCCAATCCGCCTCAACATTCTGTTCTGCTTCTCGCTTGCGCAACTCCCTCAGCTCATCTGAAACAGCAAAGTTGGAAAAAAGGCATGTTGCTATATCAGAGTAAATGCAACAGTGCCTTCAAGAGTTGCTGTGAATGCGTACTTGCCAAGGTTCTGAAGTCCTAAATCTAAGTTCTCAATGTGTCGGTGTCCAATCCAAACTGGATCAAACAATTCAAGCCTTAACACAGGGATCATACAGGGAGCTACTCAAGCCTGTACATACCCTGAACCTGGGAACGGCATAGGTGGGTGGGTGGGTGGGTGGGTGGGTGGGTGGGTGGGTGAGTGAGTGAGTGAGTGAGTGAGTGAGTGAGTGAAGTCTTGACACATCAGTTGGAAGAACTTTGTGAGAGATCAAGTGGTTGGTTACCTGTTTTGTGACCCGTTCCCTGGGCTCTGGCAGCAAAGTCAAAAGTCTCTCTGACTGTCAGCTCTGGCAGGTGTGTGTCTGTCTGAGTGATGTATGCAGCTGTCATCTGAGGGATGAACTCCTGGAAAGTGTGCCCATTGTAGGTGATTTTACCATGCATCTGCAAGGGCACGACAAGCAAAACTGAAGGCCATGTGGGGTAGCCAGAGGGCTACCTACATGATGTGTCAGGGAAGCTACAGTGATCATGATCATGATAGAGCCGCAGATTAGGTGACTGACATGCAAGGTTGAGGACTTGACAGGACAAGGCTGCCTAGCAACGCAGTCAACCTATGCTCATGTCGATTAGCAAGTGGCCCAAGTGCAGTTGTCCACCAAATGATTCAAGAAGCCAGTGTTTCACCTGATCAATGCATGTGTGGAACAACCTGCAAAAGACATCAAACAGTATGCAACCAGTATTGAAGCATCAAGGTGCTGTGGAGAACTGACTAAGGTCGGGTGGGGAAGGGTCCTGGGCAGGGAGTCCCTAGACCAGGGTCTAGCCAGGTTAGTCAGGGTTCTGGGACTGGGTTTTAATGTGGCCAGGGCAGGGGGGTTGGTGGTGCAGCTGAGGGCCTTGGGCCTGGGCAGGGAGGGGGGGGGTGTTCCGAGAGGGGAGACAAAAGGAGAAAGAGGGCTGAAGGAGCGAAGGTACCCCTTCAAAATCTGTGTTTTTTTATAAATAGGAAAGTGTCTTACCTTGAGGTTGCTTGACTGTAGCTTGCCGGCTAAAGCAGCAAGCAGGGTGCTCTTGCCAGACCCTGGGGGTCCCAGCAGAAGTGTCATGCGCCCCGGGGGAATGATAGCGCTCACATCCTCCAGGATGTCGAAATGTTTGCTTGAAGATTGCATGAACTTGAATTTTCGGAACACACCCTGTACATCATGGTTGTCAGCTGCTTGCAGTGCAAAGCTGCATGTACCAAGGCAGTGCAAAGCTGCATTTTCTAAGGCTAGGGTATGCAATTTGTTGATTCAAAAGAATTAAACAATAGTTGTGAGCTGCAGCCATGCAACAAGGAGTGCCAAGCCAAGCAAGTATGCAGCAGTATGTTGGTAGTGCACACGTGTGAGGCCACACAATGACTGTGCACAGGAATGTGGGTATCAGCAGGCACGCCATGCATGCCTGGGATGGCATGTCATGATGTCAGGGATGGCAGGCATGATGCATTGATGGTTATTCTGCCAGCACTGCGCCTGGCTACACAACCTGTATACAACCTGCGGTCATGCTCATGCGGAGTATACCACATGTCAAAGAGCAGCAAGCAGGATGCAGGTATTTGTGCCAGCCACTCTTGACAGTAACAGCACCTCAAAGAAGTCTCTGTAGGAGTTGAGCACTGTTGGTAAGGCACGGTTTCCCAGCTGGATGTCTGCCTCCAAAGTCAGATGTTCACACCGCACCTCTGTGGTAGCTAGCTCAATGCCAACCCTGCAAGGTTACTTGCAGTGATGTGCCACTGAACTTCTGTGTGCGCAGTGCTACTGGCATTGCATCAACTGAGCTCTGTGCTGCTGCAAGCTTGCAGTGAAGCATGTGTGAAGTATAAGATCTGAGGAGCAGTCACATGTGGTAGAATCATCAAAAGCACAGCTTGGCGACATTCAACCAGCAGACCTGTCCATTCGGTGACGTATCTTTGTCAGAAACCGCTCTTGGTTCATGTCCTCCGTACTGAGTGCCTGCTGAACGATGAGCTTTTTCGTAGACCGATCGGTCTTGTGCAAATCTACTGTACGAAACCGCTTTGTTTCCGTATGATCTGCAAGCAAGCACATTCACAGTGCATGAGATGCTAGCAGTCAGAGATGGAATTAGTTGCACTTGCGGCGAATCAAAACGAGGTAGATCGTCGCATACTAAAACACTAGCTAGTAATGCTGCTGATCATACCGGGCAGCACGCCCATTCGTTGCCGTTGCGATTCGTGAAGATTCGCCATCGCAGCTCGCCGTAAGTCTGCGAGATCGTTACGCTGCCTGTCCGCGGCATCACCCGCGGCTTGTGCCTCCAGTGGTGAGCCCAGAGCCGAGCTCGATAAAGCTTGCATGGCTTTCCGGGTGTAAAGCGTCGACCGCCCTTTCACATTAGAAATGCAAGCATTCAGTGCGCAACGTTTGAGATGTGAGCATGCAGGTCGTGCAATGCATTTGGGGCACACATGCACCTGCGCATACGCATGCTGCAACTTCACAGGTCGTGCGATGCATTGTGCAATGGTTGACCGGGATCCCGTTGACTTTGCAAGGAAATTAGCTAATGAGCTGTCGTGTTTGAACGTTACAAGTATGCACTCGGTTTGAGCATGAAAGTTTGCTTCCTTGGTCAATTTCTCGGGTTAGTCGATGCATGGGCATGGAGCTTAAAAGGCTTAGCAAACACCGGAACCAAGTGTATGCTCTATAGAGCTTAGCTAAGCTAACCACAGCCAACGATGTCAACACTGGTGGGACAACAGATTACGGATGCTGGCCAATTTTTCCTTGAGACTTGAGCTTTTGCTGCAGTCGAGCGTAGCAACCTGTCCAGCACGGTGACATTCACTCCAGAAGCATGCGGTGCCCAACCGCGTTGATGATGCACCACTGGTTATCCAAGATTTGTCTGCAAATGATACTTGCATTCGTTCTGGGGGCGCCAAAATTGGTATGCTGGACATGTCCTGACTTGCAAGGTAAAGGCTAGCAATTCAACACCAGAACAGCATTTGCCTGCACATTCAAAGTAGGCTTGTGCCATTGATAGGGTAAATCTGTACCGGTGTTGTTGCAGCACAATATGGCAATGCTGTGACAGTTGCAATCATGCAAACGCTTGATGGAGGCAGACATATGTATGGTGATGTCTCAAAACATTAGGTCTAAGTTGCATAAACATCTTTTGCTTCACTTGCTACACATGTACTAGATCCAGATGGTGTATTATGCTGCTCATCTCATCTCAAATGGCAAACCATGACGAGCCAACCAATCTGATCAAGCCATCATGGATGATCTATCATCACCAAAACAAGCCATCATTTCTGTGCTTGAGTCTGTATGCTGCAGACTTGCACCGATCAGAAGCTGCAACTCACAAGCCTCTGCAGTCTCTGCTTCATCAACAGCTTGACATCTGTTTGTCCAAAGCACAGCTTCAGAGCATGCTAGAGCTTTTCAGTTTCCCTTACGCCACTCCCAATCTTTCTCAGCATTGTCTGCAAAATGTGCCTCAATTGCCCTGTCAGCATCCTGAGCTGTGGGCAGAGCTCTGAGTCTGCTGTACTGCTCCTGAGCAGCTCGGGGCACAGCTGTGGCTACCGGTGGGACTGGAACTACTGCATACTTCCGTTGCCTGCAACAAAGTTGCGCGCAAGACTGACATGGCAAACTGCAGAGATGGCATTGTATATAACCAAATTCTCCTGGCGTTGGAGGCAACAGCTTCCTGATGAAGAAGCTGTATGGCAAGCAGGGCTAGTCTGCAAAATTGTGTGATGAAGCGTTGTTCACCATTCACTGAACTGAGAAAGCAGTATTAATGGGTTTGCACACTGCGCTGGAGCACATACACTGCTTGCACATAACGCACCAGCACGACATGTCAGTGTGCATCAGTCTTAGCCTGAATGATTGTGCTGTCTGCAGCAACAGAAGTACATATGACTTGTGCCTGACATGCAGCAGCTGACATGGGTACAGCATGACTTACATGGCAGAGTATCGGTTGCTGAGGAAGAGTACTGCGATTCCACCCAGCAGGAGACCCCACTGAAACCCCTTCCTGCACCCGCACTTGTATATAGTATAATGCATGCCTTCACATGGACAGACAAGACTCTTTGGCAGCATGATTCTTGCATGAATGTGTCAATAGCGCCCCTCAAGGACACAGCAACAAATTGCAATTGTAGCTGCTGTGCACATTTGCTAACACTCAGCTGTCTTCTGGACAATGCACATGGTACTTTTGCTAGGAAGGTAACAAAAAGGCCAGGAGCAGTACTGTCCTCGCATTGCAAGCGCTGCATGGCGAGGTGAAGAAGAAGAGGATGAGGGGAAGGGGAAAGAAGACAAGGACAAATGAGAACAAGATGAAGACGCAGCAGGAGAAGAAGAGATTGAAGAACGAGAAGAAGCGGTGGAAAAGTGTGAAGAACCACCTGAGATGTAACTGCTGCTTGAGGACGTAGCGTGTGAAGAGGAAGAGGCCTGCAGGAACACACTACACGGTCACAGCTGTACAGTTTGTATGACAAGAAAGCACCTAGCTGGACAACTGTTGGTAGCATAAGTCTGTCAGAGCTGATTTGCACGACCTGACAGAACTTATTTGCAAAGCTTGTTTACATGCACAGCATTGCCATGGACAGGATCCAACTGAAAGTTTTTGCAACAAACACAGGCTACAACTCTTCAGCCGTGGCAATTGCTGCAGCCGAAGTGGCATACTTGTGAGCCAAAGACATGATTTTTGACAGTTTTATGAGTCCTGGGACAGCATGCACAGTCTTTAGCACAGCATGCACAGTTTCTGGCACATCATGCACAGTCTTTGGCACAGCATGCACAGTCTTTGGCACAGCGTGCACGGTCCTTGGCACAGCATGCACAGTCCTTGGCACAAAAGTGCACCCACCTATAGCCACAGGAATGAGAGACAGTCCTTGCAGGGTCCCAACAGTGTGACCATAGCCTGCATTCACAGACACAGCAAAACAGGTCCACAGGGGATCATTGCCCCTTCTGAAAAACCAATCATCTACATTGACATTGACATCGCAGCTGATGTTGCCAACTGCAATCAAGGCAGCATTGGACAGAATGTCTTCAGAATGGAACCACAGCATGAAGCACGTGCACTTCATGAAAGCCCAGACTGTATTGAGCAGTGCTAGGGACAAGCCATGCGGTGTCAGCACAAAGGCTACATTTGAGCAGGATGTAATGCATGTGCCTGCTGTAGGCCAGCAGGATCTACGACCCTTTGTATGATGTCACATGTAGTGCCAGATCTATATGATGGTTGTAGACGCCAAATGCTATGAAGCATTTTGCAGGATTGCATGAGACCCATGACTGGACTGTATTCATATCAACCAGAGAATGTGGTGCAGGTATCACGCATATGTTAGGGTTTATAATTTACCATAAACCCTAAATGGGTAAATTACAAACCCTAAATATTGGTGTGCCACATGGCCACATAGCCCAAAGACTGAATCTGTCATTGACTACAGAAAGGAAGGAGTCACTAGCAGCACAAGTCTCATATTGTCAGTTTGAGTGCATGCAATTGAAGGACGGGTGTGTACCTGTTTGTGCCAACCTGGCTGCAACAATAGATCCAGATGAGCCAAGCAGCAGGATCTTGAGGAAGACTGCCAGAACAAGCGAGTTCTCTGCCTTAATGCCCTGGAGTGCTGATAGGACTCCCTGAGGTCACAAAGATGCAGCTCAAGTGTCTTTTACATGTGTGAATCTCCGCAACAACAGGAACGGTTTTCTGTGGTGTTTGCCTCTGGCCAGCCTGGAGGCTTCATGCAGGTGAAGAACCCAACCCTGGCAAAGCAAACATACAGTCGTACCGCTTTGTTGTCACTGTTGGGCTGATATCCTCGTGCTGGATCCTCAGAACCTGCTGATGCAGCCTGCAGCCCGAGTCACAGGGGTATGAGCAATCCATACTATTAATTGCGCTGTGTGATGACGACATGAAGCATTGCAGTTGCTTGTGCATTGAAGGGGTGTTCAAGATCTATGCACCCACATACCTCAGCTCTAGTCTGTACTCCTGTATATGCCGCCGGCCTTCTGTGGCTATGTCGGCGTAGCAGAGAGTGAGTCAAGCTGATGGGTCTGCAGCTCGCAGTCAAAGTCAGTGCGTCTTGCTTGTGTGCTAAACATGCACAGTAGGCCGTACGTACCTGATGACACCACAACAGATGGGTGTGCGCTGCCTGCGTGTCGGCTGTATCGTCTCCTACAGCATGAGAACGCATTATGACCGCAATCCTGACCTTTCCGGGTTGCGAGAGCGGTTTGCCTACCTGTTGACAGCGTGCTGACGTCCAGCTAAGACGCAGCATTGCGCCTATACGGACCCAAACAAGACGATGGTGGGGGTGACGCCCAAAGCAGTCATGTTCGTCGCGATCGTGCGCCGGTGTTCGCGAAAGAACGGCCTTTCACGTCCCGAACGGCACTCGCCTACATATGACTAATGGAAATATGCATGTGAGTGGCCGATACATATTCATGTGCCATACCATACTCCTTGCACGCCACACTGCCATACATTTGCATGCCAGCGCAAAGTCCCCATGCAAACCAGACCCTTAGGCAGGCACGTTGAGCTCATAGGCCAGCCGGTCAACAAGATACTGCGTTTAGAACGAATTTCAGCAATGAGACTCACACATATTCCATGCTTTGTGCAGCAGAACCTCCAACTGTACAAACCCAGACTGCCGATTAAGGGTGCCCACAAAGGCACCCATTTCCATCTGATTCAGTGGTGCCAAACTCATACAATGTCAGCCCAAACCAAAGTTCCACTAGTCATACTTGCTGTACTAGCATGCACCTGAAGCTGTGCAACCATACCACTTGAGCAGCTTTCTCTTCGTCAAACAGTCTTCAAGCAGCCATACACATGACTGGCCATTTCAAGCAGCTCATCAGCTCTATCACGGCTGATCTTCTGCTTGGCAACATACATTTGCCACCTCTTGTACAAGCTTTTTAGGGCTTCAGGTGTGCAAACTTCCTCAGTGAACCAGTTGCAAGCCTCCTCTGATATGCTAAAACCTGTGCTCAACGACCACCGCCACGAGCATCCCTGCAAGAACGAAAGCACAGTCTCTGACCAGCTAACAGGATGGGTTACGTGTCAGCATTGGCTGTACAGGCACAACAGCATTGTGGCCAAATGCTTTCAGCAATGTGAGTTGTCAGCAAGCATGCGACATGTTGAGCAAGTAGCTTGGCGCTATCATACATGTGCTGCTCTGGAGTATATACACATCACTACTGGGCCAGAACATTCAACAGCTTATGCACAAGGCTCAGAATGCACAACATGATCTTGGCAACATGTAGCATGAATTTGGCAATGCTGTGCAGAAGAAGGTTGGTGCTATCTCATATGCATTGATTCAGTGCCAAGAAGGAGCCTGTAACAAATCCACAGGCAATAACAGCATGGTGTGGCAGTGTACCTGCATCTCCACTGTCTCGCCAGCATTCTGTGGTATACGTTTTATGTCTAGTCTTGCCATCTCTTCGGGACTAAGGGAAGGCACAAAGCTGTGTGTGCCTGCAGAGACACTCTTTGTGGCTGCGCTGGTCATACACACAGCCCAGCACAAGTCACATGACTTGATGCTATTGCTTCTCTCGTGTAAACTCAGCAACGCCATCATGATACATGCCAAGCAACAGCATTGGTCCAAAAGCAACCATATCACCTTGCTGCATACGCCATCAAGGCCAATAAGAAGGTGGGCAAGTCAAAGGCTAGATGTCAACTGCAGACCTGATCGTCAGGGCAACTTTGTTACCTGCTTCTAGGTTCTCAATGTAGCCTGGTCGCGTCGCATTTAGCCAAGCTTCAAAGGCGCCTGAGCTCTTTTCTGGGACATAGTACCAGATTTTGGTGGCACCACAGATCATTGTATTGCTCATTGACATGAGACACCGTCCTAGCTGAGGTGGGGTGTGGCTAAACAAGCTCGTGAACCTGCGTCCAAGGTGTAGGTGGTCTGTTCACATGAGCAGGTGGTTGAACATCTCGGCAGCAAACTATCATCTGCTTTTGGCATACCTGACAACTCCATATTGGTAATATGGTCTCAAAGGCCCTCTTACAAGAGTCCTTTTTGAGTCAATGCCCATGCAGCATATGGCAGTAGGCACTATAGAGGGCAGCCTGGAAGGGTCTGGTACCTGCATTTGAGGGTTGGAGCGAGTGTCAAATTTTCGTTGTTGTGGGCTTCAAAAGGTACAACTACGCGTACCCAGCTACCGCCTGTCAGCTTCAAAATGTTGTCCTCGTACAAGCTGCTGTGTTCTACCGAGTCTGGGATCCAGGTGGCATCGACGCCAGCTTGCTGTAGTAGCTTGAGATGTTCCTGGGGTAGGGCGGGTGGCGTCAGTGTTGTCAATTGGGCGTACAGCCCAGTATTTGACGAGTTGAGTGGCGTCGTTTGCTGTATTATTGTCATATCCCCGGTCATAGACAGCTCTCCGCGTGCACACGCCAGCAGTCGAGCGTCGTCCCATTGCACCATGGTTATAACGTGTGCGACAGACGTTGGCTATTATTGCGGAACGCGGCCAACTTCTAGTCTGAAGACGAGCAAGTGGGCTCAAGTGTGAGTACACATGGAAGCCTGATTAGTAACAGATGAGAGGGCAGTGGAGGGCAATGCATGCCAGGGTGGGCCGCTCACCTACCTTTATTTACGCTTTGAGTGGAAAAACGGGTCACACACCTGTTTTCACAGGCCCTGTCAAATTGAGCTCCTGGGCCTGGTCGATAGGTGGAGTCCAGGGCTACGCGGAGACAAACCTATCACAAAGCTTGTTAACGCGCACTACAGTAGGTGGGCACTCGAACCTGGCATCATGCTGGGGTGCATGCACTCCACTGGCCTGAGTGAGTATGCTGCAGGGAACGTTGCAGTTGCAGCCCCTGTGCACAGCAATTTAAGCAGTTTACACAGCCGGAGGAGTGCCGCAGTGTTGGCCAATTTAACACTGATGCTCACGAAGGAGCCTTTGCATTTTGTGAGTCAGATCTGATCGTTCCAATGGCTTTGCAGCATCAGGCACATGCATGTCGCAAAGCAGGTTTTTTTTTGGAAGAAATTAAGCCCCAGTTTAGATTTCCACAAGACGTCCCGTGATCACTCATACAGCCTTCCAAGTGTTTGAGACCTAGAGGAAGTCGCCCGGACACGCAGAAAGCCACTCGGGTGAGCATGAACGATGGCAGAGTACTCCTGACCGATGAGGAGCTACTCGTGGCGGCAGGTACGCCGCAACCGCCACCGCCTTCAGCTAGCCAGGACTCGTGGCATATGCACGACAGCTACCCGCAGAGGCAATCTGGAGGTAGGCCATCAGTAAAACTGCCGCCAGGATAATCTGGTATTCCTGCGGCATTGAACTGACCTTTCCGATCATTGTTATGCGTTCACCTGCCAGACAGACATAGATTTTGTATACCTGAGCTGTGCGCTCTCAAGCTGCTGTCAAGCAGTCGCACCACAACATTTGGAATGCCTTTCCGCATGCGCGACCTGCTTGTGCAATTTCACCCAACATGAAACAGCACCCAAGTGATCTCTCACCTGGTACCTGCACCATTGGTTGCTTCTACCTGAACTAGCAGGCGCTCCAACTGCGTCGCATAAATGCTGTGCCAACATAGTCTGTATGGTACCTGCACAGCTTGCAGCAGTGGCCATGCTTTGTGCATGCTGCTTCTTGTCATGCTTCGCTGACAGTCTGCAAGCGCTGTGTTTACACTGTTTGGCAATGGGATCTTGCAGGCACAGACCAGGGGAGCTTTGAGAACAATGTGCAGGACTGGATGAATGATGGCTTTGCGTCTGGTTGGCCCAGTGCTTCAGACACTAACGGTATGACCTACGACGTCACTGTCTATGCCCTCACTTATACAGCACATGCGCATGTTGATAGGCAAAATTTTGTGGTCTGCCACCAAGCCTAGTGCCAAGTGAAGTAGCAGAGCAAGAAGCTTGGCAAAACAGATGCCTGAAGATAACATGCTCAACCTGCCTCAGATGTGGCCTCTTTAAAGTTGCATCACCTCGCAATCCACACCATTGTGGCTGTGTTCAGTACCTTGCTATGCTTGCTATGCTTGCAGGCAGCTTCATGTCATTTCAGTCAGCTTCATGTCATTTGTGCCGTACCTGCTGATTTGCTCAGTAGTCCTACCTGCTGTTGTGCTCAGCAGTCCTACCTGCTGTTGTGCTCAGCAGTCCTACCAGCTGTTGTGCTCAGCAGTCCTGCCTGCTGTTTTGCTCAGCAGTCAACCTTCTGCAATTGCAGGGTTTTCTGGTATGCCAGCACCCCCAGTGCGAATCCCCAGCAAGCCTCCAAGCATACAGCAGGCCCCTACAGGGGGCGCGCCAATGGGCACGCCCCCAAGTGCCAGGGGGATTGCTGCTCAGTTGCCCTTTGTTGATGGCAGCCCTGAAGGTAGGCCCAGCAATTTCTTCTGTCCCAGTCTGTCCCTGTTGCATGCAGGCACAGCATTTTCATTGCTAGCGAGCAGGGTGAGGTGTCTGTCTGCTGCACAACACCAGCTGGCAGTGAAGCAGCGTTGGCTATCTTTGCCATTCCTTGCAAAACACGGTTGGGCAGAGCTGGTTCACAAAGTGTCTGTCTACAACAGCACAGCGATCTGGTTAAGAAGTTGTCTTGTGCATGCTGTTACAGAATCCCTGCGTACCACTACACCTTGACGTGTGACCATCGTCATCACAGCAACATATTTCACCAAGTTTCAGGCATACGCATCAAGTTGCAGTCTTTAGGACACACCACATGTCTGACAGCCCCTTGCATCCCCTGATGAGTCCTAATGCCAGAAAGCGTAAATTGATTGATCGATTGACTGATTGATAGCAAAGCACCTGCAGTGCATGTAAACCGATCTCAGAAAAATACAACATGGCAAGCAAACCTGCTATCTCCAATGCACAGGGATGTTTGGCGCATCAGAGCCATCAAGGACCTCCTTCTCTCATGCCTCTGACAGCTCCTTGCCCAGCGATGCATCTGGCTTTGCACAGTATGCCAAGCGGCATGTGCAGCATCAGCAGTCCAGACAGGCGCCCCTAGCAGCCTCTGACAGCTTTGAGGGCTTTGGCCAGCGTGCCTCTACCAGAAGTCCCAGTGCAGGTAAGCCAACACTGACTTTACCTGACTGTCTTACCAACTGATCAAGTGCTCAGCTGATTCACTGACTTGTTCATCAGCTAACTGACTAGCTAATCCACTGAGTGTCCAGGAATGGCCTCAAGGCAAAGCTTCAATTGTTTCTAGAAGCAGCGTCATCCATCTTGCTTGGAACTTGATCTCGTAAAGGGCATCTAGCTCAAAGCGTGTCTACTCCTACCTGCCATTTTCACCTGAGTGACCAGGCACCACCTGTTTCAGCCATAGACTCCTCACATTACTCAACACTACACGCGAATCCACTTCAGCCACAGTTTGCACCATGCAACCTGCTTCAAGCATTTGACAATCAAGCAAGATCACTGAGTGCATGTGACATATCGCCAGGGCTGGGATTGGGCAGCGCATATGAAGGCATGTTCGCATCAGAGATGGCCAAGGAGCAGTTGCAAGCAGACGCGCAGCAGCGCAAGTTTGAGAGGAGGGTGTCGTTGGGAGGAGAAACAGAGGTCAGCTGATATTATTTGCATTGTCTATTTATAACACTAGCAAAGTCTGATGACAAGCCACTGTAACTGACCTGCTGACATGTTATCCAAGAAATGAGTCGCAAGCCACCTGAGACAGCAGCTGTCTTGTGCTTGATTGAACTTGGAATCCAATCGTTGCTTTGAAGCATGAGCATAGTGCAGCATAGCATTGCCATTAGCTGTTCTCAAGTAGCCTGCGGTTCAGGCCTCAATGTCCAGAACACACCTATCACACAAGCGTATTGGTCCATATGCTGTCACAAGTCCCACCATGTATGCTATCACATGTGCTAGAACTGCTATCAAACTGCAATCACACGTGCTATCACACGTCCTATCACATGTGCTACCGCAAAATGCTATCACAAATGGTATCATGTGTGCTATCACAACGCTGTCACGTGTGCCACTCTAGGCACAAAACATGTCCTGCAGGAGGCATGCACTTCAGCAGCAGCCCTCTATGCTGCATGGCTCTAGTTCGAAACACTTCCAGCTACAACAGCATCCACAGTTCAAGTCCTCAGATGAATCCTTGACTGCAGGAAGCTGTGCCAACTGTACAAGTGAATCTGGGCGACATTCCTGGCAGGCTAGTAGACATGGGCAGACCCCCGCTTCCCGCCGGCGCCAAAGCTCTTGCCGCTGCAGCCGCCGCTGCTTCCCGCCAAGAACCACCGCCATCACCAAAGGACTCCACCGTTATGGAGCACGGGGTGGCGGGAGACCTGATGCTGGGGAAGATGAACAAGTCCATGAAGAAGAGTATGGCAAGGATGAAGAGCCGGAGGAAGTCTGATGGCTCTGCTAAGTCTCGCAAGTCGATGGCCAACTCTGACTTGCAGGTTTGCCTTGCACTGTATCCAGCTATGTAATGGGGTGGTTGTGCCAGATTCACAGCTGCCCAGCTCTCCCTTTGTTTACGCAGATACAACTGTGCCTGAACTGGCAGCATGCATGGGTTGCTGCTGTGCTGCGTTGCTCATTTCTCAATGTCAGACAATAGACTACTTATCTCTGCATGATGAGACCATTAGCTGCTGAGCAACCTTGCTCTGCCGATGTCTTGTAGTTGAGAACAAGTGCTGCCACTTAGCATTCTAGCCTTGACCTCAAGCATACGCACAGACAACACCCCATACAGGGAGCTTCTCAAGGCTGTACACACCTGACTGTAGGGGTTGATGAGTGAGATGTGCAATGGATGGATGGATGAATGAATGAGTGAATGGATGGATAAGCACTGATGTCTCTCATCCTGCATCTCTGCAGTTTAACGTAGATGATGAAGACGCACATCCAGTGAAGTGGTACAAGAACTTCAAGTTCTGGACAGCAGTTGCCAGCGTTCTAATCACCGAGCTGCTGCTCATATCTGCCATCATCATGCTTGTACGCTTCAAGCACTACAAGGTCATCTGGTTTGAATGGTGGAGGTGGCTCTTCTTCTTCTCAGGTAGGGTCATCACACAATTCTGGAATCAACAACAAAGACTTTTGATGCCTGCAATTTCAAGCCTGACTTACAAGTCGCACTATCTATCTCTGCAGATGTATTTTGGTCACACCTTCGTGCAGATTGATTGCTTGTCACGTTTACTTGTGCACGATGAGCTTGTCTCAGTGTTTCGTCAGGACTGCTGCATCAATTCCTTGCACATTTCGTGTTTGCAGCTCCTCCTGCTGTTGTTCCCACCTTGAGTTCTGCAGCACTGTGCATCAGTATTGCTATGGATTATGTGCATGGCTTGTTGCCTCCAAGTCATGCAGTCTGTGAACAGCTTAAATGTAGGGCTTGCACATCTGCTGTGACAAATGGAGATGTGGCTGTGACAAATGGGTATGTGGCTGTGACAAATGGTTACGTGGCTGTGACAAATGGATATGTGGCTGTGACAAATGGATCTGTGGCTTCGCAGGTTTCATGCCTATCTACTGGTTCAGCCGGGCGGTGATCCACCTGCTAGTTCTCATGGTGGAGACCACTGCTTTCACCACCAGGAAGGCTGTCTACTACACTGTGGGCACTAGGGTGAGTAGACATTCCTGATGACATCATTTACCTTGTGTGCATGTTATCTACGACACTGTGGGCACTAGGATGAGTAGACATTCCTGATGACATCAACTTATCTTCATTGCATGTCAACATTTGTAAGTGTGACTGCCTATGTTGTGACTGAGTTCCATGCCTGTGCTTGTTGTTTTGTCAAGGTGCTCTACGCACTGCATGTGGGTTCTGGTTGACAAGCTGCTTGCGAATGCCACGCTTGCTCATGTCCCTCTGTGTAGCTAGTGCCTGTAGTGCTCATACAGCATATATAGTGCTCATACAGCATGGATTCTGTTGTTGCAGCATATATGACTGCCATTTTCATTCCAGCTTGGTACATGTGTCTTGCAGAGACCTATGCAGCATACATACAAAAAGTGAAAGCTGACCTGACAAAACATGTTTTCCGTTTTTGTCACTGAGTTGTGCTGTGCTGCAAACCCCTCACTGTGGGGCATCCTCACTCATTCTGTAGTACTGGAACTCTCAAACCATGCCATCTTTTGTGTGCTGGAAGTCTCAAAACATGCCAATTTTTTCTGTGCTGGAAATCTCAAACTAGGCCAACTTTTGTGTGCTGGAAACCTCAAACAATGCCAACTGTTGTGTGGCTCCGGGCTGCCGCCTTAGGAGGCTCCCGTTATGATCGCTGAAAAGCGTAAACTTTTTTTTTTTTTCCTTTCAACTCTTGTGTGGTATGCTGCAGAAGCCCTTGAGGCGCTTCTTGCGAGTGGCTCTCCTCATTCCTCTTTTTGTCGGCTGCTTCTACACCAAAGACAACGAGAACACTCATGTGAAGAACGTGTTTCGCACCCTTGCAAGACTGCTGGGCTGCCTCCTGCTCTTCTTCTTTGCCAATGTGCTGAAGACCCTGGTTGCCAAGATCATGGCCTCGCACTTCCACAAAGAAGCCCATTTTGAGAAGATGCAGGAAGCTCTGCAGAAGGTATGTGCGATGGAAGGGATTGGTGTGCTGTGCTGTGCTATGCTAGGCAGGGCAGTGGAAAGCTGTATTGCTGTGCTGTGCTGTGCTGTGTTTTGTTGTGCTGTGCTGTGCCAGACAGGGCAATGGAAAGCTGCATTTTGTGCACACTCAGGTGTCTAGACTCACTTCTTGAAGCAATGTGCAGCAAGATCAATGTACCATCGGACTGTATGTTGCAATACATGTTTGTTTTGCAATGACCTAGAGACCAATTGCGCTTTGCGTGCAGCGTTCATTCCTAGATTGACCATCAGCTCATCTCCTCAGACTATTCATTCTGGTGTGCTTGGTCTGACAACTTCTGTTGCATTGCAGGAGTATTTCCTGATGGCTCTGTCTCAGCCTCGCACTGAGGTAGAGTCTTCTAGCAGTGATGAAGAAGGAGAGGTAGAAGCAGATCAGGAGCTTGAACAGCTGGACAGCCCGGCAGCGCGCATGTATCGCAAGTCCATGGTGTTCCAGCAGGATCAGAAGAAGATCCGTGAAGAGGTCACCAAGCACAAGCACAAGCGCAGCGCCTTCATTCCGGTATGCTGCTATGCGCCTGATCTTGCTGAGGGGTGTGGGGTGTTGTCCAAGTTCGACCTCTTCATGTTGACACTGGTGCTTGCGCTGCCTTTGGTCAACTGTCTGTCGAGTGGTGTGTTCCTTCTTGAACAGCTTTGCGTTTCATGCAGCATTTCTTGCACCGCCGCCACCGTCACCTACACCGCCATCACAGCAGCTCTGGCTTGAGCGGTGAAAGCACGTCCACTTTCGAGCGTGTCGCTTCTCGAGAAGCTCCCTTTCCACCCGTACCTGAAACTGACAGTTGTCCTCCGGATGCCGTTGCGAACGGACATCAGTTTGTGTCAGCAGATGCTCGACGCACATCAGCCGAAAGTCAAAGACGGTCACCGCCGACCATCCACAGGCGGCAACAGCCACCTGGACAAAGATCACCGGTATCTATCACCTCCTACAACCTCCTTGCAGAGCAGCTGCCATTCCTTGCTGGTTGTTGACCTTGTTGTCAAAAAGTCTGACCAGAAGTGCTTTCCAAGTGAATCAGTGTGCTGGCTAAGGTTTCAATGCCCAAGATCACGCTCAGGTTCCATTCCATGATAAACTTCAAGGCTGTGTTGCTACGTGGTAGAATGATGTGCTGCAGGCTGTATCACCTGCTTCCAGCTCATCAAGGTGTTCCAGCAGTCCAGCTTGGCTCTGTAGGCTGAAACACTCCAGCAAAAAACCCTCACAACATCGCATGTCATGTCCAACTTTGTCTTTCACTGGAATGTTGTCTCCGCTGAGATGATCATCACCTTTGTGATGTTCAGAATCAGGCTGGAAGCTAGCAGAATAATAGCGTCATAGGACATCATGGCACACAGAATATGCTTCAGACTGGTGTCGCTCTTTTGCTCATCAATTTTTTGACCACGCCAAGCCCTGTTGTTGCAGGCTGCCAACACTTCCTTCAAGTCCCAGAGCAGCGCACAAGGGAATTTGAATTCAAGCCCTGGCACCAAAAGCTTCAAAAGGAGTCCCTCCAAGATGCATACGAGTGCCCAAGCGAGCCAGGAAGACCGCACGTCTGTCATGTCTAAGATGAAACGCAGTATGACAATACTTGCTGGACGGCCTATCAGCGAGTCTGGCATGACTGAGCGCAGCAACAGGGTGAGGAACTGACCTGTGGTCAGTCATGTCTGGCGCTTTCTTCTGTGTGCACTGTGTGATCTCAAGCCATCTGGTTTGCCATATCTTTGATCTGCAAGGCCTTACAGGACCACCTAATCGTGCTGTTGACATTGTGCAATGCTGTTGACATTGTGCAGTGCTGTTGACATCATGCAATGCTGTTGACACTGTGCAATGCTGTTGACATTGTGGTAACACGGTACTCAACGCTTATACGGCTGTCTGTATGGCTGTTTGACCTGTATGCAGAGTGTGGTGAAGAGCCATCTTGATGCAATTCCTGAAGACCGTAAAGCCATTGAGAAGGGCGGCGGCAATGCTGTTCAGAAGCTGCATGAAGTGGAGAAGTACATCCGCAAGAACAAGCTCAAGGTATGTGTGACGTCTGGCTTTGGGGATTAGCCGTACAGGCAATGCTTCTGTTAGGGTTTAGGGGTTTGGATAGTCAGGTGACCTCTCTTTGAGGATTCAGGGTTTTGAACCTTTGGGTGACAGTTCTTCTTCTTAACGCCGACCCAACCTACTGCCAGCACATCATGTGCTGCAGTTCCTTTGCTTCCAAGGTGTAAGGGTGCAAAAGCCAAGAATTGTCAAGCAGAAAGTGTGTGCGAAGCCTAAGGTCTTCAAGCAAGCGGCCAGAGACTCATGACATCTGTGTGCTGTTCATGCATGCATTTGCCAACATTGTGTGGTCTCAGGCAGTCATCTGATGACAACCTTCAGGCTGTTGCCCGCAAGCTTTGCACATTTTTCCTGCAATGCAACTATCACACTAGGCATGCAACTCAAAGCCGGCAATTCATGTCTTCATCTGTCCATCGAGCACACAGTCAGGCACTGGTGTAAGTTACCTTTGTCTGATGCTTCAGGTGCTGGCAAGCATCACAAAGTCAGATCTCTGTAGCATGTTGCATCACAGCAAAGGTTCATCTGCATGGCAGATGACCTTTGCTGACGCGCTGGGTGCTGTCGAGCATCACGGATTCAAGTTGTTGTAGCATGTCGTGTCACACTGCTGTTTCATGTGCATTGCAGAGGACCTTTGCTGACACACAGGGAGCTGCTCAGCATCACAGAGTGAGATGTTGATACCACACTGCTATGTCATGTGCATTGCAGGTGACTTTTGCTGACACACTGGGCGCTGCCGAGCATCACAGAGTGAGATGCTGATACCACAATGCTATGTCATGTGCATTGCAGGTGACTTTTGCTGACACACTGGGCGCTGCTGAGCATCACAGAGTCAGATTGTTGTAGCACATTACACCACTCTGCTGTTTCATGTGCATTGCAGATGACCTTTGCTGATGCACTGGGTGCTGCCGAGCATTGTGGAGTAAGATGTTTGTAGCGGATTATACCACACTGCTATTTCATGTGCACTGCAGATGACCTTTGCTGACACACTGGGTGCTGCTCAGCATCAAAGAGTAAGATGTTTATACCATACTGCTGTTTTATGCGCGTTGCAGGTAACTTTTGCTGACATGTTGGGTGCTGCCAAGCATCAGGAAGTAAGATGTTTATACCACACTGCTGTTTGGTATGCATTGCAGGTGACCTCTGCCGACATACTGGGAGATGCAAAGCATCACACAGTAAGAAGTTTGTACCACACTGCTGTTTTAATGTGAGTGCATTGTGCGTTGCAGGTGACTTTTGCTGACGCACTGGGTGCTGCCAAACACCAGGAGGACAGCGAGGTGACCAGCAAGAATGAAGCCAAGAAGCTGGCCTTCTACCTCTTCTGGAACATCAAGCCCTCCTTCAACAGGTGTGCGTCCTTTGTGTTGAAGAGGTTTGTTGGCCCACTGCATGATGCCTCTGTGATGCAGACAAGCAAAACGAGGCAAAAACTGTACAGATTGCTTTTTGCATGGTTGTCGGAACCCTGTTCAACAATTGCGCTATGTCATACGCATATCTGAGGGCTTTTCCTGTTCTGTGCTGTGGCAATGGAACATGTTCGATGCACCTGGCTGATGCAGTTTATACTGGAGGTTTGATTGGAAAACACACACTGCAAGCCACAACGCTTTTTGCACTGCAAGCAGTGTCTCAGACCGCCAACCTGCGCAGCTGTTCACAATTCACAATCACTCTGCACAACAGACAGCTCCGGGCTGCCGCCTTAGGAGGCTCCCTTCATGATTGCTGAAAAGTGTAAACTTTTCCTTTTTTCTTTTCTTTGCATGACAGATTGTTGTTTCGCAGAACATACATACTGCCTGAGGACTTGGAGCATTTCCTGGAGCCTGAGAAAGCCCAGCAGGCCTTTGACATTCTGGATGTGGATGGGGATGGCCAAGTCACCCTCCACAACATCAGGGATGCTGTGGTCACCATCTACCAGGTCAGGACTGACTTTTTGTCCTTGATAGCTCAGTGGTAGAGCAGATGGCTGAAGGCTCCCTTTTTTTGCCATGCAAGCTTGATAACACTAACTTCAATGCGTGCAACGTTTTTGCTGCCTTGTGCATCATCAGACACTGTCTTAGTGTTTGTGGGCACCATATACCAGGTCAGGAAGGCTCCTTTTTTCCCCATGCAAGCCTGATGACACATGCTTCAATGCGTGCAATGTTCTTGCTGCCTTATGCATCATGAGACACTACCTCAGTGCATACAAATTGGTACAACCTTTCACATTCTGAGCAAGCCTTTGTAAGTCATCACAAATGTCTGATTGTGTCAGCTTCTTTGGGATGGCATTCACAGCAGGCCTCTGCAGTTTTGCACAAGTATGACTGTGTCAGCTATGATGGGGTGGCATTCAGAGCAAGCTGCTGCAGTATTGTACAAAGGTGACTGTGTTGCCTACTTGGGGATGGCAACTCGTGCGCTGGGACTGCAGGAAAGGAAGCATCTGGCCTTCACACTGAAGGACACCAAGACCATCGTGGGCAAACTGGAGCGCATTGCTGCCTTTGTCATCCATGTGCTGATGGCCTTCTTCTACCTGGTTATCTTCAATGTGAGCCACACCTCACAGCCTTAAGAGTACCTTTAAATTGCTGAGTAAAACCACGATCTGCATATCTTTTGAGCCGTGAAACAAGTCTTGAGAATTATGCCATGAGCCCAACAGGCTTGTCGCTGCATCTGCAGAAAGCCTACTCGTGTTTTTGCCACCTGGCTTGTTTTCTATGTTCCACCTGGCATGCCATGTGTACTGAGTTTGTGAGTCATCTGGCTTGTTTACTGTGTCGCACTTGGCATGCCATGTATACTAATTATGTGACGAGGTTGCGTTCACAATGTTGCCATGCAAAGTTTTGCTGTCTCTTGGTCCCGTTGACTGTATCAACCTGCCTTTCTCAAAGACATGTACAATGCTGAAGTTTAACACCTATGCATTGCTACAATCACCCGCTTTCCATATGTGTTAGCGCCCAGGCTTTAGGCATACCATGCACAGTACCTGCAACACTGCTCTGCAACTGCACATGCTGCATTTCATTGATTTAGTCATGATTGGCCTATTGTACATGGCATACCCCGACGGTTGCCAGCATACAATTTTCATCCCTGCCGAGGCTAAGGCTCTACCCCATGAGGGGGCATCAGCTCTTGTATGCTGCATTCCATCCCTAGTGTCAAATCAAAGGCTCCCGCACGTACCTAGCTCATCATGAGCTGGAAAGCAATTTTATTTTTATTATTATTATTATTAAATCAAAGGCTTGTGCAGGTGGATGTGATGCTCCGGGCTGCCGCCATAGGAGGCTCCTGTAATGCTCGCTGACAAGCGTAAAAATTTCTTTTCTTTTCAGGTGGATGTGACGCATCTGTGGACAGCAGTGGCAGCAGCAATTGTGGCCTTCAGCTTCATCTTCAAGAGCGCCATCGCCACCATGTTTGACAGCGTCATCTTCCTGTTTGTGGTGCATGCTTTTGATGTTGGAGATAGTATTCTCATCAATGGAGACCTACACAAGGTATCAATGCATGCAAGCCGACTACAGCAGAACATGCTTGTTGACAGCGCAGTTGCATGTCGCAATGGCTTGCCGTGACATTATGAAAACAATGCAAATACAGCTGTTGTTCAGACTTTGTCAGGCAAACATGTGGGATTTTGAGTGTCTCTGTAGCCCATCTGTGGCATAGCATGAATTCTGATCTGCTACGCATATGATGTGCACGCTTTGCATCTCCTGATGGCTATTTCTGCTGCACACTCAGCCATGTACCTGACATAGTCAACATCAAGGTACAGCACAGTTGTACAGGCAAGCATCAAGCTGGTCACATGGCAACACATGCGTGCATTGTCATGACAACCATTCAGGCTCAGCAAGGGATGAGTCACCATTAGTCACAACATATGTTCTCCCACAGGTGGAGGAGATAGCACTGAACATGACAGTGCTGAAGCGGTGGGATGGGTGCCGCATCTGGTACCCCAACTCTTTGATCAATGTTGTCCCCATCCTCAACATCACACGCTCTGAGAACAAGTGGGAGTTCTTCAAGGTATGCGCCATTGCTGCGTACATACTGTCAGAGTCTGTGTTTCTGTGCTGTGCGTCAGTGCAGTGGACGCTTCACACAGGCTGCTCTAAACAGGTGTGTGGCGCTCAGATGTGTCGCAGCATGTAATGAGTGTCAGATTTGAGATGCTGCATCGTAGTGTCTGCACCAGCCTTACTGTCTGAAGCTGGACCTATGCTGTGGACACTTCTTTGCAGTCTTGGCAGAGTCTGTTCATTATCTGGTTTCACAGTCTTGCATTGCCACATGTACTCCCATCAGTTCCTCAGAAGGAGGGCTTATCTGAACAGGCGGCTGGCAGCTGATTCACTGCAGATCTTCCTGAACCTTGGTGGGCACAGCATTCGTACCTATTGTCAGTATTGCTGTTGTGCTGCACATACCAGTCATGATGATGACAAAACTTAAACAAGTGATATATTGTCTATTTCTTGTCTTCACCATGACTGGTATGTGCAGCATAACAGCAATACTGACAGTAGATACAATTGATATGTTGTTGTTTTTTTGTCTTCATCATGACTGGTATGTGCAGCATGACAGCAGTGATGACAATAGTAAGAGCAACAATTGTGATATAAAAACAGAAAAAGAGTTGTGCAAGATAGCTGATAGGAGCTTGGTGAGTCGGTGCAAATCTTCCTGGATTTGGACGTGCCCATTGATAAGTGATAACAGCAACATTAATAGCAATGATAGTACTATGAAAAAAGAAAACAAGGTATGCAAGATAGCTGACAGGAGCTTGGTGAGTGGGTGCAGGTCTTCCTGGACTTGGGCGTGCCCATTAACAAGTGATAACAGCAACATTAATAGCAATAACAGTAGTATAAAAAAGAAAAACGAGGTATGCAAGTTAGCTGACAGGAGCTTGGTGAGTGGGTGCAGGTCCGGGGGTTAGGCACACCTAGTAGGGCAGGTACCTGACAAGAACGTTTAGCTGGAACGCCTGTATATTATTATTATTGTTAACATAAATATTAATATTATTTTCATTATTATTTATCTAGCTTGGTGAGTGTGTGCAGGTCTTCCTGGACGTGGGGGTGCCCAGCAGTGTGTACGAGACCATGAGGTCAGAGGTGATGAAGTTCCTGGAGGACAATCCCAAGAGCTACACGGGGAAGGGCCAGGTCATAAATTGCAGCGCTGGGGACCCCATGAAAGTGCAGCTGGGATTTTTCTTCGAGTATGCCCATTGTGGTGAGGTCACGTTCACTAATCGCCCACCAACATCATCTTCACCTCCTCGGCCTTGCAAAGGCCCCTGCAGCTTCCTGCTTGCACGCTGCATGGCTCAACTGCATGACATCCTCAGCCTTGCAAAGGCTTATGCAGCTTCCTGCTTGCACGCTGCATGACTCAACTGCATGACATCCTCAGCCTTGCAAACGCCCCTGCACCTTCCTGCTTGCACGCTGCGTGCCTGGACTGCATGGTATTTGGGCTCTGGGCTAGCTGAACTGAAAGTGACATTTGGATGTTGACTGCCCCAGGAAACATGCTGCAAGCAATGTAGCAACACCTCAGTCACTAACAGTGTATATCCATGGGACGCATGCTCACATGTGCACCAACACAGCTATTGTACAGCCCAGTGCATAGTGCACGAGCTACTGTACCTGCCAACGCTCCACACAGAGTAGCAATTCAATATTCAGCACGCAGCAGGCAGGTGTACTAAACTGCACCAGCAACCATTTTGCTGCCGAACAAATGTGAATGCAGCAGTTCCAGTGAAAGGTGTGCGCTAAGGTGGCCTTGTTCTTGCCAAGGTGTAGATATGGCCAAGATTGGAGACGACAGGCATCGCCTGTTCTGCAAGATTGCGGATGTGCTGTGTGCAAATCGTGTCCAGTATACCTTCCCTGGCTTCAACTCCTTCCAGAGGTACAGTGCCTGCATCTTTCTTTCTTTCTTTCTTTCTTTCTTTCTTTCTTTCTTTCTTTCTTTCTTTCTGCATATGACTTTCTTTCTTTCTAAGTCCTAGTGGCATCTTGCTTCCTTTGTCTGCTGTACTTGACTGGCAATGCCTGTCTCGTTGTCAGCATGCTTTGACCTTAAGCGCAGCTTGTGAACCAAACAGACTGCCAAAGCATCATGTCTCATTGCACCTTTGCTGTCAAGCCAGGATGTCTGATGAGGCACAACTGGCTCCACACCCCAGACTGTAAGGTATAAAATGAAAATGAAGTCATCAGTGGCAGGCTATACTGCAAAGAGCTGCCGATGTGGCCAGAATTATCAATCGATTCTGCAATTTTACAACAAAAAATGCTGATTTTCCATGTGTTCTCAACGCAGACCTCCAGGAGCTGCAGAGGATGCGGCTTTGCCACCCCGGCCTCCTGGCCCCTCCGGACCCCCCTCACCCACTCTCCCCACCCCCCACTCCTCGCCAGGCTCAGGCTGGGCTACCCTCCGCCAGCGCACAGGCCTAGGAGGGTCCCCAGACCCCCACAGGGCATCCCTTGCACAGTCGGGGGCATCCCCAAGCAGACCAGGGGCATCTGCAGGCCAATCTGGGGCAGTTCAGGGTTTCTTGCAGGCTGCTGGTGGCGGTCTGCAGAGGGGCTTTGGCTCCAATGTTTCCTTACCTACTCTAGATGAGCGAGGGAGTGGTGCACTGCAGCAAGTGAGTCATATCTTTAACTCTCCATGTTTTTCCTCGTGCTGATATAAGGCAGCAAAATCGTTGCAAAGGCTGCTGTTTCTGCACATGCACACAGCTTGATCAACAGGCAAGCCTAGCCGCTACTTGTTGCAGTGTCTGGCTATACATAGGCACAAATACCTACAGCAATGCATGCATCTCACAACACATGACAAATAGTCATTGGTTCTTCAAAGTTTGCATCCAAACTTCAGGACAGTATGGAGATCACACGGGTTTGCACAGATGCATTTGTGCCTTGTCTGGTGAACGGTGTGGACTCTTGACGGATAGAAATATCACAGCGCTGTAGCCTTGTTCGCTGATCATGTGTGCAAGAAGAACAAGGTCAAGTTTGCAGAACATCAGGACAATTCAGAACAAAGTTGAAGCTGCCATGAGGGCAGCATTGTGATCTAGGGCTGTCCCACTGTAAGCCCTCAGTGCATGTCATGTTTGCAGGAGCTGCGGAATCAGGAAAGGAATGAGCAGGATATGGTGAAAATACAGCAAATGGCATTGAAGAGGGGTACAAGCTCATCAGGAACTGGTGGTGCTGCTTTGCCATCAACAATCCAGCCTCTCATGCAGCAACCAAAGTCGTGACAGAGGCAATGAGGAGTATGTATCTTGAGTTTTTCAACAGATGAGGAAATGTAGAAGTCAGTGCTTAATGTGCCATCAAAGTCAATGTGTCCCAGCATTTCATACTAGCTGATAGGTTCTGCATGCCGTTGTTTGCTAGACGATATGAGTTCAGTCTAGCTGGCAAATGTTTTAACAGGCAGCCATAGATGTTAGATAGCATACCAGCCGCACTTGTAGACTTTAGAATGCATGAGCAAGTATCAGCAGTGATTGAAGATTTTACACATGCTCCTGCAGAAACAGAAACTTTCTTGAATCACACTATGGGTTTTGCATCGACATGTGACCACACCGAGGTGTGTCAAGCTGCTTGGTTTAGTTGGGCATCCTCTTGCTCCACCAATGTCAGCAAGCCCCATTGATCAGGTTGTGCGTCAAATCCAGAACTAGCTGCTCAGTTGTGGTTACAATCTGACTGTCTGGTCATTGCACACATGCAAACTGTATTTTGTGTAAGACTTTTTGCCCTTATGTATGTCGCATACGAACATGGGAAACAGCAGCTCACGTGTGGGCAACATGTGTCCATGTGACTGGTACTTGCTTACGCATACATGCTGATGTGACCCTGTGTTATGGAAAGTGCGTCTCATCACCAACTGCACATTGTACCTCAACCTGTCTGAGTTGTATGAAAGCCAGGACATGCCTGATTGTCAATGCCTCAGTGCCTGAGTCTGTGGCAGCTTCAGGGTGCAATGAGCTTCCTCAGTCACTTTCACAGTGACTGGAACACGGACTGACAGTGAGCGTGCCTATATCTGAAGCAGCACAGCCATGACTCTAAGGCATCATGCCTTTGTGTTATTGACGATTTTGAAGAAATTAATAACGTTGGGTGGTTTCCTCACATCCTGTACCTGTTTTTCCACCTCAGGCACACGAGAATTTGCATTGTCTTGCTGCAACTTTGCAGCGCTATGTTCTCTGCAGCAACATTGATGCTGGAGAGGCGTTCACACAAAAGTCAGGGATGCCTTGTTGAGCCCAAGAGGTGCATGGGGCAGGGGTGCAGACATGCCGAACTCTGGCACATTTGCTTGACATCAACAGTGAAAAGATGGATGGTGGACACTTTGAGAGCCTTAGACATGCATTCGGGCCACCCCCTTGTGCTGTAGCGCTCCTCCAACCGTATGACTGCAGCCGTTTGAAACAAACAGCCTCTTCAAGGCAAGTTGAACAATCAGATTCACAGATGCAACAGTGCTGGTTGCTGGTCAGACAATCCCACGTCCATGAGTGGGATGCTTTACACCACAGCTGTCAACACAAGCATGGCAATGCCAAGCATGGCAGCTAAGTTGTACTGTAACCGTGCAGCTTGCTACCTGCAGCAGCAGCAGTATGCGCTAGCTCTGGCTGAGTGCCTCCGAGCAAAGGGTCTTGACTCTGCCTACTGCAGGGTAAGAGCCTGTGGATTTGGCGATGCAGTCTGCGATCATATGGTGGAATCTTGAGGGGCGTGTCCATCTGTCCTGTGTCTATGACATGCGTGTCTTGCCTGACAAGTGTGTGCCTCGACAGCAATGTTGTGGTGCATTGTCTGTCTTGTGCAGCAAGCCACTGCAGCCTTGTCCTCCAGCTTGCTGGCTCATGATGCTTGTCGTGTGGTGGCAATGTCACAAGCTGCTGTGTGAGCGTGAAGCAGAAGTGCACGTACTTGCAGGCTGAAGAGCAGGCAGGCACAGTGCTGTCAGCCATGGGGCATCATGCAGAAGCTGCCAAGACGTTGCGCTCCCTAGAAAAGTTGCAGCAGCAGCACGGCATTGACACAAGCCCCACTGCTCATAGGCTTCAGGAGGCAGACTCAATGCAGGCAACCCATCCTATGAATGCCTACCTGGCATTAGGACTGTCAAGGGACTGCAGTCTAGCTGAAGTGAGTTTGGTTTTGAGCTCTGATGTGCCATGACACAGCATTCGTGCACCAGCATCCATCCTTGACCACAAGATAGTGTGTAGCGCATTTGAGTGCACCTTGTAGCACAACTCTTTTCAGGCTCAGAGGGCATCAGAATGCATATGACAATGTGATCAAGCACTTGCTGGTGAGACAGCTGGGTCTCTCACAAGGGCAAGGCTACTGCATCATGCTCTGCCTGTCATTGCTGCTTGTCTGTTCTGCTACCAAGGCATGCAGCCATTTTTGAGATGATACAGCGATTGCATTTGCCACCCAGCAGTGAAAGCCCATGAATGATACAGATCATCTGTATTGGATCGGATCAGACATGATTTGGCAGATGGTGTTACCACATTGCACCCCAGGCTGCAAACATTCAAACATACAATCACACGGTGCTTGACAACATGCAGATTATCTCACATCTCACCAGAGCAACCTCATCCACAGTCTGCCCTCTGCTTATGCTGATCAAGCTGAAATTTTCTCAAGGCTGATGCCTGCAGTACTAACCAGCCTCTTTGTCTTGTTGATGTGGGGCAGTGTTGCTGCCATGCATTACAGAGGCCCAACCACCCGGATGTTTAGGTAGCCCTGGGCTTGCCGCACCTGCGCAGCAGCATCTGCAGCTCATGATTGGCAGCTGTCAGCTGTAGAAGGCTGCAATATATAGTAGATCAAAGCACACGGCAAAACTCAGTGACAAAAGCACACTGCAACACTTCAGTGAATGAGAGGACTCTGCAAACTCAGTGAGTAAAGGACACTGCAGGTGTTGCATGTCTGACACGCCAATCAGGGACACAGCACCCAATGTGATGGCACAATGCAGATGAAATTGATATTTGTGTAAACAGGCAGCATGTGCTAATTCTGGGCAGACTGGCTGACAGCCTGCGCTGTGACACAACATTCCGCACAAGCACCAGTCCAGGTGTATCAAGCAGGTACAAATGGATCTAACGCACATGCAGTCACGCTCATGCTGACCAGAGCAGAACACACAGTCAAGCAGAGTCAAGCTGGTCCCACTCCCAGCGCCTCTCATCAGCATCTGCTTCAGGTCAGCACAAGTCCTGCCATTCTGAAAGCCAGCGATGATGTGGTTGATGACGAGGATGTCAGACCTGATGGAGGAGGTGCAGCATCCAATGCAGCTGTAGCCAATCACCACAACAGGCCGTTTCAGGCCATACTTGCTGTTCACATCCTCAGCAGCATCTCCAGCCTGCTTAGTCAGCCTACATAAGCAATGACATCGCAGTTTTGCAATCTGCAACACCGTTTTGCATGAAGCCCGCAATGCAATTCGCTGTCAGGCAAAACAGTCAAGGCTGATGGCACAAACAGTCTTGTCACCCAGCTCTGGTCAACAGCAGAGGCAGCAGTGATGCGCAGGAGCAGCCATGCTATGCAATCAAACACCGTCTTGTGAAATGAATGCCTGCATGGTTTATGCCTGCTGGCATCTTGCCACATAGCATGAATCAGATCGGGGTTGCCAAATCAGCATTACACTGTGCAGCATACTGCACACATGGCTCAGGCAACCTGTAATGCAGGCAACCAAGTCAAGTGTTTAGTTGTCGCCACTTCGACCTTTTGTCAGACTTAATCAACGCTGCACAACCTCAGCAAAGCTGATGCCATGCCTCTGGCCATATGCAGGGTGCTTAGCATCCATGAGCATAAGGTTGACCCCCCTGTCATGCACCATTACACAGACAGCTTCTGGGAAAAGCTTGCGCAGGACTCTCTCAGCCATGGCAAAGGAGGTCATAGCCATGTCCTTGCGCACGTAGGAAGTCAGGCACAGCATCATCAGCCTGCCTGGGCGCTTGTCCTCACAGAATGTGTTGAACTCTGCCTTGATCTGTATTGCACCATAATAGGTTGGACTTGCATCATTGCTGCACCAGCGCAGAAGCACTCAAGTGGCACAGCTGAACAAAGATGGGTTTGGGGTGATCAGTTGAACAGCGAAAAGGCTGTCATGAGCTACAAGTGTGTTATCTGCGGCAAAACAACAATGATGACTGTCAGTGCAGCTTAGACATCAACAAGGCAGCATACCTCCTCTGAATTTATTCCATACTCATGCTTTTGAGTAAGCAAGCAGGGTCAAGGGACCAGGCATGGTGCGTGTCCCTCTCCAAGACATATGTCCTTGCAAACCAGCAGATCCTTATCTGCCAGAATGGCCTTGAAAGGCAATTGCCACATCTGATGCCACAGGATGGTGTTGACATGCATAGCTGACACTTGCGTCATGAAATGCATCTGGTACACAGTGGATTCCAGTGGCTGCTTCCTGACTCCTCAGCTTGCATGGTGTGAAACAGCTGCTATGAAACATGAACGCACGCTATTGCCATGTAGTGGAGGTTTGGAAGCAGTGAGGTTCATCATTCCCAACAGGTGCAGCATGCTTTTCGAGGAAAATGAAATCAACAGAGCGCAGCCAAACTTTCTAGCAAGTTTACGCAAGAGCTGCATGACTTGTGTGACAAAGCATGGCTGAAGTAGCGGACAACTTTCTGCAGCTTTGAGTGCAATGGGAGCATCAGCTGCACACAGAAATGCAGCAATAAGGGCAAGAAATTACTTCCTCCATGCAGGCAACATATTCGTGTCTTGAAGAGCTCACCTGAGTCAAGGATCTGACCCTGCACTCAACTTGCAGCTGTTGGGCTGCAGCGACCCCAGCAGGCGATACATCTCAGCCTCGCGCGTACCTCTGACTCGCACCTCTGTGGTCTGAGGAGTTCTTTCAATGCACGAGATGCACACATTGTCAGACTCTTGCTTTGACAATGCACACGGCCTTCAATTTAGCTGATTGCAATTTTGCGTCTAGCATCTTGCCTCTTTTGCCAAATGTTCACGTTGCAAGATGCAGTCATTCAATGCTCAATATTTCAATGATGCTTTTACAGGGCAAGTCAAAGGCAACAAGACATGGGAGCCAGGCTCATTTTGTGCTTGCAAGGTGGTGGTTTGTGCACCCACATGTGGCACCAAGATTTGCTGAGTTTGTCAGAGACAGCCTCCATCATGCAGATGGCTTGCAAGACTTCATGCCCAAACCAGAGCACTGGGAGCTCATGCTTGCGTTTGGGAGTATGAATGCCATAGATGGACGAGATGTTGTGGTCGTTCTCAACCAAGGGCCAGGAGACATAGTGCTGGTGCCTCCTGGTTGGCCACATGCAGTCAACAATGTAATGCCATGTTGCAAGCTGGCCTGGGACCACTATGACCCTAGGCACCTCGCTACCTATGCTGCTGTACACAGGGATGTCGCTAGCCCCTTATTCAGAGGGGGCACAGTTGGAGACGATTACATGGCTGTTGGACCAACTGTGAGTCAAGGCATCGAACAAGCCTGCTGACACTTGTGCTGCACAGGACCTTCACGTCGTGGAGTAGTGGCATAGGGCTGAATATTTGTGACAGCCCGGACATTGACATTTTGCAATCTTAGTTGTGCACCGTCAACCAAGATTTGAAAAACTTGGAACACCTCGCTGATGAGATCCCGGCCTGTCATAAACACTCCAGTCAGTGATACATAAATCTCTTAGGAGCAGTATTGGCAGAAAATGGAATAATTGTGACAGCCTGGAAATTGACATTTTGCAATCTTAGTTGTGCACCGTCAACCAAGATTTCGAAAACTTGGAAATGAGGTCCTAGTCTGTCACAAAGATGCCGTGTCATGGTACATACTTATCTCAGAAGCAGTATTGGCAAAAATAGAATATTTGTGACAGTCAAAACATTGATCTGTTGGCAAACGGATCCCCCCTTTTGTAACAAATACACCCAAAGTGTGTTAGTTTACTTGCAAATGTTTCTGCTACTTCCCTGGACGGGAAATGCGGTTTCCAGATATCCACCTGTAGGTGTCTTGAGTTTCTGTGCTATGACACATGTCAGCTGCCAGATTCTCTCTGGCTGCTATTGTGAGTTTGTTCCAATCCATGCTATTTAGGTAGCTGTGTCTCAACAATGTCAAGGTAAGGGGTCTCCCAAACAGGTTTTGCAGCACTGAACAGCACCACTTGCTGAAATGTTTTGCGGTATAGGGCATGCCGGACTTAGTGGTGAAAAGCCATCTCCTTGCCGGCTCAGCCTGTAGAGATGTCCACAGCTCCTGTGTCAGATTCATTGGTAGTGTTCTCCGCCAGATGCCGGCAGAGTTTGCAGTTTTGAACTCTCTCAGCACTAAAATGGCAGGCTTCTTCCTGTCTGCTGGCAAGCACAAAAAGTTGTTTTCCTTCACTGTATCCACGTCATCCTGTGATATGTTGGCTGCAGACGCAGGGCACTGCAGAAGGGCCACCCGGTTGAGATCGCAGCGCAGTGGCGGAATCATAGTGTAAAAGGCTAGTAGGAGGCGTTGACGTGATCCCTTGGCTAGAGTGGTGCATACCTTGATCACCTCTTTGAAGTCAACATAGCCCCGTTGTTGTCTGGCAGAAGGCTCATTTGCTTTTAGCCGCGCTTGCTGCTGAGCTTCAAGCTCTTTGGAAGCATGTAACCATATTGCTAGGGCTTGCGGAGACTGATCCTTGACAGCAGGCATTCGCCTAAGAGCTGCCAACACTGCTGTGACCACGTTCTTCTGCGTGGCAACTTCTGAATATTGCTGTTTGATCCATGGAAGG
>JAABUK010001202.1_pt1 | contig 50279 bp, 39 predicted proteins | sample 5559141 | NCBI WGS metagenome assembly JAABUK01 (sample SAMN10711869, study PRJNA513367) | rock metagenome | isolation source: Antarctica rocks | place: Antarctica: Victoria Land, Pudding Butte nord | collected 2016-01-03 | reverse complement strand
GGCGCGGAGGTCGTAAAGGTGGAGAGCGGAGGAGTCGGTGGCTAGGAGGAGGGTCTGAGGGGTGGGGGGGTGGAGGAGGATTGGGGGATCAATCGAGGATCTATTCATCTAGTCAATGATACCTTTAGGGGCCAGTATCAGAAGGGGGCATGTATTACTTGTGCCATGGCACGGCAATCTTTCCTGCGACTCTCCCGGTCTCTGTCGCCGCTACCTTGACGAGTCCATCCGTCCCTGCTGAGAATAGCTGCTCGCCGTCGTGGCTGAAGCAAAGGCTACGACAGCTTCCCTTGTGGCGGCGCGTGCGCCATGCTGTTTCGATGCAGCTGCGGCCGGCTTGTGGGGCGGAAGAGGGATCGGAAGCGGGGAGGCGGTTCAATTGGACGTGCCCTGAGGCGAGACCGAGAGCTAGTAATGGAGATTTGGGGTGTATGGATTGGGCGAAGAGGTCGGATGTTAGAGGATAAGTGCAGAGTGAGTCGAACATTTGAGTGTTGTTTGCTACTCCTACGCGAGAGGGAGATGGGCATAGAACTAGACGATGTTGGGACTGGTGGTCAGCAATGATTACCTGGAGTGCTCATCCCCAAGCAATGGTAAGAGCATCTAAGCGGTCGCGTATTGATCGAAGAGTCAATATAATACTCGATGCAGAGCTAGTTTGGTTAAGATTGCTAGGTGCAAGCAACCTCAAGCCAACACAAAGATGCGAGCCGAGCATGGAATGTTGTGGCGTGATTCCCAATCATACTTGGTTGAACTCAGAGCTTTTCCTGCTCGGCTAGATATCTTCTGAGCTCAGTATTTCTACAGCGTGCGGTGTTCACAAGGTGACAACCTACTTATCTATCGTCTTGGTAGCGCGTGTACAAGTCCGCAGCCGACTCGATCGAATGATCAACAGTATTCGCAAACTTAGGGTCTCGAGAACGCCGCTTACAATCCTCCAACAAGTCATGCGAATATCGCGAGATGCTCATCATACCCTGCCATTCAACCTCGACGAGGTTAAGAGTTCTACCGTCGACTCGAACCCAACGCAAATTTGGCATCCGTATGACAAGAGGCTTAGTTCACCTGGTGGTCTGTATCGTACACCCTGTGAAGCTCACCCGTCAATCCAGCATATCAATCCTGTTCATTGGCGCCATTCTTCACTCCAAAGCTGAGACATCCTATAACTGTCCAATTGGCTTTTCGAATTGAAGAATAAAGTGTACTGATGGATAGCTGCATATGTAAGTATACGACGCAATCAATGGCTCATGATGTTGGTCCTGCTCCACATTATGTGCCACCAAGAATTCCGAACATGAGGAAGGATCGATCTTCCCTCCTATGGCATATAAATTGTTTTCTCCCCTATGAATTTGAATGACATCTCCATGATCTGTTTCACAACACCTTTTTCTTCTTCTACTTTGTATGATGATGACACGTGATGACCTCGGCGATCTATACGCCAAAGGTATGGAACACTTTGGTTGCGGGACCGCACTTTTTCAGCCGGTTGCAGCAAGAGACATGCCACCGCCTTGTATTGGCTACATAGATGGCAACGGGAAATGGAATCTGGTCGCGAGCATCGACTGGACGAGGGACGATGAACGGTCCTATAAGAACGATGTGAGCCCAATTGAAGTCGCCAAAAGATGCGTGTTCAAGTCGCTTGAGCGAGAACCCAGGAAGATGGAAGAACTAGGAATTGAATGGAGAGTTCGAACGAGCATAGGTGTACGACAATGGAACGTCGATGCAAGCGGCCATACACCGTGAGGCTAACCGCTTGTTTGCTTCAGCATGGACGGGTCAGGGCGTCTACGCACCAGATCAAGCTGACATTTGCTTTCATACAGCAGCATCGGCCTCCCAGTTGGCGCCAATGCTCACATCATATATAAGTCGAAAACAAAATTTGGCGCTGTCCTTGTCACCCAGAAGCCCATTACACTGACATCATATAACGACGAAACACTCTTCAGATCATGGCTCGCTGTCAATAGAGCTCAACTTTCGGCTCTTCATGGTGCCGAATTACGGCGATATGGCCTTCGGATCATCACTAGAACTTACACAACTCCAGGCTGTAGTATCAATGCCTGGAAGGCCAAGGACAAAGAGGCTAACATAAGCATGAAGGCTAAAGCAAGCATGCTGGGAGAGCTGGGAGGGGACCTGGATTGGACGGAAAAGCTGACTGATAAAGATTGGAGCCACTATACTGGCAAGGACAAGGGGAATACAGTCGTAGTCTTCTTTGACGGCATTGAGATACCAACATGGGAGTGGTGGTGGCAAGGCTTGAAGGGAAGCGTTGAGAGAGCGGATGCTAGCAAACAGAGCAGATGCGGGAGTCCTCCTTTTCGTGCGCACGGTACCACGAGACGCCAGAGCTCTCTGAGAAGCCCAAAAGATATGACCGGAGACCCGCCTCTGGACGACGAGAAAGGCTTGCAGCTCGAAGACCTCTGGGGTTCCTTGACCCCTTTGCACAGGTCCAGTCCACCAATCAGCCAAAGCCTATCACGAGGACGCCCTCCATCACCAAAAAGACCTGACAGCCTCGCGAGAAGCGTGTCAACCCCAAGGCGATTGTCCAGGTACCTAGACTACGAGCAGCGCTCGCCGACTCGTGATAGCCATGCAGTGCACTTTTCGCCTCACCCAAGTATAAGGATATCGGCGCCAGATCCACCAAATCAGCGCCTCAGCATAGCTTCTACCGCTACTTCAACGTCCAGCGTAAGGCGGCAAGAGCCGAGAGCGACTGATATCGAGACTGGTTCGCATGCATTGGCTCCAGAAAGTGCGTTGCAGAAGAGGCCTGCAAAGCCAACGCTGAGACGTACTACCTGAAAAGGTTGTCAGGTCTGAGTCAGTGGTCGGCGTAGAGATTCTGCGGAAGCACTGGGGCAAGGTACGCAATTGTAGCCAACAGGTTGGACGCTGAGAGTGCCATGACGGCCGACAGTGGGTAAGTAAACGCTCAGTCGTACATTCGGCTGCGGGGATACCGCTCACATAGCAGCAGATGATTGCTTCCACAATGTTCGGAAACAAGGTAATTAAGGTAGTTTGCTTCGATATCGATATCGACTAGATGTTGGCTTCAGCTTGAATTTTCGGCATACGATTATTTTAGCAGTACTTATGGCAAAAGATGAGCAAAGATGACCAAATGGGTCGAGCAGAGCAAAAGCATAAGGATATCATCAGGCTCCCGTTGAGTCCAAACGCCAAAGAACCAAGCACGTCACCACGTTCACCTCCTACGCTTTCTTTCCCCTGTCCTTCAACCTCTGCTCCAGCTCCCCCGCTGCTTTGACCCAACAACCGCCCTTCTTCTCAACCCCCTTGATCTTGCTCTCCAAGAAATCCGCCATCTTCTTCTCTTTCAATCCCTCTCCATAGCAGACTTTCGCACCCGCGTTCACAGTCGTACCTAGCACAGCCACACCCTCTCCACTGCGCACCCTAACTTCAAAGACGACCTCGACTTTCGTCCTCATAGCTTGCAGTAGTATGCAAGACCGGACTGCCATGACTTCGTCAGAGGTTATGGTCGGCTCGGTGATGTAGCTCACACCCAGAATGCGTGCCTCCTCTACGATTGTGGAGGCTGTTTCCCAACTGGTGCTGACAAAGGCAAGGAGTTCTTTGACGCTGGTTTGAGATTGCTGCAGGCATTGGAGTTGAGCGCGCATTATCTGTAGAAAGAATCGCTTCTCTGTCGTCAATGGCTTGGGATGGTGTGAGTGCGCATCGGCGATGTATGTGAGACTTATTGGAGCGTTTTCGGCATTGGCGGGTGGTTTGCTCCCTGAGGCAAAGGAAGACGGTGTGAAAAAGAGCTGGAGCGTGCGGTTGTAGGTCATTGTTAGGGATGAGTCGGCTGTTGAATTGATGGTCCAGCCGTGGGTGGCTTCGAGGGCGCTGACATTGGCTTTAAATATGGTCAGTCGAATTCGTTACAAGAAGGCGATGGGATGATGCTTACCATGTAAAGCGGACACTTCTGCCGGACTCCAACCACGACAGTCCTGGCAGACTCTCTCGGCTTCCTTGACCTCCTCAACGCACTCCTGCTTCCGCTCGAGTACGTCTCCAAGAATATTCTCTCTCTCCCGTAGCTGGGTTTGGAGATCCTCGACAAGCTTTTGCTTGGCCTCGAGATCCATTTCTATTGACATGAGGCTATCTCGAGCATCTTGGAGTTCGTCCTGGTCACAGCTGGCTAGCTCATCTGCCTGTGCTTGGGCGATCTGAACCTGGTTTTCTAGAAGCTCGTGTTGTTCAATCAATCCTGGTAGCACGTGCTCGAGCATCTGCTCCTGTTGGATCAAATTTCGATCATCTTCACCCATACCTTCTCCAACACTCAGGAGACCCTCCTTGAGCCCATCAAGCAACTTCATACGCCACTCATACCACATAGCTTTGCTGAGCAACCGGGCGTGAGTCTTGACATTCTTGAATTGGTTGTCGATGATAGACTTTACATCCTGAGGTGCTGACATATATTCACGGAAGAGAGGAGGGTTTTCTTCGTAAGTATCGGCTTCGATTTCCTTGACGATGCTTCGGCCTTCCGAGATATAATTCTTTAATTCTCGGCAGGACTATCACAGTATTAGCATTGGACCATATTCAGCGGCGTCCGCTGTTTTAGCTTACGTGTTGGTAGAGTTCAAGCATTGGTACGACACATGCGCCAGCCACGACACATTTTTCAAGTTCGTTAGATTCATCAGTTTGATCAGCATTCTCTGCCCCAAGGCTTAGCTTCTCTCGACTTTCCTCAAGCAGCGCGTTTGGCACAACGGTATGCCTTCGCTTCGTCGTTGTCAGCTCCATGAATCGAATGCTTGTCATGTTCAAGAAATCCTGTAAGTGAATCCGATCCTCTTCTTCGCTCGGCTCCGCCGCCCCTTTCATGCCGGCATCAAGCTTCTGCTCGAAGGAAGCCATCTTGGCAGGATTTCCAGACTCGGCATCTTTGAACCGTGACTGATCCTTGGGCGTGGTTTTGGTCTTCAGAGGGGAACCGTTTCCGGATGGAGTGCCAGCACCTGCACCACCAGCAATATCGACAAGACTAAGCCTTGCGGACCTAGTAACTCGCCCAGGTGGCGCTGGTAATTTCACTTTCTTGACTGGACTCCCTTCTCGTCCCTTGAGACGCTTTGGGGTTCCATCTTCATCTTCATCCAGCTCAGCAGGTCTCTTACCAAGGAGACCTCTGGCAGCACCAACATGTAAGCTCTTGCGTCCGTTGAGCTTCTTCTTCTGCGGCGTCAAGGTTTCGATCATATCTTTGAGACTGGCAGTGACGTCTCTCTCCTCCAGGTCTTGAGTATCGGCTTCATCCTCCAATATCCCTCGTCCACTTTCTCGTCGCTTGTCTTCAGCTCGTTCAAGATCGAGCTGCTGCTCCATCAACTGAGGGTCTTCGAATCGGACGCTGGCTGAAGCCGGGCCTTGAGAGATGAAGGCTTCAGCCTTGTCACTGATAGATTCTCGTCGATCAAGAAGAGTAGTCACGCGCGGTGAACCGATACCTTCTCGGTCGATACCAAGGCCAGATGATCTCCGCCTTCGAGGTTTGAGAACTATGCTCGGTGTTGTTGCACCAGTAGCTAAGTCTTTGCGGAACAGGGTATTGGTGGCAGTCGGTTGTGAGGTCGAATTGCGAAGCTTGATCGGATCAGCCTTAATTTTGGCTGCAAAGAGCTTCTTGGGTGAAGCAGTTCTCATCGATACGTTCTTTGAAGGAGGCGTCTTTGCAGGCGTTGTCGGACGCCTGAGCTGTGGTGTCAGCTGTTTGGACGGTGTTTCTGGTTTCTTGAGAGGCGTAGACTGCTGTGATGTTGGAGTGGTTGAGCCTTGTGGACCAACGCTCTTCCTTGCATGGCCTCGAGGCTGCGAAGCTGCAAGACTGGGACTACCAGTTCCTGAAGCCATAGCCTTGACGTGGCCTGGTAGTGGTCGCTCATCGGTCAAACCTACGCCTATAGGCTTTTGCCGAGGAGTGCCAAAGAAAGGTGAGCCTGGTATCTGGCCAACATCGGTCTCTTGTTCCATCAAGAGCTTGGCCTCAGCCTTGTTACCGGTACTGAGCTGCTTCGGGAGTATTGCCCCAATCGCAGTGGTGATGTCCATATCCTGGGTCTGGTCCTCTATTGGCTCAGTACGTTCTGTAATTGAAGGCAGAATACCGCCAGCAGCGAACGTAATGTCCATGGTCTCGTCATTATCGGAAAAGACACCACTTTCGCGGCTATTGACATCTCCAAGAAGTTGCTGATTCGCAAGATGATCATCATTAGAGCCAGAATTTTTACTGTTTGGCTGCACGACGCCGCCAATCACAGATGTGAACTCCATGGTTAATTCTTCATCATCATCATCATCATCAGATCCGTTATCAGTCGGATCCCAGTTTTGAGGGGCCTGCTGATTTTGCTGGATCCCGCCGACAGCCATTGTCAAATCCATTGTCTCATCACCCACAATTGAGCCATCCCCAGAAGACCGACGACGTCCCACACTCGTTCTTTTTCGATTGCTGCCTGTGATGGACTTCCGACCTTTACGCTTTGGCGAAGCCTTGGCCTCCTCAGTCGTTGCCATGATACCTCCAATTGGCTGGGTCATTGCCATGGTGCCATCTTCTTCCCCTTGGGTTCCTCTGGTCACATTTGCTTTGAAGGCTGGGGAAAATGGATTTGTGTTCTCCTGGTCTTGAAGTTTGCTTGGGTCATTGACTATTTGGGATACGTACTTCCCGTTCTGCATCCATGGCTTGAAAGCATTCGTGACCTCGTCATCAGCCATCTCCATTGTGATGTCGCCATGTTCGTCAAAATCAATTCCTTGCGTGCCGGCTTGATGTGCTGCTTGCTGAAGAGCCGCCTCGAGCCTTCCGCTTGACCCAGTACTATTGCTAGCTGTTGAGCGTATCGTGTTGTTGTCTACATCGATTCCAGTCACGGTTTCGTCTTCAACTATGTCATCATCGTTAGAGGATGAAGACTCGCTATCTTTGTCGACCTGATCAGCTGTTACGAAGGTCTGGTTAGTGTCATCATCAGCTCCGCTATAAGGGCTCGAGGAGAAATCTTCGGGCTTATTGAAGTCCATTGGAGGTATTACTGAACTCTTACGTCGCTTCTTCTGATGCAGATCGCGCTGATGTGCTGGGGAAGCAGCTACTTGCAACTCTTCAATCTGTTCTGGTGGCGTTGATGGTGGCTCGGAAGCGTCAGAAGTGGGCATGGGTGAGCGAGGTGCTGTATAAGGTGACTCTGCACTGGCTGTCAGACCGGATGCTCGTCGAGTCGAGTTTGTAGATGCCGAAGACGTAGTAGAATCTTCGGGCAATTCAACGACGTTCCACGTGTGGAGAGTAGCCTCTGGTGCAAACGATACTCTGCGGCTTGCTAATTTTAATCCATCAGCACTATCCCTGGGGATAAAACGGAGGATACGCACCCAACGACTTCCTCCTCGCATGTCTATGCGCGAGTACTTCCTGTCTCTCACGCTCTTTTGCGGCTGCTTGCTGCTCCTCCTCAGTACGTACAGCTACACGCGCCGGCGATCGAGAGGGAGACTGTGCGTTGGCTGCTGCCGACTTCGGAGAAGCGTCGAACGGGTTTTGTAGGCCTGGACTTCCATTGCTCGCCGACTGCTTTGCGGACTTTCTGGGAGATTTCTCTGGCGTTCTCTGCCCATTGGTTTTACCTGGTGAGGCTCTACGGCCATCTTTATGCGGTGGGATGGCCTTTGGAGGCGACAAAGTGATTGTTGGCTTCAGAATAGATTTGACGAATGGTGGCAGAGAACGCTGAGAGAAGTCAGCCCCATGTATTAAATAGAACCCCTCATCAAACCCTACCTGCTTGTTCCCAGCCTCTTCTTTGAGCGCGTCCAATCCCCCAGGTCCGATGCTTTTGCTGCGCAATTTCTTTGCAGCTTGTTTCGCTTGCGCTCCCAGACTTGCTATCGCCGCGGTGTCGACGGTCATATTCTCCTTGTCCCCACCAAGATCTGTGCTAGGCATGGCCGCAAGTGACTTACGGGCCTGGCGCACTCGGGGTACCTTGGGGCTTTGCGTGGATGCCATCTCGGCACAATGTGAGCAGTCGCTCTGCTGTATCTGTCGATAGCTCAATGTCGTGTTGATGGAGAAGCAGCTTAGCGCGCCCTGAATGTAAACAGAGTGCTTACCTAAGCTAAGATCGGGTGGGGGGATCGTCTCGGCTAGCAGATTTCTTGGCAGCCGCACTGTGAAAATCAACGTGCTGCCATCACGAACGTCGAAGCAAAGGCGACACCACAACCCCAATCATGGCCACCGAATTGACTGTACAGTCAGAGCGCGCATACCAGAAGCAGCCTCACATCTTCGTCAACCAGAAGACCAAGCGAACGAAGAGCACGAGGGTAGGCAAGGGTGGACGAAGATGGTACAAGGACGTTGGGTTGGGCTTCAGGACACCAAAGACCGCGATTGAGGGCACATACATTGGTATGATTCCATCGATCCGCTCAGATGAACGGAGGCTACCGGATATGGATGAGAGCAAGATCTGACAAGTTCCCATTGGTAGACAAGAAATGCCCCTTCACCGGCGAAGTCTCCATCCGTGGCCGTATCCTCACGGGGACTGTTGTGTCTACAAAGATGCACCGAACCCTCGTCATCCGCCGCGAATACCTTCATTTCGTCCCCAAATACTCTAGATACGAGAAGCGCCACAAGAACCTCGCGGCACATGTCTCGCCAGCGTTCCGTGTGGAAGAGGGTGATCAGGTTACGGTTGGGCAGTGCAGGCCTTTGAGCAAGACAGTATGTTCCTTGGGGAATGGTTGGGAAGTATCTCAAGGCTGACAAGGAATTGCAGGTCCGGTTCAATGTTCTACGTGTACTTCCTCGAACCGGCAAGGTGGTGAAAGGGTTTCAGAAGTTTTGAGTGTTTGCGTTGTGGCAATGGTGAAGGTTGCACACTGGACATGTGTTGCTGGAAAATGCTGCATGTCATAGCTGGAAGCAAGCACAATGCGCGGAGTCTAAGCACAAATATCAGGTCACTGCTTCATAGGACACGTTCGAACATTGACTGCATGAACTAAATGATGATTACCGGAATGCAGTGCAAGCTCGTTGTCTCGGAAGAATCGCGTTACAAGAGTCCTTTTTCGTACATTGCGGAAAACCATTTGAGAGTGGCCACCTGTTTTTCTGTACAAATTCCTTTGTTGGTTTCGCGTATCATCCAGCTTCCAGTCATGCTGATACTCATGGGTACCCGGTCCTTCACCCTTACATACCCGTCCAACCATGGAAGTATACTTCCTCCAGCTCTTGACTCGATACACCGATACCCGGCATCATTGTAGATCTGCACAAATGGTTAACGGTGTCCTCCTCTCTCGCCTCATCTTCAGTCTCTTCCTCCATTATCTCCCCATAATATTCGGCGTTGTCAACGGTATTTTCTTCCCTCTCTTGCTTTATCAGTGGAACGTCCAGTGCGCTCGCAAATGGCCAATTAGTGTCCGCGCTCTGAACATCAAGAATATCGGCTGCCCTATGTAGCTCTGCTATAAATTCATCGGGGTATGGTTGATGGTCAATGAAACTGGGATTAGCTTCGAATTTCCAACTATCGATGGCACCATGAGTTTCGCTAGACCCTTCCGATTCGTACTCGGAGTCGGACTGCTCAACATCTGTGAACTCGACTACCTCCTCGGTGTCGAGGCTCAAAAACCTTCCGGATTGTCGTGACCTATACCCACGCTCGACTGCACTATAAAAGACCTCGTTGTCTTGCCATATTCGCGCTTCTTTAAACCTCCAACTGGACCAGAATCAGCATCACTATTCATGACTATAGCCCAGAGCCTTCAGAATGGTGTAATGACAGGATAGAATTGAACGTACTCAGTCGTTACAGACCAACATAAATGCCTCATAAGCCTAAAGGGGACCCTGAGGGCGTGAGCCATCATGCCGAGCTGGTCCACAGTCAGCAATTGCCTTCTCAGTGTTTAACGAGTAATCCTCCTGGGGCATGCTCCGAAAGTTATTCTTGGAATAGAGTAGGAGAGTACGGGAAAACCTACGGCTGCACCCGATTGATCAGAGAACGGGAGAGGGTCTTTGCTGATGATCTTCCGAGCTGCCATCGTACCACGAGTAGAGCGAAGTACCCGAAGGGAGAAAGGATCGTCATTGCCTGGCATCGTTGGAAACTTTCGAAGGAGTTCCGTGGTGTGTTGACATGAGATTACAGCTGCAGGTGGTATAGTGCCCTATTTGTGATAAGTTGATGGGCTAGTTTGCAAGAGTGTTATTCTTACATGTACCAAATACTCACCAGTAGCTAGTAATGATATCCCGGCAGTTAGTCACTACCTTCATACCGAACAGGGGACGACAGGCCAATGATACACCTACAGATATACCGATGGTTGACTTGAAGCTTCAGAGATGACGCTGACTGAACACGTCCAAGGCTTTGCAAGACATCTAGGTCGCTAGACGTGGTTAACTTCATAAACAATGTCGCTGGAGACACGTACATTACGGCGATGCTTGATGTTGGTTCGGATTTGAGAGCACGATGGAGGCAACGTAAGAGATTACGGCTGACACTGATAAATTCAGTTGGCCCGCTGTAGACCCTATCAACATGACGAATAGCTTCCCGTTGATATGCAGGATGGTTTGGATCTGGGGGTGATGGGATAGTGTCAGGATTCAGTGAAGCGTAAGCTCCTGCAACTATACAATTTTCGAAGTCAGCTTAGTAGATCTCGGATGGGTTTGGAGCCTCAAGACTTAAGAATATGGCTGTGTTAGGGGACTGAGACTCCGAAATGACTTACCGAAAAGCTGTGTGGTATTTACCCCCATCGACTCGTGATTGAAGGTTCGAAATGCCAGGCGAGGCAACCTCCTGTCGAGGATAGATGTGACGTGAGTAGGGACTTGGGTATCTTCTAAGCTTGGAGCTAGAGAATCTATGAGGCCGTCGGCTGAATGACTAGTCTTAGAGAGACTTGCGTCTGGGTAGGCAAGTGAGGAAACCTGTAGATCAAATCTGGGTGGTTTCGTCGATCGGTTAGGTAAAAGGAAGGTTTGGAGGTGCCGGTTCGTTTTGTTTGTGCTAGGGGGCGAGAGAAGTCCAGTGTCTTGGTCCATGCTCGTCTTCTTTGAGGTGCAAGACCGCTTAGCAGACGTTTGGGGGGTGACGGCGGGATCGCTGGCATCTTCAGAAATGTGACGGTCATGATCCATGGTTTTGCGCTTTCTGGGCTTTTTCGTCTGGGACTTCGTGGCTTTAGTTGCCCGTAATGTAGATCCAAGCTTATGCTCAAGTAGCTCGATGTTGAGATCACTCGCCGTCCGCTTAACGAAAGAGCAAGCTTCACTAACGAAGTCCACTGATCTGTGGGAGCCAGACGAACGTTGTAGTGCTGCTACCGCAGCCTTTTCGTCCCTTTGCAGCTCCATGCAATAATACATTGCGTGAATGGCGTTCTCAGAAAGCCCTCGCTTAGTGGGAAGCTCGTGTCCGAAGTGAGCATTAAAGATTCTTCCTATGTCTGTCCACGAATTGGTGTAGGAAGATGCTAACCATCCCAGGATCACTCTCTGCATAGACGTCCATTCATTAGAGGGTCTTCTGTTGACTGCCGTATAATCGTGTAAAGCTGTGAGGTGCTGTGGGACTTGAGTGATGGAGTGAGAGAATTGAGCGTCTGTCATTGGGACTTCAATATGTGTGAGAGATTGCATCCTGACAAGATTGACCAATAGCAATGACTAATGAGTGTGATAGAACGACGTTAAACGTTGAATATCGGTAGCGACTTGAACATCGATAGCGACAAGGTACCTTCAAGAAGGTTGGGTTCAGAATGAAAAGACGAAGTGAGGTGAAGTGTGCTGAATCACTAACCAAACTCTGAGGTAACCACGCTAGCAACAATTTGCTCACCGTGATTAATTACAAGACGTTCCGGGGTACTACCTTATGAGTAAGATTGCAATGAAATGAACAGATTCACTCGCCAACATGGAGGCTTGTTTTTCATTGCTTTGTTGTTCATTGCCCCCATGCTCCTCTAGAAACAACGACTGTGAGCTGCTTCTCAAAGCTGGTAGGGACTCAAACAAGTACTCCTTGAAAGTTACTGCCCAAGGAGGTGGCTATGTGGCCTGGCTTTGGTCCCTAAAATGTGGTCGCTTCAGGCTTGCTTGTGGAGGATATTGGGCGCTAGGTGTTGTATGTTTATTGACCGCCTTCGTTCGAGATCTCATGTCTTCGATAGAGCAGGTGCACCGCAAATCCTGGTACAAAGAGCGTACGGCATCAGCCATAGTTGATCTTTTTCAGCCTAGGTTCATGGGATCTGATGGAAATATTCTTAATTGGAAAAACAGTGCAGAACACAGATTGGCTCAACAATGAATTGAAATTGCTAAAGGAGCACAGCCTACATTCGACAGCGAGATTTGGAAAGGAACGTCGCGTCCAAAACGTCAGCAAAACTATTGAATTCATCACGCAAATTTCGAGGAGACAGAAGTGAGTCTCTGGGAAGGTCAAAGTTGCGCTGGAGATTTGACCCCTGACTTCGCTTGCCCCGGACCCCTGTCAGTTCTGCCAAGTGCCAAGTGCCAAAGTCGGGAGACATTGTAAAATAATTCGTGCTGTGAAATATTGACTCCAGATCTCTCAACCCACGTCAGCATGGACAATGTAAAAGCGAACTCATATCTGGAAGAGTTGCTCAATAAGAAATTGCGCGTCTATACTAGCGACTCTAGAATGTTCCTGGGCGACTTCAAGTGCACGGACAATGTGACTCAACGCCCTGAGATAGTGTGGAGAGAGGTCTGACTATGATCAGGAATGCAACGTTATTCTTGCGCAGTCCTTTGAGTATCGTCACCCAACCTCAAGCGCCCTCAAAATTGCAGCAGAAACCACATCCACATCTGCAGCAAGTGTCAAGTTGGATATGACGAGCCGTTTCCTTGGTCTCATTGTGGTGCCGGGGCAGCACATTACGAAGATCGAAGTCGAAGATCCTTGAAACAACACCCTGCTCTTCATGATAATCACAATGTCTCAGCAAATATTGCTTGTAGTGGGGATCGCTCCAGCTTGCTATGGAGCACTCACACCTCGATAATCAATACATGTGGAAGGACAGCCATCGGAAATGGTGTTCTACAGGTGGCAGAAGCGGCGAGGGCCTCCTCCAGCTCTGGTCCCTGTCATTAGTCCCGAGAGCATAGCCAAACGCAGACGGAGAACCATTTCCGCTGATATTTCTCTTGACTGGGGGCAATCATAATTACGGATGATGTCGCAGCCAGTCTCTTAGCAATGGCTGATTCGAAGACGCTAAAGGACGCTGTTTATCTTTGCATGTAATTAGGCCGTGTAGCTGAATATCGTCATCAATGGCACTTGTAGTAACAGACCACCCATTCTTTTTGTGGATGATGGCCACACCATTGACGATGCATTGGGTTGTCTGCCTGATTCCGCGGAAGCCGGAGTCTAGACCTGACATTTGGATCGGTAATGGGACAGCGGGTGGACAACGTTGGAGCTTCCCCAAAACTTTATCTTTGCCTAGATTATCAACCACGCTACGTACTTCAACCTCCACTTTCTACCAAATAATCGCAACACCCTGCGTCATATGTATCGCAAGGGTAACTGCGTATGCGACTAGGAGTTCGATGTTCATACCTCAAGGTACTCACTCATTCAGCTCTGCGAGCACCGCCCTTTGTCGTGAGGGGCAGGTCTCGCGATGACCCATCCTTGTTGTACCCAAGGCCATGACTTTTCAATCGGTCTCGGATGATCACCCTACCTGTTTGAACATGACCGTCTAGAGAACCTTCACTGACCTTTAAACATGTCTGCAGCTTACTGTGTACCGCCTAACGCCCTGTGGCCATCATTCTGGAGTCCTACAATAAACTCGATCATCCCTCCGACGAGGCTGGCCAACTAGTCGCTGCAAAGCCCAAGGCCCTATGGTCGCGCCCTGAGCAGCGTTCCCTGTGTCTTCTCTTCAGCTTGTTCAAGCCTCCTTGACACGATCCGTGCCATATCAGAGACCAACATACACCACGGAGGAAAGACAGTCGCAAAGTCCGGGCGGGGCTTTCCAGCCGGAGATAGCGCCTTCAAAGATAGGCCAGTCTATCGGCGTTCTTTCGTTGCCTGAGAGTGGAAAGCGATACAAAGAAGCCAGATACCAACTGCGCTTCGCCGCACGCGACCAATAATCCAACCGTTGTGATCTGACCGACCAGCAGTAGAGGGTAGGATGGGCCAACAGCCCTCGAAATCAAGTGACGGCTCCAGGACGCCCAAGAACGCATCGTCAACTTCCCTCGACAAATCTGGCAGCGAGACATTACAGTCATACCCTTCATTCAGCAAATCGGATACTAAAGAGTCATCGCGCTCGTTCCGAGGGTTGCGTTCAAAGATCCCAGGGGCGAAGTCAGACAGCCCGAGAAGTTCGTTCTCAGCAGCAGATGTAACCAGTGGACACCTGGAGAGGTCCATATCGCAAAAGTCCTCGGGAAGTGCTAAATCCGGGGGTTCAAAGCCAACGATTGATTCTGTGCCGGCTACAGAATCAGACGTAGCTCCAAGTCCGCGACCAGCCTCGCCCCAGCCACCGCCTTCCCCAACTCTATCAGCGTCGGTAGGCAAAGGACATAACGCTGTAAGCAAAGCCCAAAATTCCGGGGAAGTGGACCATGTTTCGGATGCGCCTCCTTCTGGCGCTCTGCACCCATCGCACAACCAACAGCCAAAAGAATCAATATTGGTGAAGAAGAATGTCATCAATCCAAGGTCTTTAAAAGCTCCAAAGGCCCCAGCGTCACCGTATTTGAGCGCAACGGAGGATGATGCTGTGATCTCTAGTTCTCCCAGAATGGGAATTGGAGCTTTGAAGTCCATCGACTTGGATGAGATGATCACAAGGTTACTAGACGCAGGATACTCGACGAAAGTGACGAAAGCTGTCTGCCTCAAGAACGCAGAAATTACTGCAATCTGTACAGCCGTCCGCGAAGTATTCTTGTCCCAACCTGCGCTCGTCGAACTCTCAGCCCCTGTCAAGATCGTTGGGGACATCCACGGGCAGTACACCGACTTGATACGAATGTTTGAAATGTGTGGGTTCCCGCCCAATGCTAATTTCCTATTCCTGGGTGATTACGTGGACCGAGGCAAACAGAGTCTGGAGACCATTCTACTTCTCTTCTGCTACAAATTAAAATTTCCGGAAAACTTTTTCATGCTCCGAGGAAATCATGAATGTGCAAATGTAACACGAGTCTACGGCTTCTACGACGAATGCAAGCGACGGTGCAACATCAAGGTATGGAAGACGTTTGTTGATACGTTCAATTGCCTTCCGATCGCGGCGATTGTTGCAGGCAAGATCTTTTGTGTGCATGGTGGCCTTTCACCCAGTCTCACACATATGGACGACATTCGGCAGATTGCTAGACCGACTGATGTACCTGACTACGGCCTTCTCAATGATCTGCTCTGGAGTGATCCGGCGGACATGGAGTCGGACTGGGAAGCGAACGAGCGTGGTGTGAGCTACTGCTTCGGAAAAAAGGTCATTATGGAGTTCCTGCAAAGGCATGACTTCGATCTGGTCTGTCGGGCGCACATGGTGGTGGAGGACGGCTATGAGTTCTTCAATGACCGCATCTTGGTCACGGTATTTTCGGCGCCAAACGTGAGCCTCCAGATTCTCAAGCGAACAATATACCCAGAGCTGATAGTATGTTAGTATTGTGGCGAGTTCGACAATTGGGGAGCTGTGATGTCAGTGTCTAGCGAGCTGTTGTGCAGTTTTGAGCTGCTGAAGCCGTTAGACTCGAGTGCTCTGAAGAGTCACATCAAGAAGGGTCGCAACAAGAGGAACAACATGCTGAACAGCCCAGTAAGTCAAGCGCCCGAGAAAATTGGGACCCAAGGTCTCTGACGTCGTTTAGCCTGCTACGGTGTCTGCTCAAAGCTTCTGATGGGTACTACTACGGTGTACGGTACGAAACGGTGGATATCACGAGCGACATATTTGCAGCTCTCCACTCTGTAATTGGCTGCTGCTACTATACAGCGGCAGGGTAGGGGTTTCTGCATCTCCTACGGCGGGCCCTTGATGGCAGGAAAAGGCGAGGCGTTTCGGGGGTCTGTGGACCAGGGCCAGGACCAGGTAAGTGGCATGGATGATTGTATTTGGCGGTCAAATGTTGTAATGCAGTTCATACATACACCAGCTTACTACGTACAACGCTCCAAGTGTTACACAAATACAATTGTTGGAAGTACAATTGTTACAAGTTTACCCAAAGCGAGCCTAGAAACCACATCTCCAATACCATAATCTGTACTCAACATACTCAGACCAGTCATCAACCAGAAGATCCGTCCGAATCTGGCCTGCATGACCATCAATGAGTGGCAAAATGACAATTGAGTAACGGAAGAGGAATAATGCCCAAACAAGGTTTCGAAAGATCGTGCCGGTCCCATTGGGCAAGAGTAATCCAAGTAGTAAAGAATAAGGGCCAGCCTTGCTTTGTCGTCTCGTCAATGCATAGACTATTTCGAATCCTTGTCCAGTCCTTCAAGCGTTTGTGCAGACCTGAAGGATTCCTTGTCTACCATTCACTCCATTGATTCGGACCCAATGCTACGAACAATGCTCGCCAAATCCCTTGTTTTCCAATTTTGCCAAATACCTACATCCTTCGTAGCTGTCCAAGATATCTCTTCATATCACTCGCTGTTCATCAGAAAGCGCTCCTCTTCATATTAACCCAACAATTCGTATCACGACCAGAACACGCACGACTATTACAATCGTTATAGCCATATACAATGTCAGACCACACAGTAAGTCTCTCACCATTGTCGCAGCCACCACAGCTACTTCAGCCGTACACAGTGTCAAGTCGGCCAGCAAACATATCACAAATGTTGCAACCACTACCAGAAACACAATCACAGCAGAATTTACAACCCAAGGAAAAGAAATTAAGGGGACCAAAGAAGGCAAAACAACAAGCGCCACCGCCTTTCGATATCCAAACTTTCACATTAGGCATGCTGCCCCTCAGCGACATCTCCCGCTACCCAATCTATTGCCGTAAAGACGACAAGGAAAAGCCGAGCGCCCCAATCATACGAGCTCGCCGGATCTTCGACATAGGAAGGGAAGTACCAAAAGGGCAAGACTGTTCGCGCTGCCTCGAACACGGCCAGACCTGCGTCCGCGGGCCGGGGTTTTCCAAGTGCTGTTATTGTACGGCGGAGGATTTACATCCAAAGGAAATGTGCCATCTGCCGGGAGTCGCAGACCCTCCTGAGGCGGAGCTTTCGATGACTGCTTTGTCGAAGAAGAGGAAGATGGATGCTCGCACAGAAGCTGCTTCTGCAACCCATACGTTTGAGTCTACGCACGGGCAATCGCGTTTCCGAATCTCGACGCCCGCTAAACGTGTACGAGGACCGACTGGATATCCGGTCTCAAAGCCGGAGAGTCCTATGCTCCTAGAGACAAAGACCCAAGACATGTCGATTGCATCAGACAGCGCACCCAAGAGCATCGCAGCGTGTCCAGGACCGATCTTCGCAGGGCGGGAGTCCGATCCGACGCTGGTGAATGCGTTATTCGAAAGGGTCGCAGCTCTAGAGGACAGGATGTCGGGTCTTGAGAGGTTGCAAGCCGAGCCAAACAGCAATGGCGGATCCGAGTCCGAGACCATCACCGCAAATTTGGCAACGGCATCGCCGGAGCCGAGTTGGGGTAATATTGCTGATATCGTGCGTGTGCATGACAAGGACGGTAACCTAATCCAAGGAAGTACTGATGTTTAGATGGCAGACACCGACAAGGAAAAAGGGATCACTGCGACTTTTGGAGACACAAGGACATATGGTGTCCAGCAAGGGGGAGATGGACAGGAGCTCCGGAGCCCACCATTGTCCATCCAGTCGGCTTCTCATCAATCAACTGTAAGTGCACGCAGCGTAAACTGAGTGATTCTCCAGTCTCGCTAAATGTAGGTCCCGCCCCTTGAGATATATTTAGCCTCGATTGTTCGCTTGATTCCTTCATATTCTTAGTTTCAATTTAATAATCCTTCACTCTCACGTACAGATTTCAGGGTGCAAGGATACCAGAATCGTCCGAGGATGGGTCTCCAGCCCCTCGTCGTGTCTCAATCTCCTTCAAGCTCTCCGTGATTTGTTTCAGCATAGCATCCTGCATCGCACTCTTCCGTAAGAACAGGCTCATTCTCACATCGCTCAAACGTGCTTTTTGATCGTTCAGTCTCTGCATCTTATCTGCGACCTCATGCCTATTCATCACGTAGATGATCCGCCTCCTGAGTCCCTCTGGATCCCACCTCTCCACATCGCTCTCACACCGCTTGAGCAAGTCATCTGCCTCGTAGAACAATCTGACACAATTCCCTAGCAAGTCTTGCACCTCGTCATACAGCCCCTGCATTGACCCCGTGCTCCCTAATGCTGCTCCTGCTCCAGCCCCTCGCGAGCTGATGATATACTGCCGTGAGGTATCTCCAATCCATTGCGTAGTCGGTCGCACGGGAGCATGATGCGCATCGTCGAAGATGTATTCGGCAACTCTATTGATCTCGCGCTGCGTAGTCCGTAGATCGTTTACCAAACGCGCTATCTCGGTGGGCGCTCCACGTGTAGCAGATTGAAGCGCTATGTAGGAAACTATAAGGCCGAGAGCGAATGTCAGGATGCCAACTATCGAGGCGGTCGTGGAGAGAGGGGAGTCGCCGCAGGATAGGATTGTGGGTTCTGCCGGAGAAGGTGAAGCCATTGGCGCTTGAGCTGAGCCATTGGATCCAGTAACGAGCGGACGGAGTCTTTATTCAAGGTTTGGGGAGTTTGTCTGCGCTGAAGCGCGAAGGATTGAAGGAAAGGAACGATGGATGTTGTTGGTGTCTCAAGCAGTCTCGACCAATCGGGTCATCGTGACCGAGAGCCGACATCACCTTCAATGAGTGCATTACTACACAATTCACTCCTCCAAAGATGATGGCTATACCGCCCCGGTCGATTGCACCAATACTACGATCCGGGCGCATATGTACTAGGAATGCATCCTCACGGCCGTACGCCGCTGAAAGATCGCCAGCTTCCAAATCCGCATCTACAGGACCTCAAGCTACCACTCCTCCAACAGGCTTCGCAGCCATTGCCAGCTACGATGTCATAGCCCGGCGGTGCGTGCCATCACCTCCTCCCTTTGTCGCTCATCCTACTGATATCGCAAAGGTGGCTCGGGATCATGGTAGGCACTCCAGTTGTGGTTGTGACGAGCTACATACTGTACCAACGAGGTAGGGCGTCGCTTATTAGTCTTTTCTCGACAATTTGCTAAGATTCACAGTGATCAATGGGGAAGAGCCGAGACCGTTCGATCAGTTGCTAAAAGGCAATGACAGCATGACTGATCGTTCAGGTGATGGTTGAAATTGGGTGGGGAACAATTCAAAATTGACTGCGTACAAGCGGACATGGCCCTTCATAGCATCCTCGTCCGCGTAATCAACACCTTCAGACGAAAGCTATGGATTCAACGCCGCGCTCGGGGGGCCGCAGGAGTAAGGGAGAGACTGAAATCAAGTCCCAAGCTCATACGCACTTCGCGAATACTGTACCCTCGGAACGTCGCTTCCGATAGCTGCTGGCGCGAACTATGTGTGCAGAGATGGAAGGAGAGTAGTTGTAGCAGTGGATGTGAGGACTATAAGATAATCGAGAAATTGATCCTAGCAATCTGGTTGCGCGCGGTTTAGGGAAACGAATCCTCTTGCTATACTCAAGCTACGCTTTGCATTTGAATAAAAGGCCTCTCAGGGTCTTCTATAATGTGTTGATTGGGAGTCGAAGACTTTGCCCACAACAGCGTGGATACGTCCCTTCTTGTACTAGAGGTCTGCTTTCGAAAGCTGTGATATAAAAGAATTCTCAAAAACCGTACCCCTAGAGTGCCACTGACTTTGTCTGATAGTGAGGCTGTGGCACGAGGAAAATCCCTTGCCTTGTTGCGAGAATTCCGTGACGCGGCCAATCAAAGCAGAATGTCCCATTGGACACTGCCCTTTCTGAGAGCTTTTCGTGCATAGGTACAATGGTCCCGGACGATCGCGCCCACATTTGGGTAGTCAAGTTCTTCTTGTTTGTTCTTTCTTCAACCTGCACCAGGGCACTCGAGGTATATCTTCTGCGCAGGATGGCGTGCCAAATGTTCCCCTTAGCGCTTCGTCTCCGAGTAAGGATGAAGTCGATCTCCAAACTACTTCGTCTCTCAGACCATGCCATCTGACTCAGACCGGCAGCACTTAGTCCTTATTCCCAAGGTCCGACTTCCCTCAAGCCGTAGCCCTCACAAAAGCCGTCATAGCTTTAACTGCATCCCCCTCATGCGCCTTCAGCAACTCCGTAGCCTTTACTTTGCTCAGGTCCAGTTCCTCAACTAGCAATCCTACATCCGCCTGATCCACCTTAATCTTCGCCCTTTTCTCCCGCTCTTCCTTGTCCTTCTCGCTCTTCCCTTTCTCCCCAGCAGCGACCCTGCCTGCCTTGTCTGCCAATTCTAACCTGCTGATCGCTTTGCCCAAAGCTTCTTGGTCAATGTGCTTATTTGGTTTCACTTCCTCGTCACCGCCATGGGTCTCGAGAGACGACATTGCTGCGGCGGTCTTACGGTCTTCCGCACTTGCAGGGGCTGGAGGACCTTCGGTGTCCATGCCTTCTTGGACGGTAGAGGGCTGCGGTTCTGCCATGTTTTCGATTGGTGGGAAAGGAATAGGGATGGATGGTTGCGATGGTTTGGTTAGGCTGTAAGGCCGAGAGGATTTCAAAGTGCGGTAGAGACGGATTTGTCGTATTCAGGACTCTTGCACATCCTTGGCACTGAACATTGAAATTCCCCCCCCCCCATTTCTGTGAGAATTCCTGCGCAAAATCTGCGTAGCATGTAACTATTCCAGTAATATAAATCTATAACGTCTAAAATCTTTAAAATCTTTGAACTAAAGCGATAAGTAACTACGCTTAACATAATATATAGCTGTAGAAGATGAATGACTAAAAAAGTTGACTACTGTGTAGAGATTCTCACAGAAATGGGGGGGGAAATTTCAATGTTCAGTGCCAAGGATGTGCAAGAGTCCTGAATACGACAAATCTGGCTAGCGCCTTTTAGTCCTAGAGGAATTCATTTCTTACCAACGTTTCCAAGTATTCTACGATATTACTCTGCATACCACAGCGTGTGGTAGACCGTTGTATTTCCATATCGTGTCTCGTTTTCATTTTCCTTTGAGAAAAAGCCATACAGAATCCCTGGACTTCTCTTCAAAGTCAAGCCTAGCCTTCACATGTAGGTAGAAAGACATAAAAACAGCGTCATGGATCCTCCCAAAACTCCCAAGTTCAGTGAAAGCGGGAAAGCTGCAGCAGAAGTCAGGGTTGGCGAGCTTCAGCAACCCAACGGCTTTGACGATGTGGCCGGCAAGACTACCGAATGGACGCCGGCTTCTTGGACCAGGAAACCAATAAAACAAGACGTGATCTACGACGACCGTACAGCCGTCAACAGATCACTTGCCCAGTTGGAGCGTCTTCCACCGCTGGTTACGCCAACGGAGATAGTCAAATTACGAAATTCTTTGCGAGATGTAGCCTTAGGAAGGGCGTTTCTGCTTCAAGGAGGTGATTGTGCAGAATTGTTCGATTACTGTGAAGAAGGTGCTATCGACTCGAAGATCAAGCTTCTACTTCAAATGAGTCTGGTACTGATCTATGGAGCGTACAAGCCCGTTGTACGCATTGCGAGAATGGCAGGACAGTATGCCAAGCCGAGATCTAGCCCGACCGAAATGTACGAGGGTAGAGAGATACCGTCTTTTCGAGGCGACATTTGGAACGGCTGGGAGGTGGGAGATAGGACTCCCGACCCCTCGCGGCTGGTATCTGCGTATTTCCACTCCGCTGCAACTCTGAACCATATACGAGCATCACTAGCTTCGGGAATCGCGGATCTGCACTCTCCTCTCGATTGGGAATTGGGTCATGTAAAGGATGACAAGATCAAGCAGCAATACACCCGCATCGTGGACAGCATAACGGACAGCTTGCGCTTCATGCGAACAGTAGGTGCAGACAAGGCCAGTGGACTGGAAACGGTAGATCTCTATACGAGTCACGAAGGACTCCTGCTAGAGTACGAACAGAGCCTAACCCGAAAACTGCGACATCCACCATCCCATCCATCATTGCAGCCTCCACCGCTAAAGTCCTCGCACCAAATGAACGGTCACCACCCAGAGAAAGAAACCACCACTTCCTCCGATGACAAAGGTTGGTACGACACCTCAGCACATTTTCTTTGGATCGGTGACCGCACACGCCAACTGACAGGCGCCCATGTCGAGTTCTTCCGGGGTCTCGAGAACCCTATCGGCATCAAGGTTGGTCCTACCATGGCATCAACTGAGCTAGTCTCGCTTCTCGATGTCATTAACCCTTCAAAAGCCATTGGCAAAGTAACGCTCATAACTCGCTACGGCGAGCATAAAGTTTCATTCCTCCTCCCTGAACACATCCGCGCTGTGAGAGCTAGCGGCCATGTTGTGGTATGGCAATGCGATCCTATGCACGGAAACACCAAGAGCACACCCAGCGGTTTCAAGACCCGGCAGTTTTCATCCATTCTCTCCGAGGTCAGCTCAGCTTTGCGGATCCATAGAGAGGAAGGCAGCTTTTTGGGAGGTGTGCATTTGGAGTTGACAGGTGAGGCTGTCACCGAATGTGTGGGTGGGAGTGAAGGGTTGACGGAGGGTGATCTGGTCGTCAATTATACATCATACTGCGATCCGAGACTGAATGAGAAGCAGGCTCTTGAGTTGGCGTTTCTGGTTGCGGGTCATTACAGGGAGGAGAAAGGCTGGTGATAAGGACGAATCGTAGCATGATCTTGCCCGCATCATCACTCATCTTTGGCATGTATGCCTTGCAGAGAGTACAGAAGCTTCTATTATTAGACCCATATATGCTTTAGCGTTTGACGAGGAGGACTTTTTTTGGCAATGCAAATTAGGAATCACGATACTTACGTCGTAAAGGATGAGATTCGACCCCATTGCGAAGAACTTGGGCATGGCGTTGGATATAGTCGGCACCCATCTAATTTTCTTGAACAAGGAAAGAGACAAATTACGCAAGATCAAATCAAAACTGATCTATCCGAAAGGATTGGCAAAAAAGAGGAGGACCTTCGGGAGCATTTGCATGGTCTTGTGAGTAGGAAGAGTTGAAAGGCATGGTATCAAAGTAAGTCAAAGGTTGGAAGGACGATTCTTTCAAGCATTCAATCTCATTTTCCTGCCCTTTCTTCCAAAGCTTACCTGGAAACATAGCTATGCGCTTCTTAGATCAAAAGTAGACCTCAAATTCTCTAGCGCCGAAAAGCCTTGAGCGAATATTGTTCCATCAGCTTTCGGTCCTTTAGATCATTCCTGTCCTCCCACATGCTTTGCTCTTAGTTTGTCTATGGTTTTCATACTTGCAGTAGCAACGATAGTGGGTCGAGCAGTGTTTGATTAAGGATCTTGCATAGGAATAGCGACAGAATCTCCTTACATTTGCCAACAACTTCGAAAAACATGCATCAATCTCGTCTTCATATTGCTGGAGGACATACAAGCAATTTGGAACCCAAAGAATCTCATTACTCCACAACGTACACCGAGGACTACGCAAGTTCGAGCGCCAAAACACCGCTTCGCTCGTGCACCGAATCAAGCTGTCTACTTCCCATAGCTGACCGTTCTTCCCAGTGGGCTCCTGATCCTCGACGACCACTGCAGGCTTTTTCTCCTCGCTTCTAGAAGTCTCTTTCGGACCGTCTCATCGGGCTGATCCCCAACGTTGCCGCTGATAGGGAAAAGACCCATTGGTGCCAGCCGCTTCGGAGGACAAGTCTGCTGGACTAATTGAGCTCCTTTGCTGAGATAGTAAGGCGTAGTTGGAGAACCCCACTCCGAGCCATCCTCGAGCATGTTATCATCGGCAGAACTTGCAACAGGTGTTGCAGGCACTGGCATATCCACTGCCGCTTCGGTTGGAGTTCTATCAATGATAAATGTTTCGCGTCGCGAGGCTGGTGTATTGAAGTTCAAAAATTCCTTTGTTGGGGAGATCTCTACAGGCTTCGCTGGAGTCTCAGCGGTGCTAGCAGGGACGAGATTGCCATTCAAGTTGGCCAGCGCGCGCGGTTCCATCGATTTGCGGCGACGGCTACCACCGCGAGGGACGAGAGACGTATCAATAGCATAATCTGCCTCATCAAGCCACTTATCCTCACGCTCGCAGCTAGTAAAGGTAAGCATTCATTCCTATCGAGATGATGCATGGTAACTTACTCGAGGACCCATCCTACACCCACGCAGAGCACAACACCGTTGCTGCTACGAACCTTTTCCAAAGTGCGCTTCCCGCCGTCTTTGTAGACCACATGAGTGATGCCAATCTTGCTGGCTGAGACATCTGGGGACGTCCCTTGCGGCGAGGCAGTACTGTCTAGAGAGCTACCCATACCAGCACGAGGATTCCAATTCCATTGTTTGACACATCGAGCTCCCATTTGGGTCAGAAGGTCGACGAAAATGCCGCTTGCGTCTGCGCCCTCAGTAGTGTGGACGTCGACATAGACTACAGCACCCTTCAGGACATCTGGCACTACCCCTTTCCGGATGGTACGTCCTGGAGTCTCTGCATCCAGTTTCATGCCACTGCTGGGCGTTTGAGGGGCAAGACTCGGCACTAGGATTGGTGTAGCGGGTTGTTCCTCTCGCACATGTGAATGCTCTTTGGTCTTTTGTTGGCTGACCACAGCAAGTGGACCTCCCAAAGACCGGCTTCTTTGGCGGACAGGCATTACTGGGGAATCCTCAGCTGACGGTCGCAGAGGGACTTTGGAGACAGTGTGCATTTCCAGCGGTCGTTGGATGGCCTTGACTGGGGTAAACACTTTTGCCGGCGTACAAGTCAGGGTGTGGTCGCTCTCTTGCACGCCTCTGAGCAAATGTGGGTCAGATGGCATTGCGTTCTCATCGCCGTACTCTTCGGAAGCTATTGATTCTTGGCTTATTTGCAAGGCGGTGACATCACTGGGATGATCTATGAGCAGTTCGTCGCATGACGTGTCGTCCTGATTGTCAAGCATAGCCATTTCATCGTCGAAGAACGAAGATTTGGCCGGACTTACACTCTGCGCCTCTGCAGGAATGTGATCTGCACCTCCAAGCGAGAAGATACCTCGAGCTTGACGAGGCCTCCTGCTCTGCTTGTCGGGACTGGATGCGTTCCAGGAACTCAATTGGTCTACCAAGGGGGTAAACGACAAGTCGGCGTTGGAAGGCTCCAGGGTATTTTGGCCTTCGATTGTGGCGGGCGTGCCAGAGGCCTTGGTTGAGATACCATGTCGTCTTAGAGGTGTAGCCTCATAAATCTTTTGTGGGGATGCAAGCTCATCTTCAGAAACCGCCGACTCGATGGAGGTCCTTCTCAACGACGAGGAACCAATCGAAAACACAGGAACTGCAAACACTGCAGGGGCCTCCGGAGGAGCTGGACTCTCTGCCATCTCATCCATTATCCCGAAATAATCTGGTTCTTCCGTTGACGTAGGGTCTTCAGGTGCTAGTGATCCATTTACCGTTGCTCCTACTTCTTGTAGAACGCTTGCAGTCTCGGCCTCTACGTCAGGCTCCTCTTGATCCACAGGCTGGCTTACTGACTCCTTGTCGGCACTTGTAACTAGGTTTCGCTCCTCGTCGGTGATGGTATGGATCTTAAAATCGTGCTCTGGTGGTCTAGCGGATCGGAAAGGGCTGCTTGTGACTTGCTCATTTAAGGATCTTTGAGCTTTGACCGGACTGGCTTTGGTGGGCGAAGCAGTGGCATCGGTGGCTGCTGCCATGATTCCAGACTTGTCTGGGGAGCCACGTACTGTCGCCTTTGTGGGCGAAGATGGTGGCCTCCGCGCGGGAGATTGAAGCAAGGAAGAATTCATAGGGAATCTCGTGGCAAGTAACACTGGTTTTATCGCACTGTCTGCGAGTACACCCCTCTTAGGGGATGCTTGTAGTAAAGATGCCTTCATGGGTGTACGGGAAGACAATAGCACAGGCTGTGCAATACCATCTCCAAGACTCAACTTTTGGGGCGAGCTCTTCAGGCTGTCCTTGAAGGGTGATGGTGGTGGCCGTCGAGCAGGGCTTGCAAAATCACTCGATGATACAGCCTTTGCGGGTGACGATGGCTCGGCAAGTTGGGATAGATTCAACTTGGAGACACTCCCTATGTCTTTGATTGGACTAATAGGTCGCTTGGCTGGAGACTTGCTAAGAGCTCTGACAGGAGTCTTCTCGCCTGCAAGCTCATCTTCACTTATGGGGTCGGACTTAGCGACTTGGACAACCTTCTTGGGCGAGAGTGGCAGTGCCTCTTTCTTCTCTGCTTCCTGGGTCTCCTTTATAGGACCCTTTCGACCGCGAGTAGTGGAGGCTCGGACCGAGGCAGGCATGCGGACTGGCTTTGCTTTCAATCCTGCGGGCTTCATGGCAGACTTTTTCGGCACCGCTGTTTCCACCGGCATACTTTCCTTGTCTGGAACTTCTTCGAACTTGACTCTCTTTTTCGTGGGAGCCGTCTTGGCTTTTGGTGCCGCTATCTTTGATGTGTCCCTTGTCGTAGTGGAGGCTGGCCGTCCACGTATGGTCTTTTTCACTGGCTCCGGCGCAACCATCTCTGCCTGTACTCGGGACTCCAGTGCTACTGTCGCTGGTTCTCCTACTTTCTTCTTCCGGCCTCTGGTTTTTGGAGCCTCAGACTCGACGTTTTCCGTGGCTGGCGGCTTGGGCTGGCGAGTTCTTGTCCTTGGCGCATCTGCTATTTGTATCTCCTTGTCCACTGCTGGGGTGATCTTCTTTGACCGGCCCTTTGCTTTCGTTGGCTGGGCTGGATGCTGCAGTTCAGTCGCAGGCTCGTGCACGACAGCCTCTTCGACTGTTTCGGCAACTTCATCATCGGCTCTGGTCTTGCGCTTGGTTGCTTTTGGGGGCTCTACTGCTTTGGCCGGCAGTGCCACCTTCTTCTTCTCTACGACAGCCTTCGTGGAAGGGGTGGCGATCTTTGTAGTCTTGGGTTTCCGAGGCTCATCGTCCGTTCCTTTGGCAGCACGGGCGCGTGTCATCACACGCTTGGGAGGGGAGTCGGGCATATCGGCGGGTTTCTTGCGTTTGGTGGTTATTGCGACCATTTGATGCCGTTTATTAGTGTAACTCAGAGCAGTAGTTACCAGAATCAAAGGTGGGTGTTGTTTGTTGAAAGCGTCAAAACATTGAGGTGCGGAACTTGGTTGATGTTTATCATAGCGTTGTTGATGTTTCCCCGCACTAGAGCCATAGCAACGGGGTTAACCGGATTTGTCATAGCTTACAAACTAGGAGGATCTCAAATAACCAACCTTTTCTCATTCCCATCTTCAGTGATGTTTTACCACTCACCGTCTGTGGCAGAAGTTGCAGGCTGGAGTTCTTTACGTGCAGATGAATCACCGCTCGAATGTGGCAATTGAGCATCATAATATCTGTAGTAACTGTCTCATAATGCTCCTAGTCACTTCGATTCTTTCGATGTTTTCCAGACCTAACCCCATGCTGCAGCAATATGATACCACCTCTCGAGAGCAGTGACACAACGTTGCGAGTGGTCCTCTTTGCCGTCACAAGGTCTACCTCGAGTGGATTGGCTGCCCGTGTCTACTACAGAGGTCGAAATAACAGCAGCTGCCCCGTTCAAACTGTGAGACCAGATGTTTTGGCTCTAAGGGTTGCTTTGCTCCAAGCCGAGCTTTTCTTCGATATCTTGCCATTTCTATGATATCTCTATCAAGCGCGCTCTCCCTTGACCGTACTTGCAGCATGTTTCGCTGTGGTTGATAAATTTCACCTGATCAGTCCTCGAAGAGGATAAGTCCCTTCAGAATTGTATGCTGAAAAGAGCGGCCACAGCGACATACCTGGTTGCACACTGTGCAGGATCTCAACATATCTGTATCGGACGACGAGTCGCAATTAAGGTACGCTTCAGCTACTAGTCTGTCGACCTCTGGACCACAACTGCGCAATAACCTGTGCCAAAGGAATTTGCAACCTAGGTAAAGAACGGCAAACAATCCTGGAGGACATGAATTATGTTCGAGCGATGGCAGTGTCTCCCGCAATCCGCACCAACGTCTGTCGCAGACTCGCAGTCGCAATTGGGCTGTGTAGTTTCAGGGCGCGGGAGGATCAACAGCAATGTTTCGAATCCACCCGACCAGGTGCGATTCAATTAGAACCGCAGCACTGCGCTGCCAACAACGTGAACGCTGTTTCGAGTGTCACAGCTGGAGCTAAATTTTATTTTTGCAATATGGGGGGTGCGGTCGCACAGGATGTGAAACTAACTTGGTGTATCACTCCCCTCCAACTCCACCGCCTCGATCCTACCTCGATCCTTCTACATCCTGTGAATCCCCCGAATCTCCTATAGCTCCAGCGTCTCATCATGCCAGCTGGTCATCTTTGAGCGCTCCAGATTGCATATCATTGAACAAGAAAAAGAAGCTCAGTGTCCCAAATAGAGCTTTATATTCTTTACTAAAGCCAATATGCCCGACTACGACAACACGAGTAAGTCCAAGAATCCAACCAATTGTCATACCGCCGACCTAATTGACCATTCGAGCAGCGGTCGCCCAACCGTTTCCCAGAAGTTCATACCGACCTGGTCGAGTAGACCAAAATCGCGGAGGCTCACTGGAGGACACAAGCTCACCTCGAACCCATCGCCCAGACCGAAGCCACGAGAGCTCACTCGCAGACGCCAGCTCACCTCGGCCTCGTCGACGAAATCGCAGCCGCGAAAGTTCGCCGGAAGACACCATTTCTCCTAGACCTCGTCGCCTTGATCGAAGCCGCGAACGATATCCTCGTGACGGCTCACTCGACGAAGTGTATGTCGAGCGTCGGCACGTCTCACGCGACCCAAAAGGACATCTGGCTATACGGCAAGATGAAATTATTAGAAGGCCCCGTCAATTGAGCAGATCTGCCGATCATCAAAGGCGCCAGGTCGCTTTCCGTGGTGAAGGTCTGTTGGCAATCAACATTCTCGTATGCGGGCACTGACACTGTTAGACAAATATAGCAGCGACGACTCCGAATCCGACTCGGAATATAAGAGCTCTAAAGCTGTGGCCCGACGAAACTCAGACCGACGTCTCAAGATAGTCCCGTGTAGCGAAAATTGCAATGACAATCCACACAAATCAAGGTCCCACAGTAAATCCAAATCCCACCGCGGCGACTCGGACTCGGACTACGATTCCGCCGAAGAAGCCGAGAAGCTGGCTAAGCACAAGAACAGAAAACTTCTCTACACCGGTCTCGCATGCGTCACTACTCTAGCGGCCGCGAACGGTATCTACCAGAACACAAAGGCACACCATGCGCGCCACAAGGAATTTCGAGAAGGCGAGAAATGTAACGCGGAGGTCCAAAGGCTCAGGAACAAGGCGCTGTTGATGGATGCATTCACCATTGGCGTCGTGGCGATCGGGCTAAATAACACCCGGATAGGGTGGAAGAGGGTCGAGAATATCAATAAGGAAGGTAGAGCTATCAGGCAAGGCTAGGGCTCTGACTTGAGGAACAATAGGCGCTGGCGCGTGCGATGGTACATCCTGTAGGCGTTTGTGTGTCTTGAGTTGTGCTATGACATGATCCGTCCTCGACGATTGGGAGTCTATGATTTTACTCATTAGGTAGCAAACAAAGGAGTTCCGACCTGATCCAATAAGCTTCCACGTACCTGGCAGGCTCCTACTTTTACCTGAGCGTGCATCGAGATCCTGCGAGTTCTCATAGGCGGGTCGAGAAAGAAATCTGGAACCAAATAGGCAGCAGCAAAATACAACAGATTCTGTGCGCCAGTCTAGAGAAACATCAACTTAACAAAGAATTAAGCAATGTCCGCAAAGCAGGCTTATTCGCTTAAAGCGACATACTGCGATTGGGAAGCAGTGGAGAAAAATCCGTCCTTGCTACCAATTGAAAGGGTGCAGGCTACGCGAAGGTACGAGTTATCTTTTCCAACCCTCGTCACACGATTCAAAACGCAGACTCCTCATAATGGTAACAGGAAGAACACACTCGCCGAACTAAAAGCAAAATTCGAACACAGACACGAGAAAGCTCCCAGGCAGGCTCTCCTAGAAGAGATTCGCGCGCGATTCGAGCAAGATATATGCCCGCCTCACCAGGTTTTCGAGGATTGTAAGTGGGAGCCGTTCTGGACTGGGAGGAAGAGGGGAATGCTGACGCTTCATGCAGGGGTGATGGTCCATCATCGATGGGATTGTGGGTAGGTGGATCTGAAAATGTTGTTGGTGCTTTGGAGCGCTGACTGGATATAGGGCACCGAATGGGGCACCGATGGCAAGACATTTCATGCGATGAATGGGCTATAGCCCGTTGGATTGCAGATTGTGGGTTGTGGATCTGGTGGTGATTGTGGGGTTGTGATGGAGTTTGGTGGACTGCAGTTGGCGCGAGGACTATGCTGGCTACCATGAGCTGGTCTTTAAATCTGTTGACTTTGCACCGAGCGACAACCAGGAAAGCGTCCGACGTATTGCCCCAAAGAAAGCACCCAATGCTAGCCGTTTCACTCAAGTCTATTTTCTATTTTGACACATTTTAGTATACAGTCGCGCCATGTATGCTGATTTCCGCGACGGTCAATTTACTCTCTGCTGCCATGGATTAAGCTATGGCTTATCGCAAACCTGCCAATCTTCGCTCTTGAACTTCTCGTAGTGCCCGACTCCCACTCAGGAATGTTATCAGACCTATCCCAACAGCTCCGGGCAGAGTTTGAAATAGGTTCCATGACGTGTAATACATGAAGAAAAGCCCCTCCATTGCTAAGATTGATAGGAAATATAAGGCATGTGGGATGGGAGAAGTGCTGAATGCTTTGGTGATATGATTGAGATTTGCGCCGAGACTCAACCACTGTAATACACTCGGTCAGCACCATGTCGTACTTGGTGTGAATTGCCCACTTAAGACAAGATCTTGTACGTACCGTGGCTAGCAACAATGGAAGTGTGAATACTACAGCTGCTGTAAAGACTACCGTAATAATCTTCGGGGGACTCGTAGGGTCTGACTTGAAAATATGGTGAATCTCGGGCAGCTTGCCATAACGTAGTGGCTTTTCTTGGGCTGGCAGTGGAGACTCGAGCTCAATTTCTAGGTCAAAAGCCTTGCTGTTGTACGGCTTTGAGGAGCCGAACGACGCAATGACTAAAGATGCTTCGAGTGGACCTGAAGAAGACAAAAGCTGGGTGGGCAGGTCCTTCTGGCTCTAGTCGCTCCTTGTCAGTATGATAGCGCGGCCGTGCGTTCAGAGACGTACTAGTTCTACCTTGCCCTTCCCATTTTCCTTGACCTGGAACGCGAAGGATGTGTCCAAATTGCTCTTCACGTCCTTGACGAGAAGGAAGGCTTGATGAGGTCGTTTCGCCTTGCCTCCCTCTTTCGTTGTGAGTAGTATTTTGAGACTATCGGTCGACCCCAATTGGACAGGCCTCGATAATGCCTTAGCCTCCGCGATCCTTTGTCGCAGCACATCAGCTTCAGCGTCCGCAAGGTTCTCCGTCTAGCGGCACTTACTTCTCTTTCAGGCCTCCTACACCGGCCTGCTTCCCGTGTACCGAGACTGTAGCATCATCAAATCCCCATGATGAAGCTGCTGTAACGCACGTCGCACTCAGCAAGAACAACAGAAATTGAAAAGACAGCTGCATTGTGTGGATGTGTGTGAGGGAGTGATCCCAAAGAGCAAGCTGTCAATTGCGGGATCCGGCCCGACTCTGCCGGCGCTCTTCGTTCTCCGTCGAGTCCGCCGTGTCCGTCAACGTATTTACCTTTCTTTCTTGTGTCAATAGCTTATCGAGCTGTCCTGTGGCTCGAGAGCTTCGAATCCTGCTGACCAGTCTATCAATGTGCATCTGGAAAGAATTGTGAAGGCTACGTTGGCCATGAAGATGCGTGAAGGTAGTCGAATATGGCTAGCTCTCGCTAAGAAGTTGCCCTAAGGTGCTCTTTCTTTCTTCACAACAACTTGCTCACCACTACACACCCTCTATCTCTACCGTCAACGTCTTGAAACAACTCTTTGCATGCTGGCAAACCATAGCGCCTACACTGTTAATTCAGCGGCCATCATACGACCATCAAAGCCCTGCATCAGCATTGTTTACACATCGGCCTCAAACGGCCAAAAGCCCTAAGTCTCGGTAAGTGGGAGCTCGAGTCGGGACTGTGGAACTCCACAACTCTGAACACAACGCACCAGATATTGTCTCTGACTTCAATGTTTTCCGATACAGGAGCAACACGCATGACTTGTAGCGCTGGAAAGCCTATATGGGCACTTCATGGCGCCTCGGTCGAAGAAAGACAATGCCATGAAGCCCGCAGTTGAGACTAGCGTGGAGCCTCCCCGAGCCGGTCTAAAGCGGAAAAGGTCAATAGTTGAACTCGATGGGAGAATAGAGAAGGTCGTCAAGAGTATAAAGGCCGATCGAGGATTACCCATAGCAGCATCCATTGAGAATGGGGGAACTCCACCTCGGGACACAACATCGGAGACATCGGGTCTTACAAGCGCTGACGAAGCGATTACGAGTACATCTGCGACAGGTGTGGACAGTGATGAAAGCAAGCAGGTGTCAGAGGTTCGCGGCTTCTCCGGTAGGTAAATGTCCTGTTAGCTTCGGTAGGGTATGACTGATATTGAATACCTATAGTTGAAGGAAGCCGAATTGCGGAGATTGTCACCGCCTATCGAAATGCGATGGAGATCCTTGTAGAAATAGCGAACCGCGACCGATACAGAGCATATGCCCAACCCTACATGCGGCCCGGCGGCCAAGCTCAGTATAGCACGCCCTATGCGAGTGGCTTGCCGAATACATACACCACTCCCTACGCTAACACTGGGCCAACCAACTACGTAACCCCATATTCCAACCCTCCCGTCGTTGCTGAGGGAAATGGCGCTAGCCGAAGCAATGCCGTGATTGAAACCGAGGCACACGCTGTCGACCATTCCAGTCAGGAGAATCAAACCGCCCAAGGTAGCAGAGATGAGGCCAACGCTGAGACGATCATTGACGATACGGAAGGTAGTACTGATGTGCCCAAGGAGACGACAAGAGACGACGACGTGATGTCGTTGTCTTCAGCATTGAACATTGATAATTTTCTCGCACTAGCAAATGGTGGGGTACCTCCTGGTCCAGATGATGATTCAAATGACTCTGATCATGACGATACAATTCATATCAGCAAGTCTACAGCATTGGATGCCCCACCATCGCCAGCTGATACAATAGACGAATCGTTATCTCGTGCTGATGAAGACATACAAGCACTAGTGAACAATATCGCCAACGGCCTGATGCGTTCAGAGGAAGCTCCGAATCAAGCCCCACCAGGAAACCCTTATGCAGCCTTTTACTCAACAATGAACGGGAAACAACTGGGCGCAGAGCTAAAGCGTCTGGTTGCTGTCGCTCATCCCGAAGTTAACGCCATCATGCCTAGAGAACAGATCCAGGCTGCCCACTTGTTCTACACTCATCTCGTAAGTCGTGCACACACTCGAAACGCAGCAAACATCCGTCAAGCCCAAGTAAACCATCACGCCGCTTTCGCCGCCTCGAACCAATGGGGCCAAGCTGTGTACCCACCACCTCCGCCCAAAGGCTACATGGTGCAGTGGCACGATAGCTTTACGGGAGCACCATCACAGCCACCGGGTCCGATGGGCCAGTCATTCGTTCCACGCGGTAATGTCATTGCACCACCCGCGGTGAGGAACATGGAGCAAGAGCGTAAGATCGCCACTTATGGTTTCCCGCCTAAGCCAGGTCGGCGACCAGGATTACGATCTGGAGGTAAGAGAGGAAGGTAAAAGGAGTAACGTTTGTCAATTCTGCGCTCAAAAAACCATCTTTGCAAAACTTAGCGAGGTCACAGGCGCAATGGTATCAATGGGAAGGCTTGATGGAGATACCCACTGCATGCGAAAGTAGTTTCATTTGCTCACGCTCCTCGAGGGGCCTCTTCTGTGCCATTAATGAGGAAGCTCGATTTTGCAAATTGTCCTTGCTGTAAGGAAGAGGCGTCAATACGATCTAGCCTAGGGGTATCATTTCATGGTATGCGCTCAGAATGAGCAGCAAAACACAGGTATGGCGATAACACTTAGCTAATAGATATTATGATGGATCATGTTGGTCAAGATCTACCAGACATATCATGCCATTCATGTATAATCGAAAGGTTCGCTCACTGTACAACGGAAGCTCCAGTACATCCCAGTCAGCCTGAGCCACCATAAACGCGACCTTTCTTCTTCTCAGTCAAGGGATCTTCGTTTGCGAGTATGGTCGTCTCAATGAGCCGATACATTCTCACGAGACTCGGCCGGCGAGTCAGACCATGATTATGTAAATCATCAATCAACAGCTTCGCCTATGTTGTCTCCCTTTCGACAAGTCTGTAAGTGTGTACACTTCATCACTCACCCAATCTCCTATATAAATCGAAGATAGTCCCGTATTGGGAGATCCTACCACCAGACTTTGAGACAAGCTCTGAAGAATATGTCTTGACCTACACCGGGGTATATAAAACCCTTGCCTGCCTTGCCCCTATACACGATCCTAGCACAAAAACTGTCAATACAGCACATGTCCGCACACCGTGGGGTCCAATTCTCCCGTCAAGCCTGCAGGAAATGACGAGTCCCGAACCGTTACGAAAGGTTGTCAACGCGGGCCCAAGTATTGCGGGTCTTCAAACTGTTGGAAGCCTATACCAATATCCTGCTATTGGGAGCTACAACATATAAAGGGTCGCTTTCTGTGAGGATGTACGCGGGCTGCAGATGGTTTTGATAGCTAGTCTGCTGCGTGTTCAGCCAATCAAGCGCCAGGCTGTGTGGGGGTTACTCTGCATTGTCGAGGTCATCTGATGAAAACACTAGCTTATTTCGCGGCTTCATGCTTTTTTCAGACCGAAGAAGGAGGATAAGTGTTTAGTGATTCTCGCTTTTAGCTTGTGAATCTTGCAACGATGGTTGGGATTAGGATCGCCGAGGGGACATGTAGAATATAGGGTCTAGTGGATGGGGACAATGGCTCCTTTGGCAGATGGTCCAAGCGGTTGCAGTCGTCAAATCAAAGCAGACACCAACCACGGAGAGAGTAAATTTTGTATGATAGCATACACTCTGCATCTAATCTCCATTCATCTTCCATCACCATTCCTTTCTCTGACGGGCACGTCGACCAGCAATGTCAATACGACACCTATGATAATCCCGCTCTGATGCCTCTACTCCAGGCCCCCAATCGACGTAAAACCCATCCGTGCCAAGGCTTGCATGTAGGCAGCGAACCAGTACATCATATTCCACTCCATGACAACCGGTCCAGGACCATTCTCGAGGATTGCAAAGTCCAAACGGAAAACGTTGTTGACGAAGTCGACACCGGAGAGATTAGGGCGTGTGGCAGTCAGCATCTTAGCAGCTGCTATAGTCATTACTTGATTGTAAAATGCAATCAAAATTGCAGAAGCGCTCCCGATGGGCACGATAGTGGGACCGGGGCGGATGGTCATGGTCCATCCGCCTGGCCAAATGTACGTTGATGGTGTGACGCGGGGGTGGAGAGTGGGTTGTGAAGGTAATCTGGCGAGCGAGTCGTAGGTGGCATTCTGATACGGATTCCGAGTGGAGGTGACACGGGCACGGAGATATGCCACAGCTATGAACAGTTGCGTGGCTATCGAGAAATGCATGCTGAGAATGACATGACCTGACGGTCTGTTTCCTTTGATATATTCTATAAGTGCTAGACTTCATACTAGTACTTCGGGGCTACTCGGCGATTAGGAGACTTAGAAGTCACCCAATGCTCTAGTGCGCTTGAGGCTATAGCCGTCATGGGGGTTCTCTCGTTCTGCGCTCGTCCGAATCGCACGCATCACTTGCCGCCATATCAGACGATCTTCTTAGATCTAGAGTTTTGAATGGAAGTTTTTTTGACTGGCTCAAGAGGGAAACCTAACTGTATCATGGCCATCGGAATGCTCTGCTTCTATTGACAATCTTGACCAGCAACACCTGAAGGAAACCGCTTCTGACATTCATTTTGCCGCTGCAGACGTTCAAGAATGGCATCAGCAGCGTCCTGGCACTTTGGAGACAAAGGCTCACGGTTCGTACTGGCGATGGAGATCTTTGCGGTGGGCGAACTTTGGACTGCTCGTTCGACGATTCTACCAAGGGCTTTCAACGATTCTATGCCTCGATCGGTGTCGTACCAGCCAAACAGCACAGGATAGACCCGAAATCTGACTTCTCGTAAGCTGGGAGGAAGCCGCATAACAGGGTCCATCCAGTTTTCCATATAATCTATATCTCTTAGGTCAGTACACACTTGACACGAGGATTGCGATCAAAGACCCGCCAATCACAGCAGTAGGGAAAGCGAATAGCAAGTTTCGTGAATGTCAAGTATAAAGGTCGACCAAAGATGCCACTAAGTTGGAAAACACTTCTGCTACGACGAGAAACTAATAGTTCTACTTACACAGAGTGCAGATACCAATCTCGAGTGAGCGTAATCGCTCCGCAGAGGCAGGCGTCAATTGATTGATGAAGCCTGCCAGGTTCTCCGCCTGATTGAATCGAAAAGTACGAGAGGCCAGAAACGCCTCATCAGACTCTCCTTTCACGGCCGATGACACCAGGCGGAGTCCTTCAAGACCATTGAAGCTGGGTAAACCTCGACGGCCAAATCCAAAATAATATGCTTTGAGATCGAAGATTGGCCCGCATGTATGGTCATACTCCCAAAGACCGTCACAACTGAGGGTGTTACGGCATTCGAATAGAAGGTCCCAAATCAGACGGCGAATCTCGGTGGGAAGATACGTGAGCGTTCCTAATCCTGAGCAGAGTTTTTGAGCTTCAGCGAACCATTCCCACCTCCTTTGAGTGCGAAGGAGTACTCCATCAGTGATGTATCGCTGGACTCGAATCTGGTCGAATGGTAGAGTCATTACGAAAGCTGGATTTCTATGGCCAAGGTCCGCCATTGAGACTTTCGAGCCGTTCACGCGTGGGAGAACGGACGGTCGGGACGCTCCGAGTCGTGAAAAAATCATGGGTAGAAACAGAAATGGGGGACAATAGATACCCTGGGTGTTGTATTTAACGGAAAAAGATGATCTCGAGGCTGAAGTTCGCCTCGGAACCCCGCAGCACCCGACCCGTGGGCGCTGCAGCTTTATCTAGCGTACATTCAGGCTACCGCATTGTCGCTGGTGAGTATACCTGAAAAGTAAACCAGATGGTTTGTGGAGAAGTCTGGCCTCGCCGATAGATTCCAAGGCCACACCGGTGACCAGGATCTATGCGTTGGTGCTCAAGGTTTCGGTGTTGATGTTTGGCGCTAAATCATCAACTCTTCGCGCCGTGTGCTAGTCCTCAATCAGTTGTAATGCTTTACACGTAATTGGACCATTGAAGGGATTCAACGTGATGAGGTGTTGAAATGCAGCCTATGAAGCCTTTTTGAGATTCAGGCGTCGAAATCGAAAACACTCGCGCGGGAGATTGAATAACCTGTCCCATAATAACGAGCGGCATGACAGTGATCTCGCACCTAGCGAGTCTTATTGTCATCCGAGTGCGTAGCCAGCCCTCCAGAATCAGACTATTCCAGGCATCTCAAAGGGGTAGACCTGCTGGTATTGACCGAATACTGTGAAGTGGCTTGACAAGGCACCACTAAGGATCGACGGTTCATGAAATCCGAGAATCCGAGCTTGTTTCCCATGAACAGTGATTATGGGCATTTCAAAGTGTGGTCGCCGCCAGTCCCCTAACACGTCGAGGTGCTCCTTGATACACTCACCCGTACCCATTAGCGACCCATGTTGACAAGGAGGAGAAGTTCACTCAGGTCTGTAGCCGCCAGGGCGTCGCAAATTGTCAATACCGGGCTTAGAGAATGCTTCCGAGGCTAAAGTAAAGCATGAATAATGCGAGTACGCTTGCCTGTGGACTCTTGGTGCATGGTAGCAGCTGCGGTATGGGAATAGATCAATGGCCGCAACAGGATGAGCTAAGTTAAACGTACTGCCTCGTTCAGAGCCTCGGAGACGCCACACTTCTCTTTCTCACAGAATAGTCAAAAAAGATACTCAAACAACATTGGTGTGAAAAGGTTGCTGGGGAGGCGGTGATGTGTATCTGCTTGGAAGAAGCTGTAAGCAAGAGCAAACATTGAAGAATTTTCATAAAGACGCCAAGCACTCATGATTGCAGCTATCGAGGTATTCCCAATGAGATTCGTCTGAGCTTTGGTGCCACGTTTTTCTGGTTGCGCCCTCAATGCAAGCTCGACGTCATGAAAGCACAAAGCATTGCATGGCATGACGGCAGAGAAAATAGATCTTGGATTGCCCCGCTCTCATGTTGAAGTTCCACCATGTGCGAGCAAAATGTACGACGTCGGTGTACCATAGTTGACGAGAACCTTACACACGAACTTATAAGGTAACCTGATGAATGGACATACGACCATGCCATGCTGCATGTTGTGATAGCATAAGAGGACTCGTCATTTCGCAGTCTCGACCGGCACTAATTCATCAACTTGTTGAAGCAGTCAAGGGGTGTCGAGCGCCCGGAGAACCATCTACTGCAGTATGGACTTCTGAAGACAGGCGTATACCAAGAAACTTCGGCCTGGAAATCCACAAAGAGCTGCACTTCCCTTCGTACATAAAGTGTGCTCCCACGCGCCCAGCAGAATGCTGAAAGGTTCCAGAAATTGAGCTTGGGTACGCGGAGCCCATCAAAGACAAAGGGAAAATGATAATGGCCCATCGAGTCAGGGTACTTGACGTGCCAGGATCAGCTTTGATTGCTGAGAACGAGCGTCAGAGTAGCACAATCATATACACGCTGTAGAAGAGCGAGGTACGCTCGGTTGTAAAAGGGATAGGCCTTGATTGCCCTGAAGATACGTGAATCGTTTTGGATACGTCGAACCTTGCAAGGGTTGGCCTCCGGGTGCCAAGATTTGCGGAGATCGTGACCTCACATCCGATCCAACCGCCCTATCTAATACATTCAGTTCTACTCGTACTGACCACAAGTAAGTCCGGTCGCTTAGTAGCGGCGGGAGAACCTACTAATTATCTAACCAAGATTTTACCTGTTCTACTAGATCTTCTCCGTATAAATACTCTTATTTCTAGTTAATAATACTATTATAACTACTATAGTATATTATATTTATATAGATACTTATTTATATAGTTCTATCGCTTAGCTAATTAATTAGATGTATTAAATAACTTCCCCTAAGATTATAAACGCCTTTAAACTAGTAATATTATTATATTTACCTTTTATTTAAGTAATACCGCTCTAGTTACTAGTATTACCTTATAAGATAATACTACCTTTCTAGGCTAGGTATAATATAATACTATTAAGGATTAGCTAGAGTAATAGCTAAAAGGTAGGAATAATATTATTATATAAGGATAGATTATAAGTATAAAGGATTTTAAATAGAAAGGTTATAATACTTATACTTAAGAAGATATCTTTATCCTTTAAACTTATTATTACCCCTTTATATATAATAAAGCCTTAGTTTACTTAGCTAATAAGTAATAACTTACTTATTCTACTACTAATTTTATATAAAATTCTACTCCTATTTAAGAGCCTTTCTAATATTATTTTTTATCTTTTTACTTACCCCCTTAATCTAATATTAATAAGGTTATAAGGTATCCTTAAGAGGATCCTATAATAACTTAATTTAATAAAGATTAGATAAGTTTAAAGTCTAATTTACCTTTAAGATATTATATTATTCCCTTTTATCTTAATAAAGTTTTACTACTTTAATATATATAGGAGTATTATCCTTAATAACTTATATATTTTTACTAGGATTTCTTATTATAACCTCCTCTATATATATATATAAGCGAGCTAATAATATATAGTCCCTATATAAATTATTATTAATACTATAGCCTTTTAAGATTAAAAGAGGGATATACTTAAAGATTTAATTAATTTATTAATTTTACTTTTACCCCTTTTAGCCTCTACTATATACTTTATATACTATATTATAATCCCTAATTTATTAATTCTTATCCTTCAATTTATTAGTAATTCCCTATAAAAAGAAAGAGTAAAATCTACCTTTAATAGAGCTTACTCTAGAGTACTAGGAATTTTAGTAAGATAATATTATTTAACTACTAAATCTTCTACTATCTAATTAATTAGTATAATATTAGCTTCTATTTTATATCTTTTAATAGTAGTATATATTAGCTAGTAATACTAAGGCCTAATATCTAGCTCTATTAAATAGTAAGCTTAATATATTTATATAAATTATATTAGAGCCTAGGCTATAGTAACCTTTTTAGCTAATATATACTTCTTAATAGATATATTATATTATTTATAATTACCTCCTTAGATCTTATAGTAATATTTATTTAAAGTAATAAAAATAGATCCCTTTTCTAGTTTACTAAGTATTTATAAGTATAAGTTATCTCTTTTATATTTCTTATAATAGGTTAATTAGGGCTTTTTTAGCTTAATTTTCCACTTAATTCTCTTAATAATATAGCTATTAATATTATTAATATAAGTACTAGCTAGAAAGATATAGGATAATATAGGATATAGGCCTTCCTAGCTATCTTATAAGATAGGATAGGTTTAGGAGTTTTAGTCCTATCCTATTATAAGATAGTATAGGTTTTCATAGGATAATCCTATAGGATAGGTTATTTATAAGACCTCTTTATAGGATAGGATATTTATAGGATATCTTATAACTACTAAGTAAAGCTAGGTATCTATAAGGAGGAGTATAAAAGATTACCTTAAATAAATATTATAACTAGAATAATAACTAGAAACTATAAATTTTAAATATTACTTTAGTTATTAAGTTATTATATATAATAAATAAAGTATATTATTATAGTTTTATAAACTACTCCTTCTTAGGAAGTTTAGGCCTTATAATATATATTAGAGTAAAGAATCTATAATTATAAAGATATATAATATATAAATATAACTAAATATCCTTCTATTATAATACAATACGCTTTATATATATTATATATAAATTTAAAATTACTATGATTATTAATACTAGCTATATAGAAAATATATAAATAACTTATATTTTAATATATTTACTAAGAATACCTTTATAGCTTCTTATAAGCCCTTAAGAGCTTTCTACTAGAATCTAGTATTATTATATAAATTAAGGGTAATCTTATAAATAAGTTTATAAAAAGGGCCTTTTAAAATAAGGAGATTATATTCTTTCTAAAAGTAATAGATCTTATAAAGGGTAATAGCTATTATATATTATTAGCTAGGATTAATAAGTAAAATAATAGTTATAAAGATTTATTATCCTATTTCTATCTAGGCTTCTTCTTTACTATACTTAAACTTAGAAGATTAATAGTATTAATAGACTTATAACTTAAAGCCTTTTTACTACCTATAATACCTATAATACCTATAATCTTATAAGATTTCTATATTATTATATTAGCTATTATAAATTAAATAGCTTTATTAGAAGTATATACTACCTTTTATATCTAAATAGAATATTAATAATTATTTCTATTTAATTAAGTTAGGAAATATATAAATATAATCTTATAAGAATAAGATATATATTACAGCCTGAACTCACGGTTCTTGTACTACGCTCGGACGAAGCACTTCTCGTCACGATCAGCGGTATCAGGACTGATCCAACTGATCCATGAGAGTTAGTAGTATCAGAACTGATCCAGCTGATCTAGAGAGTCAGTGGTATTAGAACTGATCTAGCTGATCTAATATTTCCTATATCTATATAGATGGCGATGTTTCCTAGTAGGTAGGAGCTCTATACTTAACTCATGTTATAATTCTAGTAATCTCCTAAGTACTAAATATAATACCTTATACTAGACCTATTTAATATAAGCCTACTTGCCCTGCTTCCTTAATACTCCCCTTCACGAGAACTAATCATAGGTCTATCCTATCTACGGACGGAGTGAACCGTAACACTTTAAGTACCCTTAGAATAAGTACCTTAGAAAGTAGAGACCCCCCCCCAAGCGTCCAGAGTTCACGACGCCTAACTATAGATAGTAAAGATAGACCTAAGGTCGCTAGACCCGACTTATTCTACGGTGAAAGAGAAAAGCTTAAAGATTAACTTATATAGCTTCAGCTCTACTTTACCTTTAACGGATAGACCTTATCAACGGCATAATAGCCGGCCTTCGCTATTACGTATATAAGAGGACGAGCTTAGAAGTAGCTTTATCCTTCTCTTAAGAAGTACCTTAAGGACAAAGATAATCCAGATAATTAGTATATCTAGAATTAGATAGAGAGCTTTACACGATTTTATATTAAGATATAACGAGTCTTTAGTCCTTTAAATGAAAATAAGGTAGTTATACGAGTTATTTAATACTTATCTTAGAAGAAGTCTATTACTAAGTATTCCACTTAGTTTCAGTAATATATAATAAAGATAGACTAGGATAATAACGTACTAATAATAATATACCGCCGCGGATTAAAGTTTAATATTAAAGAAGAACTTATATAAACTAGAGTATAGATCGATAATCTTAATACTCTAATAGTAGAGGTTATAGAGGTCGACGACAAGCTTTATAAGTTAGTAATAGAGAAACGATATAATAGTAGAACCTCCGGAATAGGATAATTAGGAATCTTCGCTAGCGATAGACTAGGAAGACGATAGTATTAATAACGCGACCCGTACGGATATATATTAATAGAACTGGACTTCACTTAGAAACAAGATAAGGGAAAATTTAGGGGTAAGAAATAACTTAAAAGGGGTAAGAAAGTAGTAATCTATTATAGCTATAGTAAACTAGGCTACTTCGCTAGAGACTATTAGTTAAAGAATATAGTACCGCGATTATAGTTAAATATACTAAGAAGAGTTTTATATAACGAACCTTCTAAGGATTTAGAGAACTATAACTTAACTCACGAGTAAGTAGAAGTAAAGAAACTACTAAAGGAAGTTATAAAAGGAGAACGCTATTTTAAATTTATATAAAAGGTATATTAATTCATTAAGAATCTAAAAGACTATAGAATATTATCCTAGGATATTAATATAAGAACTACGAGGTATCTTATCCTAGTAGGATAAGAGGACTTAAAAATTAAGGAAGTTCTAAAGGACCTAGTCATTAATATCTAGATAGAGGTAGATTAACTATAACAACAACTCTAAGACATCTAAGAGAAGAAGATAGAATAAGAATCTTCAGATAACGGCGAGGTTCTGGAGTACAGCTTAGAATATAGATAAGAAAGTTAAGAGAGCTTAGAAGAAGAGGCGCCACGCTATAGACTTAGCGGGGATACTCCAGATAACTCTCCATCTTATACCACCGTATCATAAGGATTAAATAAAGGAAAACACTTAGAGAAAACGTATCACGAAGAAAAGCTATATATTAAAGATTACCGATTTAACTCGGTATACCTAGAACACGGTGTCATGTATTAGATAGCCTGCGCCGACGACTACTACAAGTACCACTTACAAGTTCGAATGGAGCTAGGAAGATGGGCAGTAGGTGCGTTATATAAATGAATGATCTAGAGAGATTATACGAGCGATAGTTGCAACTAGCACTTGGCTAGCAAACGACTTAACGTATAGTTTCCAGGATCTACCGTAGACTAGTACGACAGTGTGAAGAAACAACTAATACATAGCCTAAATAAAGAATATTACCACTTATTAAAGTAGTATACTTGCATGCATAATAGATACTAAAAGTATATAGAAATCAAGAAGATATACGGTTTTCTCCCTAAATAGGGAAAAGAGTAATCTCTTATATCACGGGGAGATATAAGTAGATTAATATACTAACCTTAAAGCAATTCCTATATACTACTTAATACGATACACATGTAAATATACCGGTATTAATCAATAGTCAACGAACTATTATAATAATAGATTCTGGAGCGACTAGTAACTTTACTTCTCGAGACTTAGTACGGTTACTAGGCCTACTAACTCGAAGAAAGAAAGAATAGTACGACTTATAAATAGCCGACGGGTTAACGCTATTAATAGGAAGGATAGATAAGGAGATATACTCGCTACCTATAATAATTCAACGCTACTATAAGGAACTAACCTTTAATATTATTAGGATAGCTACTTATTATATTATTTTAGGAATGCCTTAATTAAAGAAGTATAATCCAGTAATTAATTAGAAGAAAGGAGTACTTATATTTATAAATACTAGAGATATTACTAGTATATAACCTATACGCTAATAGAGGATAGCGATAGATAAGAAACTAAACTAAAGACTAGTTAAAGCTTATTACGCTTAAGTTTCAAAGAAGGATAACCTTAGATAAGGGTCCGATTTAATATATACCGATAAGGATTAGCTAGATAATTAAGCTAGAGTTATTAAGGGAAAAGACGAACCTCCTAATATCCTATAAGAGTATAAGAAATAGATATATCTCTTTATAAAAGAGATAATAGTAAAAGCTTTACCTATACACTAATCTTAGGATTATAAGATTGAACTTAAACTAGGAAAGGAACTAATATTTAGACTAATCTATATATTATTAGAAAAGGAACTTACTATACTACGCGGGTATATTAATAAGAATCTTAAAAAGGGATTTATTCGAGAATCTAAATTACTAGTAGGTTATCTAATCCTCTTTACACTAAAGAAGGATAGGAGTCTTAGGCTATACGTTAATTATTGGAAGTTAAATGATATTACTATTAAGAATCGATATCCTTTACTAAATATTAGCGAGCTACAGGATAAACTCTCTCGGATAAAGATATTTACTAAACTTAACTTACAAGAAGCTTATAACTTAATCCGAATAAAAGAAGGAGAAGAATAGAAAACTATATTTAAGACTCGATATAGATATTACGAGTACCTAGTTATACTATTTAGACTTATTAATATACTAGTAACCTGCTAAGTACTAGTTAATAATATTATTTAAGCTTATTTAAATCGTACCGCGATCGCTTACCTCGATAATATCTTAATCTACTCTAAGACTAAGGAAGAATATATCTAGCATATATAGGACATTTTAAACTACCTATTATAGGCTAGATTACTCCTTAAGCTAGAGAAGTACGAATTTCATAAGGAATTAGTAGAATTCCTAGGATTTATAGTAAGTATCACAGGTATTCGTATAAGTCCTAAGAAGATTAAGGCTATAGCGGAATAGCCTATACTATACGATATGAAATTAGTCTAGAGCTTCTTAGGATTTACGAACTTTAATAGAAGGTTCATTAAAGGATATTTAAGAATAGCCCTACTACTTATAGATATCACTAAGAAAGAAAAAGGATTTCGATAGGAAATAAGTTAATAGAAAGTATTTATGATATTAAAAGAAGCCTATTAAAATCTACTAGTACTCTGTACCTTTTAAGTAAACGAACCTGCTCGTATCGAAATAGATACCTTAGATCTTGTAATCAGCGCTTATTTATATTAAGAAAAGGATGGTAAATAGTACCTAATCGCCTACTACTCACGAAAGATATCGGTAGTAGAATAGAACTACGACATCTATGATAAAGAACTATTAGTAGTAGTATATATACTTCAGAATTAGAGGATATATACCGAAAGCTATTTAGAACTTACTATCTTTATAGACTATAAGAACCTCTTAAACTTCACTATAACTAAGGAATTAAACCGAAGATAAGTCCGTTAATTAGAATTACTAAGACAGTATAAGTTCAAAATACTATATACCCCAGGGAAAGATAATAGTCGAGCGGACGCCTTGAGCAGGCGTACGGATCATATGGAATCCAAGGACATCACAGAGAAGCCAATTCTCAAACAAGAAAAGGACGGATCGCTGGTACTAATATAGAGCTTGGTAGCTACTATACGAGTTACGGTCCAGGATATAACTCTAATCCTAAGGGAAGGCTATATTAACGACAATCTAGCTATAACGCTACGAAATCAATAGCTAGGACAAGAACTACTCTAGTACAGGGGAAAGGTTTACTTGCCTGAAGGATGTATTAAAGAAGTGATCCGGGATCACCACGATAATCCACTGATAGGACATCCGGGAGTATCCAAAACGATAGAACTCCTCTAACGAACGTATACGGCACCACGACTGCGTGCGCACGTTAAGAAATACATTAAGGAATGTATTTACTATCAGTAGAACAAGTCTATACGCCACGCCAAGTACGGGCAAATACAGTTTGCACCGGTTCCAGATACATTATAGAAGGATGTAACAATGGACTTTATCGTTAAATTACCAAAATTAAAAGATCTAGTCACAGGGGACATCTTTAACTTAATAATAGTAATTATCGATAAGTTAATAAAGTATACGGTCCTGATCCCCTATAAAGAAACATATAAGGCATATTAGCTAGGATTCATCCTATTAGATAAGCTGATAAGGGATCATGGTATACCTGAATCTATTACTTCAGATAGGGATAGACTCTTCACGTCTTACTATTAGAAGACTCTAGTCACCGTAATTAGAATAAAGCTGCGAATATTAACCGCCTACCATCTAGAAATAGATGGTTAGATAGAACGTATCAACTAAATAATAGAAGTGTACCTAAGGTACTACGTTAGTTATAAGTAAAATAACTAGGTCTTACTACTTCCTATAGTATAATTAGCACTTAACGATAAGAGATTAGATATAACCGGACTATCTCCATTCTTTACGAATTATAGAAGACACGCCAACTTATTTCTAGAACCAAGGGAGGATTCTAGGGCAGAGAAGGCGACGGTATTAGTATCCGATATGAAAAGACTACACGACGACATATAGTAAATAATCAGTGAAGTTAATACTAAGACTTAGTAACGAGTTAATAAGAAAAGAAAAATGTATCCTTAGCTAAAGAAGGGGGATAAAGTATACCTCTATATAAAAAACTTAAAGAATAAGAGATTAAGTAAGAAACTGAACTATATTAAAGTTAAACCATTTTTAATTAAGTAACCTAAGGGACCTATCAACTATAAATTACAGCTACCATCCGACGCTAGAGTATATCCAGTGTTCTATGTCTTATTATTAGAACTAGCTAACTCCGGAACACCTCTTTAAGAAGACTGGAAGTATGAGGCTGAAACCAAAGAATATAAAGTCGAAAAGATCCTAGAATAGAAGGGTCAGGACTACTTCATTAAACGGAAAGACTATGAAGAATTAGAAAGTACCTAGGAGCCCGCTAGGAACCTTCGGGGCTATAAGGACCTTCTGCGGTAATTCCATTAACATCGATAAGATTACTCCAGTCGAAATCCGCCGGAACTTCAACCTATTCTAAAGAGATATTAAAGAGGAAGTCGCTAGGATTAATTATATCTAATTACTCCTCGTACTCCACCTCTTTAATATTTTAAATTTCGCCCTTAACTATGGCGATTCCTTTCCTTTCTAACACCTCCACTTCTCTTTGTAATCGAGTAAATTTGGCCAGAGCTTCTTTAGCCTCAGCGGCCTTTTAGTTCCATTGATTCCATATCTTAGTCTATTTTATAGGAGAGAAAGGCGAGAGGTTATAATCTAATAAACCCTTCCGGGCGCACTCTACGTAGCGACTAGCGGAAGCCCTGACCTTATACTTATCGGCCTGACTAGTACGCTTACAGTTCGAACAGACCCTTATAGCTATTAAACTAGTTCTGATAATGGTATTAACCAACTGATAACAGAAAAAAAATAGACTTGGGTTTAGATCTAATAGGTAGCATTACAGGGCAGTAGAGTTTTCGGGACGAAAACTAATAAGGGGGAATCTAATGTTATAGCCTGAACTCACGGTTCTTGTACTACGCTCGGACGAAGTACTTCTTATCATGATCAGCGGTATCAGGACTAATCCAACTAATCTATGAGAGTTAGTGGTATCAGAACTAATCTAGCTAATCTAGAGAGTTAGTAGTATTAGAACTAATCCAGCTAATCTAATATTTCCTATATCTATATAGATAGCGATATTTCCTAGTAGGTAGGAGCTCTGTACTTAACTTATATTATAATTCTAGTAATCTCCTAAGTACTAAATATAATACCTTATACTAGACCTATTTAATATAAGCCTGCTTGCCCTACTTCCTTAATACTCCCCTTCACGAGAACTAATTATAGGTCTATCCTATCCACGGACGGAGTGAACCGTAACAATATACTATTAACTATAAAAGTATAAATATATTTAAATTATAATAAAATAAAATAAAGAACTTTATAATAAGGATATAATATATATAAGGTAAGACCTATATACTCCTAGAGTTATATAATTATATATATATAATATTTAAGGAGGTTATAAGTTAGATAGTTAAATATTTCTAATAAGATATCCTTATTATTTAGAGTAAATACTTAGATTTCTTACTCTTCTCTATTTAAAACTACTTTATAATATACTAAACTTATTTAATTAATACTAGAAAAGATTATAATTAATTTATAGATTTAATATTATTATATAATATATTATTATAAAATTTTATAATATAATATAGTTATTATTATAATTAGAATACCTATAGAATTATTATTTATAAAGAATTACTATTAGTAGCAGGAAGCCTCTACTAATATTATATTACTAGGAACTCTAGTTCTACTACTAGTATACCTAATACTTCTCTATTTAATATTATTTAAGATTATAGAAATACACCTCTATTTATACTATTATATAATATATTATAAGGAGTATTTATAGTTAATAATAATTATAATTACTTATAGAATTTAATATTTATTATATTTATTATTAATATTAAGTATTAATATTAAGGAAAAGTAGTATAACTATTTTAATCTAATTAGGAATAGTATATTTTAGAATTAAAATAAATTCCTTAACTCTTATTTCCGCCTAATACTTCCTATATATATTATTAAAATCTAATTAAGTATATATAATTTATAATATAATAGTACGTAGTATATATATCTTATTATTAATAACTATAATAATAACTAGAACTAATAATCTTTATAAGTAAATATAAGGTAGTAAAGGTAGAGTAATTAATAGAATTTAACTTAATAAATTATAATATAAAGGCTCTTATTCTATTTATATAATACTCTAATAACTTTTATAAATATTAAAGATAAAGAAGATAATTCTAATAAAGTCCTCCTCTATTACCTTAATACCTATAATAGTAATAATAAGACTAATATTATATAAGGCTTAATATATAATATAAGGAATTACTACCTAGGTATTTAGGTAAAGTATAAGGCTATTAAAGAATTAAGTAAGAATATATATATAAAGTATTTATAAATACGCCTAGAGTCTTTTATACTAAGTAAAAAGGTAGTAGAAATAATAAAGAAAGTAGATATTATAATAATTAATTATACTATTAGGAAGTATAAGAAGTCTTTATTATATCTTAATAAGTCTATATAAGAGAGGGAAGAATAGCTTCTTTATTTTTAATAATTTATTATAAATTAATAGTAAGACTTTCTAATTTCTAATTATTATTCTAGGTATCTAATATTTTTATAGGATTATTACTAAAATTTATATTAATATAATTATAAGGTATTATAATTTATAGGCTACTACGCGTATTATTATCTATACTAATAATAGTAATAAAGACTTAATATAAGAAGATATTAATAATAAAGAGGCTAAGTTAGATAATTTATATATTAATTATATAGATCTAATTTTCTAAGCTATATATAAATAAGATACGTTTTATAATTAAATAAAATATAATATTACTT
>JAABUK010001200.1_pt1 | contig 50337 bp, 7 predicted proteins | sample 5559141 | NCBI WGS metagenome assembly JAABUK01 (sample SAMN10711869, study PRJNA513367) | rock metagenome | isolation source: Antarctica rocks | place: Antarctica: Victoria Land, Pudding Butte nord | collected 2016-01-03 | reverse complement strand
TACGTCTCCTCTATTTAAATCTATAACTTTATATTATTTCCTATTAATATTAAGAGATATAAAGAAAAAAGTCGAGTTTAATTTACTTTTAATATATTCGCCTTCGAATTTAATCCGTATTTATTTCCTTATTTTATATTCTTTAATAATATAGTAAATTATAATATAAACTATAATTATTATAGTTCCCGTTAAAGGCCTAAATATATATTTAATATTATTACGAGTTCCTAGTTAACCTAGGTCCGATTAAAAGAATAATAAAATTATAACTTTTATTACTAAATCTCTAAAAAAGCGGTAAAATAATTTAGGTTTATCGATAATTAGTATTAAATCTTAATAGGGAAATATTAAGACTTATATTATTATTATAATTATATATCTATCTTTTATTCTTTATTTTAATAGTAATTATCTTTTTAATACTTCGTCTTATTATAAAAAAGATATAGTATATTATTACGATTTATCGAACCTTTATTATTATTAAGGCGCGGTAATTACCGATATAATCGAGTAACTTTAATTTCGATTAATATATCTTTAATTTAAATACGGTAGATTAATATCTCTCGGGCCTCCGTCGGATTTAAAATCTTCTTTACTATTTTATTCTTTAGCCCGAGGGCCCTATTATATTTATTAATAATATTCTATTAAAGTTTCTAGATTAAAGCGCTAACTTCGTTTTTTTTATTAGAGTTTATTTATAAACTATATCCCGAGTCCTTATATCCTATAACGAGGGTTATTAATATTATTTATTTTATATACTAGAGAACGACCTTATAGTTTTAAATATATAACGCCGATTTAATATAATATCCTAGGCCCGTTTATAATAATAACGACTCGTTTCTTAATTATAACGCGTTATAATTACGATAGTATTTCGTTAAAGATTTATATAACGTATTACTAGAAGACCTCGTATCTTTTAATTTATATATATAAGAGTTAAAATAAGACGAGGATAAAGATATATAACAGCCGATAAATAATAAAGACTATAAAAAGATTAATTATATTATTAACTCTTATATGAAATATATATATATATATATAGCGTAGCCCTACCTAATCCGTTTAACCGAGATACGTTATCCGTTTTCCGTCGCTTCGGGGTAGGAAGCCTAATATTATTATTATCGATTTTAATATTAACCTCTTTACCTCTATATATATTTTCTTCGTCTTTATTAATAATTAATATTTATTAATATATATTAAAAGGACTTATAATTAACGTATTCTTAATACGTACTATTATTTATATATCGGAATAAATAAATTATTTATAACCGAGATTTACTTTAAGAGTATTAATATAGTTTATTATTAAAATTAACCTTTAGTCTTATCGAAGGAGTTATTATTATAAATTCTTTAACTAGTTAAAACCGTATTACGATATATAGAAAGTATAGTTTAATTTAATTTTACTATTTAATATATTATTAAATCGTATATATATAGATTTAGATATTATTCGGTAATATAAAATATATTAACTAGTCGAGATATAGAATAGGTTTATTTTAATATATAGGAAAGAGGGTAAAACTATATATACGATAATAATAAATAAATATACGTCGAATTACCTTTAGCCTAGATTTAGGTTAAGTTTAAACTAGATTTAACCTAGATCTAGACTAAAATTAATCCGAATACCGAATTCGGGTTATATAATACTATAAATTATAAAAATATAAAGGTGTTATAAATATAATTAGAAATAATAACTATTTATTAAAACGAGTTTAATAGAGGGTAGACCGAGATAAATTTTATAAAAGAAAAATTATAATATCTCTATTTATAAACTAAATACTTTTATTTTTATTAACGAAATATATACCGAAGGAGCGCTAGATAATAAAGGTTAATTTAGGAATTTATTTCTTTTCTTATTTAATTCGATAAAAGTAATATTTTAAGAACTTCTATTTAATAAATCTCTTATTTAGTTTAGAATCTTTAATTCTCTTCTTATTAATTATTATTAATAAAGTTTATACCCTAATTATAATTTATTTCTATATTATACCCGTTATTCTCATTATTATTATTAGTCGTTATACGGTTATAGTACTACTATTAAATAAGAGCCCGGGGTATACGTATTATTAGGCGGTATAATAAATATATTATCGCGGACGGTAATTTTTTATAGATATATAGTTATTATATTTACTTTATAAATTAATTTACTATTTTAATACTTTTCGTTATAAAGCTAAGATTATAAATAATATTATATTAATCTTAGTCGATAAAATTATTTATATAATAATATCCTTCCCGTTTAATAGGTACTATATATATACTCTAAATAATATTATATATTTCGAAGAGACGATAGTTATATAGTTTTCGGGGTCTTTTCGTTCTATTAACTAAAATATACTCTATTTCGAATATCTTATATATATTATTAACTCTCCCGTTATTCTTTAGTCGATATAAAGTAACTAACGCGCCGGTATATACTTTATATTTACCCTTATTATTTAGTCGCTCGTAATCGTAAATATTAATAATTAATTTAAGCCGGCCGATTATTATATAAAGGGCCTTTTACTCGGTCTCGCTTTAACTTTATAAACGAGTCGCTTCGTTATTAATTTAAATATAATTATTACGAGGTTTACTAGTAGAACGAAAGTTAAGGGTATAATAAATTAATTTCTTTATAAACCGCTTTAAGTTCCGGCTCTCTTTACTATTATAAATTTAATTCATTAATAATTAATATATAGAAATATATATATCTCCCGTTTAATTAAAATCCGTCTTTTATCTCTATTAATTTCTAATAAAGCCCGGATTTTTATCCTATTTTTTACGGCTCTCCCGTACGAATACCGTTATAACGTTAATAAGATTTTTAATATTAAAGTAAAAAACCCTCGTTATCGTAATTATTAGGCGATAATAATTAATATCTAGTACTTATATACTATAATATAACGGCGTATTTTTATTAAGAATAAGTATATACTTATTTAAATTTAATTTCTCTCGATACGACCGGGTATTCTATTATTCTATTTTATTATTAAGAATAACGGTAGGTTTAATAAAAAATATTATTATAACTTCCTATATAACTCTTATATTATAGTATATAATATTATACCGTAATAATTACGTCTCGAATCTATTAATTTTATTTATCCGTAAAAAGGGTTTTTTAAAGAGAAACCTATAAACCGCCTCTTTATAATAAATATCGAAGTTCTAGGTACTCCTATATCTTCGAATATATTTAGTATAATATATTATCGCGTATAATTTTAATATATTAAAATACCGATCGGTAAGGTTTTTTAAATCTAGGTCCGAAATATTACTCGGCCGGTATTTACGGAAAATTATCTTTAATTTATAAATATAATAAAGCGCGTACTATATATATTATAAAGTATCGCCGTTATAAAATATATATTAAATAAATATAATAAAGTTAAATATAGCCCGCGCGTAATATAGAGTAACTAGTACGCGCTTAATAAATAAAGGGGTAACGATAGTTATTAATTATTATAATATCGCTTTTTATTCGTTATTACTTTATTATTTTATTTTATTAAAGTTCTTAAATAATTTTAACCCTACGAAACTTAATATTTAACGAAAATAGTAATTTAATTTAATCTTTATTATTAATTATTTTAAAAATTTCTTCGGTTTAATTACCCCTTTTATTATCTATTTAATAATTATAAAAATTACGTAATTTTTAATTAGATCCCGAATTTAGTTAATTAATTTTATAATAATTTCTTTTAAAAGTTAATATAATATAATACTTAAGGCCGCTAGCGTAGAGCTAGCGGTTTAGTAATAATTACGCTACGGAATAAAAAAGGGAATCGGCCTTTTTAACTCTATTCCCTTCTCTTCTTTAAGGAAGGGAATTTTTTTTATATTAATATTTATCCTAATTTTTTAAATTCCCTTCCTCGATTTTCGAAAAAGTTAAAATTCCCTTCTCTATTCCGTAGCGTAGTAATAGTATAAAAGACGTAAAGTAGTTACGGGGTTTATTATTAGGTAGTTCTTAAATCCTAAATTTAATAATAAAACTAATCTCTAAGGATTTTAATAAAACGGGGGAATATTAATTTAATATAGGATTATTAAAAGTTAAAACCCCGCGATACTAAGGTTAGAACCCTATATCGATAAATAATAATATTATAAAGGTAACGGGGCGTAGGTATATATAATATATTAGCGCCTTTAACGGGGCGTAAATATATATAATATATTATCGCTTTATAATTACCTCCCTCTTTAGGCCCTAGTCTCTAGGTATTTAAATATTTTAATTAAGAGATATTTATTAAAAAACCTTTAAACCCCTAAAGGGAAATAAGGGAAAAGAGTTATTTAATATAACGGCGTTATCGTAGCGGTAACCTAAATATAAGGCTGCGTACCTAATCCTATAATATATATAGTATTAATTACGGAATAATATTTAATTAAATAATCGAAGTTTATTAAAAAATCTTTAACCCTATAAGGGGATAAGGAAAAAGAGTCTTCTAGTTTATACTATCGGTCCTATAGCGCTAATATTTAATACTAGTCGCGGATCGATATAAAACTATTTCCTATAGTACTATTATATAGTACTAGTAGCGGAAGAGTAATACTACTAAACTACCTCTATTATATAATAGTACTAGTAGTAAATAAATAGTATATTTATAAAACTATCCCTACAGCGTTAATATATAGTAATAATAGTTAAGTAAATAATATTTCTTTCGTCTCTATAGTACTATTATATATAATAATAACGGAGCGAAATTATATATACTATCGTTCCTATAGCGCTTATAGTACTTATAGTAAATATAGTATATTAGATTATTCCTATAGTACCTATAGTACTAGTAACGAAATAATAGTAACTAGCCTTATTATATACTCCTATTATACTATGAAAACATTAGTAGTAAGGTATTATATATAAGCGGTATAGCCTTAATATTATACCCGGAGATTAGTAATAATATAAATACTATAATAACGGTAATAATTATTAATAAGAGTAAAGTGGCGGAGCGGAGGCGCGTATCGACGTATAATAATATTAAGGTACTTAGCGCGACGGTCTATTATATAAATAAACTCGCCCGTTTATTACTTTCTCTCTTCGTAATTCCTTTAGCCTCTTTCGTATATTATTACTCTAACTTTATAATAATATTCTAGTATCGTAACTAATATATAGATAATACTCTCGTTATATATAGTTTTTTTCTAACTCTATAAATAACTCCTATTTACCGATAATATTAATTTATTTATATTAATTTATTTTAGATATAAATATATTAATAAATATAACTAGTCCGCTATTAGCGCGGCTACGCGATATTAACTATAATAGTAGTTTATTATACTTCGTCGCTCTTTTACCGGGTCTACTTTTATAATTTTAATAATAATTATATTCGAGGTACGTCCTCTCCTTATATACTCTATTATATTAATCGCTACGGAATCGATTATTACGTAAAAATAAATTATAACCGTAAGTTTTAAGACGGTGTATATTAATAATAATAAATTTTTAAACCTTTCTAAAGGAAGGTAAGGAGGTCTATATATTAATATATTTATATCGGTAATAAGACTCTTAAAGAAGAACGTAAATATAAATTAATAAATAAAGAAATTACCTAGTAGTATAAAGTATATAATAAGATAATAGTAATTAGTAGGTAAACTCCTACTATAATCGTTAACCTATAGAATTAATTAACGGCGGCGAATTAACGTATTAAAGAATTAAAGGTAATGAATAAAACTTTCGAAGAAGAGGTTGAGAGTTTCCGCTAGTATAAACGGGACTTAAAGAGTCCCGAGGAAGATAATATTCTTAAGGATTATACTAGAAAAACTACGTCTTCTTCTAATAATTCCGATAATAATTAAATCTTTCGTACGATATAATAACGATATCGAATTCTTTTATTCTTAAATCGGCGCTAGTTAAATTTACCTAAATATACTATTTAATAATATATTCTAGGCGTTTATATAGATTATATTTAAAGTAAAAATATTTTTATAAATACGATATCTTATCGTTATCGTATATAAATAATTTAATAATAAATTAAATTTAGTTATACCTAAAACCGTATAATAAAGTTATAAATATAAAAGAGAACGTCCGTTATATAAATATTAATATAAAAATAGTAATACTTACTTTTAATATCGGCTCCGTTTACTCCGCCTTATTATCTTATACGACTAGGTAACCTCTTTAACTATATTTATATATTTATATTTACTACCCGCCTATTTAAAGACTTTAATTAGTTTACTAGTACTAGTAAACTCTTCGTCTAATAACTATTAATTATATTCTTCGCCTTAACTAGTTTATTTAACTTTATACTAGATATTTTTTTTATTTTTAACTTTATTAATTACCTCTTCTACCTCCTATAACTTATTATTATTAATAAATTCGGGGGTTTATATAAAAGATTCCGCCGTATTAATATAATCGCGAAGATAATATAACTTAAGTAACGATATATAAAAGGTATTATAGATTCAATATATAAAAGGTAGTAGTAGGCGGTAAATTTATACTTTTATTTTATTAATAATCTTAAAGGGCCTTATAAACTTATAGGATAATTTCTTATTTAGGCGCTTTTACTTTAAGTTCTTTATTATTAATATAATTAAATTACTAACCTTATAACTTTATAGTTTATATATTTTATTATACTATTTAATTTAATATTCGGTAACGTTTTAAAGGCGCTCTATAACTTTATTTCTTAGAGTTTATAATTATTATATTTTATTATTTATAACTAGTACTCTTCTTTCTTTAAAGTCGTCCTCGACCTCTTAATAGATTTTAGGATAATAACCGTATATATAAAAGAACGACGTCGTTCCGACGGCGGCGCTCTAATTATTATTTATTAAGAATTCTACTATAAGTAGTAATCTAGCCTAATTAATTTATTTATTATTAATAAATATACGTAAATAATATTTTAATATTTAATTTTAGCGCTTTATTTACCTATCCGTTTAAGAGTAAAAAGTAGTATTTAGGCGTCGTTTAATTTTCGAATAAAAATATATAACCGATTAAAAGGCGCTCGTAAAAATAAAGCCTTTATCGCTAATAATACTATTAAGTATATTATAACGGTAAATAATTTTAGAATAAAATACTTCCGCTAGTTAAACGGTATTGATTTTAATAGTTATAAATATATACCTAATTATTTTTATAAATCGATTTACTACGATAAAGATAGCGTTATAAACGGTACCTTTATATTTACTAGGCGGTAAACTAGTTATAAAATCTATAAAAATTTCCTTCTATAATTAAATAATAATAAGAAGCGAATTTAATTCGTTATATAGGCGATATCGCGGCGCCTTCGTCCATTAATATATATCGTAAATTTTAATATAATTCGTAATTTACTTTAGATTACCCTCCTAGAAAAAATTTCGGGTAAATAATTTATACGACTTCGTAGCGCTAAAATAACTTATTAAAGGATTATTATAATATTTCTTTATAAACTCTTCTTTTAGAGCTTTATCCCTTAATATATAAAAGTAACTATTATATCTTAATAGTCTCTCGGAGTTTATAGCCTATACTTTATTCTTTATATAATAACGGTTCTTTAGTATATTCGCTCTAGTTCGAAAAGAGTTTACTTAATTATTATAAGTTTATAATTCCCGAATTAACGTTTTAATAGGCCTTTTAGAATTATTATATATAGTTTTAAATATTACTATAACGTCCCGCTTTAGAATTATTATTCTTGACTCTATAATTTAAAAAGTAGGGGTTATAATTACTTTTACTTTCTTATCTTCTTCCGATAATTAACCGTTAGTCTAAAGAATAAATTTATTCTAAAGTATTAATAATAATTTAATATTTAACGGCGATACTCCTTTATAATTAAGGCGCCGCGACGATATATTAATATGATTTAATTTTCTAGCCCGATAAGAGATTTTAAAGTTATAAATAACTAACCTAAACACCTAACGGGCCTATTTAGAGTTTAACTCCTTCTACTTTATAAAACCCTTTAAATTATTATAATTAATCTAGATTTTAATATAATAGGGGCTATCTTTTAGGTAGTATTACTATTATTTTATTACTACTATAATAACGAGTAATTCTTAATTATAAATCTTATAGTTTTATTCTAAGGGATTTAATTTCCGCGACTAGAACTTTATAAAATATTAATAATTATCCTTATCTTATTATAATAATATAGAGTTAAGGTTAAAATTAGAAATATCCGTCTCTATACGTAATTATTTAGTTAGATTATAATAGTGTAGAAAAGACGCGTTTACGAATATATCTCGTAAAATTTAAAACGCTTCCGTAACGCCGTTAATTTATTTAAACGGACTTATTTTCTTATTTACCTTACTACCCTTAAATAGGCTAGTAAACGATATAATTATATTAAAATAATTATAAATAAATTATTTATAGAAGTTAACGAAACCTAAAAAGATTTATACTTTTTAATAAGTTTTCGACTAAAATTATTCCTTAATAATCTTAACGCGTTCCGGGTTTATAGTTACCTTATTAATAAATATAATAAAATTTAAAAACTCGACTATTTCGGTATTAAATTAATATTTCTTAAAGTTAATAAATAGCTAGAATTAATATAATTGTTTAAGTATTTATTTAATATACCGTTAATACTCCGCCGGATTAATACTATAAATTAGGATATTATTTAAATATATTATATACGTTATATTTATTAAATTTATAAATATATAGTTAATATAAATTTAAAACGTCGCCGGTACGTTAGCGAGCCTAAAAGGTATAATTAAATATTCGAAGTAATTATAACGAGTTCGGAAAATAGTTTTTTATTTATTATTTTCCTTAATCCGGATTTTATAATAAATATCCTTAAGGTCTAACTTCGTAAAGATTTTAAAACTATATAAGCGGTCTAATATCTTAGTAATTAAGGGTAATAAATATCGATTTTTAATAGTTACTATATTTAAGCCCCGGTAATTAATATAAAGATATAATTTATTATTCTTTTTAGGTATAAAAAGAATCGGTATTTTAATTAAAAAGATTAAATAACGGATTTAACTTTTATAAAATAAGGATTCTAAATAACGCCGAAGCTCCGATAATTTAATTTAAAATAAATTATAAAGAGGTTTATAAGGCGGTTCCTTACTAACTTTTATTTTAATAACGTAATCTCTTTATTTAAAAATATATCGGTAAAGCGGGAGATTATATAAAAAGAGTCGAGGTACTAAATACGTATTTTACCGGCTTTAGGCGGAAAAATAACGAAAAGATAACGTTTAAAAAAAAAAAAAAAAAAAAAAAATTTTTTAATAAAAAACCTAAAAATAGTAACTTCGGATTTAAGATTTTAAATCCGTGATTTTCTACTAGCGCCGGGTAGCTCGCTAAGGTTATATAAAGTGTTATAACCACGTTAATTTAATTGAGATTTTAAATTACGTCGATTTATAAAAATTATATACGCGCGTAATACCCCCTAAACTAGCGCGGTATTATAGACTATATAATTCACTTATAATTATATATATTTAATTATTTACCGGTACTACTTAGACTAGCTTATTCCTATTTATTTAAATTTATTCAAAATGAGTCGAGGTATTAAATACGTATTTAGATATTTTAGACGAAAGTAGGTATTAAATTAATCTCTAGGGCTAGTATATAAACTAAATAAATCTGAGCGCCTTTTCCGCCTTTTTCGGTAGAATATAGGTTTACCGCTTTACTGATATAAATAAAATACTCGTCTTTTCATTAGAAAAAATATTATAAAATCTTATAAATTTCTTAAGAACCTTTAAATTAGGAAGTTCTTCCTATTCGCCTCGCGATACCGTAGTATATACGACCGCGAATATATTCGGTTCGTTTTTAAAATTACTAGTAAACTTAACCGGTTCTTTAATTTATAAATTATTAAAATTAATTTTAAACCGTTATTAGTCCGCTTTAGAATTAATTAATATTTTTAATTAACGTAACCTAGGTATACCTAGAATAATATTTGAATTTTTAAAGTCTATAATATAGAATAAAGTATTATATTTACGCCCTTAACCCTAATTATCGACTATTTAATAATCTAATTAATACGCGTTATAGTAATATATACTTTACCCGTTAATTACTTTAGTTAATAATAAAATAGCGTTATAAAGTTCTAAATCGATTTTAATAATAAACTATTATAAAATTAAATTAATTTACACTCCTAAGTTAATTAAAGTAATAAGTTATTTAATTTTATTCTAAAGGGTAATCTAACTCTTAGAAAGAATAAAAGAGTATACCTTTATTAATTATTTTTCTTACCCTTCTTCCGAGGCGTAAATTAAGTTTAATTATTTTTTACCGATATCGCGCTAACGTATATAGTTAGTTTATTTATATCGGGATATTTAGGCTTAATATAGCCTTCCGTTTTATAATAATTTTAAATAATCTTATTATACGAAGAATTAATAGTATTAGTTTTACGTTTATTACCCTTCTCCTTTAAATATATTTATTTAATATTATCGCCGGCGTTAGGCTTAATAATTCGGTTTATTATAAATTTTCCTTTATTAGGGTTTTTTAATTAGGAACCCGAATTAAAATTAAAGCTACCTATTAATTATATATACTCTAGATTCTTTTTTTATATAATAATTTAAATAAGAATTTCTTCTTTTTAAATAGGTATATTACTAGTATTAAAGATTTTATTTTTAAATTTAGGTTTGAATTTAATTAAGAAGAAATTTATTTTATACTCCTCCGAAAACGGGGGTAACTAGGTCTTTATTTCTTTAAAATAGACTTTAAATAATAATACCTTTTAATAAAATTATTATTTAGTTTCCTCCTACTTCTCGTAGGCGAGGAGACGACGGTTAATTAAATCCGTTATTAAATTAAAAAGAAACTTTTTAAAAAAGTTAAATATAATACTAGTTAAATTATATAAATCGTAGTACCTATATTATTACGTTAAAGGGTTACCTTCTAATAAGTCTATATAATATATAATCCTTAAATAATCGGTGGTAAAATATTTAAAATTAATTAAAAATTTAATATTTACGTCGCGGAATTAGCGTAAATATTTACCTTCGCTCGTACTTTTATAAGAATATATTTTATTAAAACGTAGTATTTTCGCCCTAATAGAGATATCTCTACTAAGCGTAATTAAATTTATTATTATTTTATTAATAAGCGTAATAATTAGGGGACCTTTATTATAAATAATAAATTCCGTTAATACTCCGCTAGCGGGCGTAGAAATAGTAGGATTATATAACCTTTAATTTTAAGTTTATAATACCTTTAACTTTTATTATTATTTAAAGCGATAATTTTTTTCTTTAATAATTTTAAATTATATATCTAAAGTCTTTTCGGGGGTAATAATACCTTCGAATTCGTTACTATCTTTACGGCGGGGGTCGTCGGAGGGGGCTTAATCGATATTATCGTTATTAAATTCTTTTAAACGTCTTAAAGTTAAACCCGATATTATAATAATAATAGACTTTTTTTTTAAAAAGATTTAAGAGATTAAAATTATAATACCTAAAGCCGCTAGCGTAGAGCTAGCGGTTTAATAATAATATAAAAGACGTAAAGTAATTACGGGGTTTATTATTAAATAGTTTTTAAATTCTAGATTTAATAATAAAATTAATCTCTAAGGATTCTAATAAAACGGGGGAATACTAACTCGATATAAGATTATTAAGAGTTAAAACCCCGCGATACTAAAGCTAGAACCCCGTATCGATAAGTAATAATATTATAGAGGTAGCGGGGCGTAGGTATATATAATATATTAATACCTTTAACGGGGCGTAGGCGTATATAACGTATTATTATTTTATATACCGTTATTCCGTTATTAGTACTATAAGTACTATAGGAATAATCTAATATATTATATTTACTATAAATATTATAAACGCTATAGGAACGATAGTATATACTATTTCGCTCCGTTATTATTATATATAATAGTACTATAGGGACGAAAGAGATATTATTTATTTAATTATTATTATTATATATTAACGCTATAGGGATAACTTTATAAATATACTATTTATTTATTATTAATACTATTATATAATAGAGGTAATTTAGTAGTATTACTCTTCCGTTACTAATACTATATAATAGTATTATAGGAAATAGTTTTATATCGATCCGCGACTAGTATTAAATATTAGCGCTATAAGACCGATAGTATAAATTAAAAAACTCTTTTTCCTTATCCCTTTATAGGGTTAAAGGTTTTTTAATAAATTTCGATAATTTAATTAAATACTATTCCGTAATTAATACTATAGGTATTAAAAGATTAGGTACGTAACCTTATATTTAGGTTATTATATAATAACGCCGTTATATTAAATAACTCTTTTCCTTTACTTCTTTTAGGGGGTTTAAAGATTTTTTAATAAATATTTTTTAATTAAAATATTTAAATACCTAAGAACTAGGGCTTAAAGAGAGAGGTAATTATAAAGCGATAATATATTATATATACCTACGTCCCGTTATAAAGCGTTAATACGTTATATACGCCTACGCTCCGTTACTTTTATAATATTATTATTTATCGATATAGGGTTCTAGCCTTAATATCGCGGGGTTCTAACTCTTAATAATTTTATATCGAGTTAATATTCCCCCGTTTTATTAGAATCTTTAAAGATTAGTTCTATTATTAAATCTAGGATTTAAAAACTATTTAATAATAAACCCCGTAACTATTTATTACGGGGTGGACTCTAGTATAGTATTATTAAATTAAGCCTCGGTACTTCTATATTAGGACTAGCGCTTTAACTAGATTCTAATATATTAGGGCCAAATCCTCTATAGATAATAAATATCTTTTATAAAATTAATAAAACTATATATTCTATATATGTACCTTAATAAATAGTAGTAACGGTTTATACCGATTACTTTATTTATTAAAACACTTTTATATACTTTATTTAATTAGTAACTTAATAGTTCTACCTACCTTAATACGAGAAAACGCCTACTTATTTTAAACTAGTATTTATACAGTCCCTCTATATCCGATAAACTCTAGAAACGACCCTTTTAATAGGCCTATCGTTATTATTATTATATTAAGTAACTCTAACTATAGTACTCGTTTTTAGAAGAGTTTAAATACCGAGTAATAAGAGTTAATACCGCTTTAAGAAAATATACCTCCTCGTAATTTTAATCCGAGTCTTATACTAGGCTTTACCGTAGAGTAAATTATATTATTAATAATAATAATTACTACTACTATTAGCTAAGCTATAAAGTAAATATTAACCGATTTTATTAATTAGTAGTAATACTAGCTAGAAGAGTATACTCTAGACGATAACGTCGAGTTTCCTAACCTCTTATAATTTATTATTAAAGATAATAAACTAAAGGCTAAAGACGTTAGTTTTTTTAACTCTTAGTATAAACCTAGAAATAACGCCCTAGTTCTAAATACTAGTAAGTACGTATACTACTAAAACGTTTACGTTTTTATAGATAGACTTAAGGATATAATAAATATAAAGCCTAATACCTACGCCGCTCTTAAGAATTTTATTCCCGCGTACCTTCGTAGTTTAGTCTTAATATAATATTTAGTCGAGTTAATAGAGTTTAAAAAAAAACTCCTACGTAATATTATATCCGATTTATAATAATAATATACTACCCTTATCGATCGATTTAAAATTAGGATCTTAGTAGTTATGACTAAGATCGCTACCCTTATATATATACCCTAGGATATTCGAAAGGGTATTTATCCTTGTGTATTTATTTAAAATATACTATACCTCGCTAAGTTTATAAATATTACCTTAATATATTCCTAGCTTTTAACCGTTTAGAACGTATTTTATATAAATATATATCGGGATATCCCTAAGTTAAAAGTAATAATAACGTTAAATTAATTTCTTAAAGACGTAGATAGTAAGGTATTAATTTAAAAGGACTTTTTCTTTTACGACCCTATATTATCTTAAAAACTACTTTACTTTTAACTTTAATAGTAGTAATCCTATTAATAGAATAATTAAAAACTACTCGATAATAAGCCCTATAAGCCCTTTAAGAATAAATTTAATAAACTATTTAATAGTAAATTATTCAATAAAAAGTTATTTAATAATTACTACGCTACGCTATATTAGAATACCGTCTATATCGTTACGCTATATTAACGTACCGCCTATAACGGCGTATTAGAAGAAGACGAAGGTAACGACGTTAATAATCTAGAGTATAATACTTATTAAATTATAGTTAAAGACTAAGTATAAAAGTTAGCCGAATCTAGATTAGTACCGCGCTAAAATAGTTTTAACTTCGAAAATACCGGTAAATAACTATTTTTAAAACTCGCTAGCTATTTAAAAACTGCGCTAAGACTATAGATTTACACTAAGACTTTACTTTTATATACGAAAAAAGTCGACTATTTAATACCTCTTTATTAATACTTTTATAACGCTAAACGTATACGCCCTTATTTCATTAATATTATAATTACTATCGTTATTCGCCTACGTTACCTCTATATCTTCTTATCGCCTTATTTTACTATCGCTAGAATTAATATCTAAAAGTATATTAAGAAAAATCCTTAAGGCTCTACGTTAAGTTTTAAGGCTCTACGATACTCCTATAATTACCCCGTACCGACTATTTAAGAGCTAGGGATATACTATATATATTTACTTATTTTATTAATTCTATATATAGACGTTATTTACGTTATTATTTACAATACCCTATATTAATATATTAATAAAGGCGTTAACTTCTTTCTTTTAAAAAGGGCGTTCTATTATAAGGTAGACTTTAATATAATATTACTAGGCTAAGCCTCGGTACTTCTATATTAAGACTAGCGCCTTAACTAGATTCTAGTATATTAGGGCCAAATCCTTTATAAATAATAAATATCTTTTATAAAATTAATAAAACTATATATTTTATATATATACCTTAATACTACCTTACGTTTTTTATATTATTATTAAACCGCTAGCTCTACGCTAGCGGCCTTAGGTATTATATATATCTACTATTATTTAATACGGTATTTAATTATATATTCCTTAATTTTCTTTTAAATTTACGATCGATATAAGGCCCCGGGAATTAAAGATTATTAATAAAAATCTTTAAAATAATAACGGAAAAAGAATATTAATCTACGAATATATTACCGAGTATATTTATAATATTTATAAAGAAATTAAAGATATTATTTAAATCTAGGCCTAGATCTAGTCTAGATTTAAAGAAATATACTCTTAATATTTCGATTATCTCTACTACTATTTATATAGTAATACGTTATTATTTATCTAATTTAGATATAGCTAAGATAAATTAGATTTAATTATATTCTACTACGTTATATTTCGCTTATTAATAGCCTACGAAATATATAAAATACGTATTTTATACCGATTAAGTAACGATTTTATAAAATTATTTTTCCGGACTTACCGATGAATTTAAGCGAAAATTTTAAATTTCTATTTATAATAGTCGAATACTAGTCGAATTATTCGACTAGTATAGCCCTAAAATAATCGAGTAGTGAGTAGCACCCTCACTACTCTACTCGAGTAGCGAGTAGCGGTTATACTACTCGATTAGTCGAGTATTTACTACAGAGCCCCGAGAGAGGTTTTCTGCGCCAGAATGGGAATCTCCCGGAGGCAGCTCCGCGGTAAGTCTTGGGGTTCTCGTCGCGATTTACTTTTGGCGATGGCGGTGATCCGCTCTATGATTCGCTCGCCTGAGTCGCGTCAAAAACGCTGAAATATTGTACCCTGCTGACAAGGCCTTTTTCAGAAGAGTTCAAGAGAAATTAAGATTCGATTTGGAGGTGCCCGCTCCACGAACTCCACGTATCAATCCCAGATGTGCATGCACGGTTGATCAAAGGGTCTCTTTTACCTAATGGAAGCCATAGAACTATTGTCAAACCAAGGATGGCCCACCCGCACCTTCCGTTGGCCCCCGTACGTCCCGTGCCTAGCCAGTCTCGATTTTGTGGAGCGTGTAGCGCGAGAGTTAATCAACCTCCTTCCTTGCTAACATCAACAACACAAAGCCCAAAGAAGGCATCAAAGGCTTGCTGCATTCGATCTCCTCTCTCGAGATTCCGATTATTCGCTTGACCACATGCCCTAAGACCCCAATAGCGTTGCTTGTCTCGGCAGCCCGCCGATTAGCCCACGTGCAGTCAGCGATGACGGCATTGCTCAGACTGGGAATCAACGCGCAAACAGCCAGGGTGACATCGTTCAGGTTGGCAAAGCTCCACCTTTGCATGAACAAGATCTTGTCCAGATGCGTATGAAGTATGGGGCTCTCTAAAAATTGGATTAGGACACCGATTCGTCCGCTCTCACTCTCGCGATTGAGCGGCGCTATCTGACAGCCGCATAAGCTTAAACCTACACTCACGCTGCTTCTCTAAGTCGTATCTTCTTCAACCACTGATGGCGGCTAGGCTTTCTCGATATCAATGCATTGCCAATGTATGGGGTGCATGATGCAGCTAAGAGTGATGGCCTACTCAAGACTAGGACTTCTTGAATTGCCCTCCCGCCACACATCCTATCCGCCAATGACATCCGGACCCACCGGGCGGTGTGTTTTGCTTTGCGGAAACAAGCTAAATGATGTACCCAGCTTTGAAGATGATCTCAGCTTGGATATCCTGGCAGCGCATGGAGGCTCATCCAGCTCTGAGTACCCAGGCTGCAGATACATTCTTTTACATACCCGCCGATATGGGGAAGATTGGTAGAAGGTCAGGTACAATCGACTCACAGCCCCATACAGATTCTCCCGGTGTTTTAGCTGAGCTAAGATCTCCATCGACTACCTGACAGATCCGTAGCTGGTAAGGCTACAGCGGCACATTCCGAAGTTTTGCTATGCAAGCGCCGCCACTACCGGATAGCTCATACCCTTGGCAAGCCTCAATTGTCAAGAACCAAGGCGGCTTGTCGGGTCCACTGGCGCAAATGTGGTACCAGAACTCTGTATGCCCCTGGGCACGTCCACAACAAGAGGCTGTAGATGGTCGAGCACCCCAGAACGTGGCTGGCTGTTAATCCCGCAAGCTTGCTGTACGGACAGTGTATGATGACTGACTTTTCCATCATCACACATGATGTTTCTACCACCGACGTCGCTTCGCTTGATATTGCTGGATTTAGCACCCTCGAAGCTAATTGATTCAGCCAATCCATGCGTGATATGCATTCAGAGCTACAGAAATAGTCATACTGGCGACACACGATCTTGCAATTTGAACGTAAAGTATATATGTTTTCCAACCACTACTTGACTAAGGAAATTGCAGTGCCGATCTCGAGACAGCTCAGGCGTATTCGATGACGATATGCTGACTGACTTGCAGCTCCGCTGCTATCTACAGCGTCAGTGGCTCGTTTAGGAAGATGCGCACCACCCTCACGGGAATCCGTCGTTGATATATTGGCCACTGTAGAGGAAAACAAGGAAGTTGCACTGTCAACGAACGTCATCTCAGGACTCCCAGATACCTATAAAGAGGTTGTCCTCCTCCTTCTTTTCCAATCTTCATCAGCTCAACAATCAACAACTTCTTCAATACACTTCTATTCCAAATACCAGTCTTCCAAAAATCTCAAGACTTCCGTCTTCAAAACCAATCAGTCAAAATGCAATTCTCAGCCATCATCGCCGCTCTCTCCCTCACCCTTGTGGCATCTGCTACTCCCACATCCCCTTCGCCCAGCCCTGCCCCCGCTCAGTCTTGCGGCCAAAACCAAGTTGTGAGCTGCTGCAACATCAAGCAACAGGGTGTCTTGCCAATTGGTGTCGATTGCGTTACCGTATCCCGTAAGTTTCCCGGAGAAATTGTCAAGTTTGCAAACGGCTCATGAAGATATCAGTCGTCCAACTTCTCTCAGGAACATGCACTGGAAACAAACAGCAGCTCTCCTGCTGCCAGACAAACCAGGTGAGCTTCTCCATCAATTCTAATGTATCACGGCAAGACTAACTGTAAAATAGCAAGGACTCATCAACGTCGGCAGCACTTGCCCCAACGTCGCCGTCTAAGCGTCTCCACGCCGCAACTTTCCGTCTCGCCCTCAAGCCCGACCTCGCAATCGCTGGCAAGATGGAGGATGGGTGTCCACGAGCTCCAAATCATATCCTGACAAACACCTTGGACGTCTACTCGAAACCCAGTATCATTTAATACATGGTTCACAAACAACCTTTCCCTTATCAGTATACGACCTCTCCGACCTGGCCAGTCGGAGTGTGATTCTTCACTTGATCTCGGGAGCGGCAGGCAGAATATGCAATGACCAGTGGAGCAGATTTGGTCGGGCAATGTTTCATATAGCTAGCTGGTCTGAGTAATCAAACAAATAAAACCAATTTTCCGGAATTCCTGCTTTCACGACGATCCTCTTATATACACGTCGAATTGTACTGTGGCGGGATCCAATTTATAATGCGACAGCCTCCTCCCAAGAACGCAAGATCTTCAAGAATAATTCTATCAGCCATCCATATATTCTAGTCTTCCAGATGTTTTGCCTAAACATAGATTTAATCCGTACTTCTTTTCGCGCCGACTCAACCTCTTCAGTCATAGGCACTATCATACCCGCACCTCCTCTCACACCAGTTTTCTAACCATGTACGCACGACTTAGGCAGTCAAGCAATCAAAGTAGACCACTAATGCAGCCGACTACGGACTTCCTTCCTGTCCGCAGCATTGACGTCTATAGCATCTGCATCGATTTATTAAACGTCGTGCTTCCTACCCTACCAGTCATCATAGCCAGCCAGTAATCGCGAAAGCATTTAGGAGACAGCCTTTTATCCATCCTTAGCTTTACATTCGTCTCTACGAAGTCGCTTCAGAACCGGATAAAATAAAGTAAATAGGTGTTTTTGGGGCACGCCATTGCTGGCCGGTAATGGACGTTACAGTCAACTTGAAACTAGCGACCGATTAGACCACAGGATCCAGGAGAGATTTCATGACAGGGTTGAACCACTGAATTAAGACCGTGGTATGACATCTCAAGTGGTAGCAACCGTTCGATCAATTCATCTTGGATTCATCACATTAGTCTTGAGCTGCAGTTTGCATACTCTTATCAATCAGTATCAGCGGAGGTTATCATAGAACCCAGGTCAAAATGCATAAACATAGAAAATTCGATTAGAATGATGCAGAACATTGTCAGGCAATCCAACCACGGAACTTGAAAGCTGCGTCCTACTTAGATATACTAGCCTCCGTGCGTCTGTAGGTCAGTATTGTCCCAAGACTCCTCTCAGCCTATGAACAGATACTAAATTATTCAGCCCTTATTTCTCACTTTTGAATCGAGACTCCATCCCCTCTTACCAGCTCATTATTGACTCGCCTCTGCGGCTTAAAAGTGAGACGATACCGAGCTACACCCCATCATAGAGTACTCTGAACCTCAACCCTTCCAAGCCCCCCTGCTGCAGCACAAAACGCGTGAAAATACTACAAACTCCGCGAGTAAATATACTCCGCACTAAGACTTAGAGGGATCTTTGCTAAAACCGTAGTCGTTATAAGAAAGCCTCTATCACGGAAAGTCCTAGGGGCGCGCACCATGGGGGCGTATAGTATAGTTCGGATATAGCCGTAGTTACCGAGGTCCTTAGATTTATATAGGGATTATATATAAATCTAAATAACCCCGTATTAACTATATTACTAACCGTCTTTTAAATAATTTTTTTAACTTTTACTTTTATCCTTCCTATATATTCCTATTCTATATCGCCGCCGCTTTTATTATTACTATTATTATTATTTTTATATTATCATTACTTTTTACCCCGTTAATATACTTTAGATTTTATATATAAAATTTAACCCGTTTATCCTCCCTATTATTTAAAGAGTTATTAATAAGTTTCTACTCTAGTATTTTAAATTATCCGCCGATAAAGAGACGTTCGATACCCTAGAGTAAATATAGGAGTATTTATAAAACTAGGCCTTTAACTAGGGTTTTATTATAATTATTAATTTATATAATAAAGAGTATAAAAACTACGTTTATATATATTATAATTATAAAATAAAGAATTAAAAGAAGTTTTTTAAATATATAGATAAAATATATAATAAAAGTAGTAAAAAGTAATAATAAAAATAAATTATAGTAAAAGTTAAGGGTTATAAATAATATATATTCTTTATTTAAAAATTTATTTATCGGGGTAGAGGTATAAAAACCTAGATATTTAATACTAGTTATTTAAAGTACTTTAATACTTTAGTAGATAATTTACTCTCTTATTAAATCTATATAAATTATTAAGAAAACTATATATATTCTTTTAAATTAATAAAATTAATCGTCTCGTTAAACTTATATATAATATATTTAAATAAATATTAAAGTATATATTAAAGAACGTTAATTAAGTATTTATTATTAAAAAGAAGAAATACTATAATTTTATATTATTAATAATTTATTTATAAGAGGATATCCTAAACGGGCTTCTATAGACTTTAGATAATAAATAATTTACTATAAAATACCGATATAACTACGTTAAAAATAACGCTAGTATTATTAAGAAAAAGATTCTTTAGTAAATTATTATTATTAATTATTATTAACGCCGTTTAATAAAATATTTTTATAATATTTTTATACTTTAAAGCGACGTAACCTTTAATATTAATACTATAAAACTACTATTATTTATAACGGTTAGAATTACTAATATAAATATAACTTTTTTAACAGTATTTTCGTTTACTATTATTACGATCAAGGTTCTCTACGAGCCTTAATATACTTAGTATATTTAATAGGCTAAGAGGTTACTTACTACTCGACGTAGTATATAAACTAATAAGTAGGTAAGCGCTTAACTATTTATCTACTCGATACGGGAATAAACGAGTAAACGGATAAATAATATAGTTTCCTTCTTCTATATAAACTATATATTTTTCTTAATAGATAAAAGCTTCGTGTTTAATTTCCCTTAAAACTTTTAATTATAAATTCTAAATAGACGTTTATTAAATTATTAATTAAATTTATTAAACCCGTTTAGTTTTATTCTATATTAATACGAAACCTATTATCCTTTAATTCTTAATACTCCTTTTTATAAATATTAACCTAGGTCCTATCGATATTATATTAAAATATTAAACGGAGAGTTTTAATACTTTAAATATTTTTAAAATAAATACTTTAAGATTAATAAAGGCCCTAGCCCTAAATACTTAAAATAGTATTAAAAAACGTAATATTATAAAAGAAGGGGACCGTATTAAGGTCGCCCGCCTAAATTATTACTATAAAGAATACGAGAAGCTTAACGATTAATTATTATAACTTTAATTATTCTTTATATTTAACGAGAATACTATACTAGTTATTAAATATATAATTTTTATAATAACCTATATAAGAGGTAATATATAGAAATAGGTTAAATTATTCCTAAAATATTATATAGAAGTAGTAAATAATATTAATAACTTATTAATAAAGTTTTAAATAGAGAATTTCTCTAGTTTTAAAGCCGAGATTCGCTATATATTTAAACTATCCAACGAAAGTAGTATAGTAATTCGCGTTATTTAATATTTAATATAATAAAGGTCTATATCCGATTACTCGGCGTAGTTTTAATATTATATAATATTAACGGACTAAGACGATATTATATTTATAACGATATATCGATAAAGACTAAAAGATAATATAAAAAACGAATTTATATAAATAGGAGCCGTTATAAAGGACCTCGATATATTTATAGAATAAATAATTAAGATTAACGATAAGCTCTACGAATATATAATAAAGAAATATTATAACGGAGGAGCTAACGGATAAAGACACTTAAGAGTTTATAATAATAAATATAATTCGACTAATTATTACTACTATAAAAAACCTAACCCGTATAATTATATATTAATAAAACTCGATTTTATTAAAAAGGGACCTACGAGAGGATTTTTAAAAAAAGGGTAAATAATAATAAAGGGGTAAGAAAATAATAAATTATTATAATTATAATAAACCGGGCTATATCGCTAGGAATTATTATTCGAAAAATATAATAAATTAATAATAATTAAATATATTTAAGAAGGAGATACCGGATAATATAATTAAGTCCTTTAAGAATTTAATATAAAATAAAATTATATTTAACGATCTATTAAAGAAGTAGAGGAATATTAAAAAAGAAATTATTTAAAGAATTCGAGAGCTCGAAATATTAAATAATAATAATAATAAAACTTTAAAGAAAGATTTAGAGAAAGGATAAAAATAAAAATAAAATATAATAAATTCTAAAGAATAACTTTAAGTAATAAACTATCTCGATAATTTTAAAATTTAATTTATTATATTAAAAAAGAAACCCGAAGAAAAGAAGAAGGAGAAAAAATAACTTATTAGAATTAATTATACCTATAATAAATATTACCTACGATACGGGGAGATATATTAGTTAATATATATAAACGAATATTATAAATATTATTACGATAGCTTAAGAGAGCGAAAGTATATTATAAAATCAAGATATAGTTATAATTAGTAGAATAACTACGTTAGAGATAATTATTCGTAGTATTTAATTAAAAAAAAGGAGAATCAAGTCTTCCCAAATTATAATAAGAAATAGTAATTATAGTTACGAAATTAGATAAAATATAATAAAAAAACGAAATACTATAACTAAAATAAATAATACTACTATTTAATTAAAAGTTACGAAAGATACTTCGAATCTAAAGAGTACTATAGATTTCTATCTTCGTTAGGAAAAAACTAGTCCCTCGTATTAAAAAGAAATATAAAAAGATTAATATACTAACTTTAAAATAATATCTATACTTAGTTTAATACGGTATATATATATAAATACTAATAAAAGTTAACGGATATAAAGTCGTTATAATAATAAATTTAAAAATAATTAATAATTTTATATCTCGAATAGTAGCTTAGGTAACTAACTTATTAATTTAAAAAAAAAAGAAATAATATAAACTTTAATTAACTAACGGGTCGAAGTTATTAATAAGAAAAATAAATAACGAAATATTCCTATTATTAATTATTATTTAACGCTACTATAAGGAAATTACTTTCGATATAATAAAAATAACTATTTATTATATTATTCTAGGAATACCTTAATTAAAGAAATATAATCTAATAATTAATTAAAAGAGAGGAGTATTTATATTTCCGTATATTAAAAATATCGCTAGTATAATACCTATATACTTATAGAGGATAATTATAAATAAAAAGTTAAATTATAACCCGGTCGAAACTAGTAGTACTTTATCTTCGAATAAAAATAATTTTATACGAGGATCCGACTCGATATATACTAGTTAAAGAAGTTAATAAAGTAAATAAATTAAAATTTTTAAAAAAAAAACGAACCTCTTAATATCTCTAAAGAATATTAATAATAAAAATATCTCTTTTAAAAAAAATAACTATAAAAGTATTACCTAAATATTAATTATAGGATTATAAAATCGAACTCGAATTTAATAAATAACCGATATTTAGACCTATTTATACTTTATTAAAAAAGAAACTCGGAGTACTTCGTAGGTATATCGACGAGAATTTTAAAAAAAGATTTATTCGAGAATCTAAATTACTAGTAAATTATTTAATCCTCTTTATAATAAAAAAGGATAGAAGTCTATAATTATATATAAACTACCGAAAATTAAATAATATTATAAAAAAGAATCGGTACTCTTTATTAAATATTAACGAGTTATAGGATCGGTTTATAATAATAAAAATCTTTATATAACTAGATCTTCGAGGCGTATATAATTTAATTCGAATAAAAAAAGGCGAGGAGTAGAAGATTATTTTTAAAATTAAATATAATTATTACGAATACCTAATAATACTCTTCGGATTTATTAATATATTAATAACCTATTAAATATTAATTAATAATATTATACGAATATACCTAGACCTAACGGTAATTATATACCTTAATAATATCTTAATTTACTCTACTAACAAGGAGGAGTATATTTAATATATATAAAATGTCTTAATTTATTTATTACTAACTAGGTTTCTCTTTAAACTAAAGAATTATATTTAATAAAAAATAAATTAAATTCCTTAAATTTATAATTAATACTAGAGGTATTTATATAAATTCTAAAAAGATTAAAAGTATTAAAAAATAACCTATATTATATAATATTAAGACGGTATAAAGTTTCTTAGGATTTACGAAATTTAATAGAAGATTTATTAAAAACTACTTTAAGAAGGCCTTATTATTAACGGATATTATAAAGAAAGATATCGCTTTCTAATAAAGAAAAGAATAATAACGATTTTTCGAGGTATTTAAAGAGGCCTATAAGAAACTACTAGTACTATATTCCTTTCGAAGTAATAAACTAGCTCGAATCGAAATTAATATTTTAGATCTAGTAATAAATACTTATATACTCTAATAAAGAAATAATAAATAATACCCTATTATATATTATTCTAAAAAAATATCATTAATAAAATAAAACTATAATATCTACGATAAGGAATTACTAGTAATAATATCCTTATTAGAGTAATAAAGGGTATATATAGAAAACTACTTGGATTTTACTATCTTTATAAACTATAAAAATCTTCTTAACTTTATAATAATAAAGTAGTTAAATCGAAGATAAATTAAATAGTTAGAATTATTAAAATAATATAAATTCAAGATCTTCTATACCTTAGGAAAAAATAACGGTTATACCGATATATTTAATAAATAAAGAGACTATATAGAAAAAAAAGACGTAGTTATATAACTAATTTTTATTTAATAATAGGATAGATCGCTAGTCCTAGTAAAATAATTAATAGCGATATTATATATCTCTATTCCCGGAATTATTAATAGTATCTAGAAAGAATATAAAAACGATATTTTAATTAATATATTAAAAAGTTAATAACTATAAACTAAACTATTAAAATATAATAAGAAAATATATCTTCCTAAAGGATATCTCGAGGAAATTATCCGAGATTATTATAATAATCTAGTCTAAGAATACTCTAGAGTTACTAAGACTATAGAATTTATTTATAAAAAATACGACGCGCTAGGACTAAAATTACACGTCGAGAAATATATTAAAGAATATATCGAATATTAGTAGAATAAATCTACGAGATATATTAAATATAATTAGATCTAATTCGCCCTAGTACTAGAGATACTATAGGACGATATTATAATAAACTTCGTTATTAAATTATTAAAATCGAAAGACCCTATTATAATAAAGGCCTTTAACTCTATTATAATAATTTATAATAAATTTAATAAATATACTATAATAATATTAATTAAAGAGATTTATAAGGTAGAATAAATCGCCTTTATATTACTAAATCGACTAGTTAGAGATTACGGGATATTTAAATTAATTACTTTTAATTAAAATAAATAATTTATACCTAATTATTAGAAGATACTAGTTAGTATTATTAGAACTAAGTTACGAATATCGACTATATATTATCTATAGATTAATGGATAAATAGAGCGGATAAACTAAATAATAAAAATATATTTACGATATTACGTTAATAAGAAGTAAAACGATTAAGTAAGACTTTTATTTATAATTTAACTAGCGTTTAATAATAACTAATCTAATATAATAAAACTTATACTATTCTTCGCGAATTATAATAAATATATTAATATATTCCTTAAATTTAGAGAAGGACTAAACGCGTAGAAGACCTTAATTTGTATAATTAATATAAAAATATTATATAAAGATATATAAACCTAAATTAATTATACGAATACTCGAATAAAGAAAATAGTAAATAAATATCGAAAAGAGTATCTTTAATTAAAGGAGGGGGATAAAGTATATTTCTTAATAAAGAATATAAAGAGTAAAAAACTAAATAAGAAATTAAATTATATTAAAGTCGGATTATTTTCGATTAAGAAAATTAAAGGGCTAGTTAATTATAAACTAAATCTTCTAGCCGACGTTAAAATATATTTAATATTTTATATTTTTTTACTAGAGTTAATAAACTCTAATATACCTTTATAAAATATTTTTTATTTCTAGATTAAAGAAGAAACGGAGTTTAAAGTAAAAAAGATTCTAAATAATAAAAATTAAAACTACCTCGTTAAATAAAAGGGATATAATAAATCGGAGAATATATAAAAACTAGTAACGAATTTAATTAACTATTAGGAGTTTTTAAAGAAGTTTTAAAAACTACGACCTAAAAGAGCTAGTCGTAGGTCTCGGGCGAGAAGAGTTTTAAAAATATAAAGTCCTTAAAATAAAGAGTGTTAGCGATTATATACTTTATTTTACCGAATTTCTCGAGTTTTTTTAAATACTCTAATTTCTTTATATCCGTAAGATCTTTATTAAATATTTTTTATTTATATTTTTTTAAGAATTTCCTTTATTAACGAAGCCTTTTTAGCTTCGTATTCTTCTAATAAATAATTTCGTTTATAATAATAACGGCCTCGTTAATAACTTTTTAAATAATTTTAATTTTTTCTTCTTTATACTTTAAATACTCTAGAGCTTTATTAATACCCGAGAAACTAATAATTAATTCTAAAGACTCGTATTTTTTTCCGGTCTTAATATACTCTTTATATTTCTTCGATAAAGAGGAAAGCCGATATTTGGTTTAATATATAATATAGTATATATAAATAACTATAATTATAAAACCTTTAAAAATAACCTATTCCTATAAATTATTACGTTACTTTATTTAATAAAAAGATATAAAATTATCTTTAAAAATAAAGAAGGTTAGAAGGGAGGGGTAGTATTATAATTAAAGTTCTTTATAAATTTTAATATATTTAATATATTTAATAGGCTAAAAGATTATTTACTACTCGACGTAGTATATAAATTAATAAGTAGGTAAGTATTTAACTATTTATTTACTCGATACGGGAATATATAAATAAACGAATAAATAATATAGTTTCCTTCTTCTATATAAACTACGTACTTTTCTTAATAAATAAAAGCTTCGTACTTAACTTCCCTTAAAACTTTTAATTATAAATTCTAAATACGGACGTTTATTAAATTATTAATTAAGTTTATTAAACCCGTCTAATTTTATTTTATATTAATACGAAATTTATTATTCTTTAATTCTTAATACTCCTCTCTACGAGTATTAACCTAGGTTCTATCGACGTTATATTAAAGTATTAAACGGAGAGCCTTAATAACTATATAGAAATTTAAAGAAATATATAATTATTTCTTTAATATTTTAGACGATAAAATTTAAAGAGACTATCTATTATTTTATATTATTATTACGAATTAAAGAAAATACTTTATTATTATATTTCTATTAAAATTACGTAATTACTAGCTCTAGTTATATAGTTAATATATAATATAAAATATCCGGGCTAGGGTAAATAATAATAAATAAAATTATATAAAAGAAAAAAGAGACGAGATTTATAATATTATTTAGGATTAAATAAAAAGTAATATTACCTTATTTAATTAGAAGTAGGAGGTATTAATGTCTCTATTATGATTAATTAAATAAATATATTTTAAAAATTATTAATAATATAAAGAACTACTAGTTTTATAATATTATATATAGAATTATTATAATTTTAGGGTAAATTCTATTTAAAGAAATAAGAGTATTTATCCTATTCTTTATATTATTATAAATTTTTAAATTTTAATTAAAAATACTATTAAAGTTATAATAATAAAGCTACGATTATATTATTATAAACTACGTTTAAAAGAGGATTAATTTTACGTCGATATCTTAAAGATAATTAACTATAAAGTATTTAACGTCGTTATTAATAAAATATCTATTTATATTATTAAAAAAATAAATCTTAAATAAATTATTATAAAAGTTATTATTACTAAAGTTAAAGATATACCTAATAGTCTAGAATTAATATACGACTACGAGATCTATATCCGGAATATATTATTATATCGTTACTACTTTTTATAGGTATACGTTAAAGGATTTTTAATTTTATTATCTTTTTTCTACCCCCGTTAATAATTAATAAATACTCCGGTTCCTAAAAAGTAGAAATTATAATATTATAATAAAATACTCTCTTTTAATAATAAGGATATAACTAGATTTTATAATTTTAATAAAAATAAATTCTTTATTATAATAACGACTCTTTAATAATTATATTAAAATCTTCCTCGGTAGTTAATTAATAAATTAGTTATTTAACTCGAATATTTCTTTATTAATATAATTAAGATTTATAAAATATATTAAAAGCGGATATATAAAATCTTTATTAAATTACTAGTACCGCTATTTATTAAAAAAGTATAGTAGTAAACTTTATAAAAGAAGAAGAAATATAATAAAATTATTATTTATAAATTAACTACTTTCGAAGCCTCCGAAAGAGAAATTAAAAACCGCGAGTAAATTATAATAAAGTGGGAGTATAAAGAGAAGGTAGTAAAATAAAAATAAAAATAGAAATAATAAAGTAATAATAATATTATTAATAATCCGCTCGAAATTCTACTTTTATTTATTTAATAGTAATCTCCGCCTCTTTAGGTAAAACCCCGCCGCCTCTATAATAAAAAAACTTTAATATAATTATATAAACCCGTTTTTAATAGTTAAGAAAACTCTTTTATTTTATTCGCTCCGTTAATATTTAAGCGGCGATAATTTAAATTTATTAAAATATAAAAGTAAATTTAAAGCGAGTTATAACCTCGTTAAATAAAAATAAAGAGTTTTATATTAAAAGTAGAGGGTAAAATTAAACCTTTTACTTCTATAAGAAAACGATTTAAGAATAACTTTATCGCCGTTATAAATATAAACGAGCGAGAGTCGTAGGAGTAACGGATTATTAATATAGCGTTTTTAAATTAATTTAGTTAATAGTATAGGGCGGAATAATAAAATAAAAGAGTAATAACGACGTATAAAAAATATAAATAGAGTATATTTATTAGGATTAAGATTCTCTTCGAACTTTAATAAATTTAATATATTTAATAGATTAAAGAACTATTTACTACTCGACGTAATATATAGATTAATAAGCGGATAAGTATTTAATTACTTAATTATTTAACGAAGGAGTAAATAAGTAAATAAATAAATAATATAGTTTCCTTTTTTTATATAAACTACGTATTTTTTTAATAAATAAAAACTTCGTATTTAATTTCCCTTAAAACTTTTAATTATAAATTCTAAATATAGATATTTATTAAACTATTAATTAAATTTATTAAATTTATTTAATCTTATTTTATATTAATATAAAACCTATTATTTTTTAATTTTTAATATTTCTTTTAAGGAGTATTAACCTAGGTCTTATCGATATTATATTAAAATATTAAATAAAGAGCCTTAATACTTTAATTATTTTTAAAATAAATATTTTAAAATTAATAAAGGCCTTAACCCTAAATACTTAAAATAATATTAAAAAATATAATATTATAAAAAAAGGGGACTATATTAAAGTCGCCCGCCTAAATTATTACTATAGAGAGCGCGAGAAATTTAATAATTAATTATTATAACTCTAGTTATTCTTTATATTTAACGAGAATACTATATTAAATATTAAATAAATAATCTTTATAATAACTTATATAAAAAGTAATATATAGAAATAGATTAAATTATTCTTAAAGTATTATATAAAAGTAGTATATAATACCGATAACTTATTAATAAAGCTTTAAATAGAGAATTTCTCTAAGTTTAAAACCGAGATTCGCTATATATTTAAACTATTTAACGAAAGTAGTATAATAATTCGCGTTATTTAATACTTAATATAATAAAGGTCTATATTCGATTACTTAGCGTAGTTCTAATATTATATAATATTAACGGACTAGGACAATACTATATTTATAATAATATATCGACGAGGTTTAAAAGATAATATAAAAAACGAATTTATATAAATAGGAGCCGTTATAAAAAACCTCGATATATTTATAAAATAAATAATTAAGATTAATAATAAACTATACGAATATATAATAAAGAAATACTATAATAAAGGAGTTAACGAATAAGGAAATTTAAAAATTTACGGTAATAAATATAATTTAGTTAATTATTACTACTATAAGAAACTTAACTCGTATAATTATATATTAATAGAACTCGATTTTACTAAAAAGGGACCTATAAAAGGATTCTAGAAAAAAAAAAAAAAAAAAGAGATAAAAAAGTAATAAATTATTATAATTATAATAAACCGGGCTATATCGCTAGGAACTATTATTCGAAAAATATAATAAATCGATAATAGTTAAATATATTTAAGAAGGAGATACCGGATAATATAATCGGGTTCTTTAAAAATTTAATATAAAATAATATTATACTTAACGATTTATTAGAAAAGTAGAGGAATATTAAAAAAAAGATCGCCTAAAGAACTCGAGAGTTCGAAGAACTAAATAATAATAATAATAAAACTTTAAAGGAAGATTTAAAGGAAGGATAAAAATAAGAATAAAATATAATAAATTCTAAAGAATAATTTTAGGTAGTAAATTATCTCGATAATTTTAAAACTTAATTTATTATATTAGAAAAGAAACCCGAAGAAAAGAAAAAAGAGAAAAAATAATCTACTAAAATTAATTATATTTATAATAAATATTACCCGCGATATAAAAAGATATACTAATCGATATATATAAACGAATATTATAAATATTATTATAATAGTTTAAGAGAGTGAAAGTATATTATAAAATTAAAATATAATTATAATTAATAAAATAACTATATTAAAGATAATTATTCGTAGTATTTAATTAAGAAAAGAGAGAACTAAATCTTCCTAAGTTATAATAAAGATTAGTAATTATAATTATAAAACTAAATAAAATATAATAAGAAAACGAAGTACTATAATTAAAACGAATAGTACTACTATTTAACTAAAGATTATAAAAGGTATTTTAAGTCTAAAGAGTATTATAGATTTCTATCTTTATCGGGAAAAGACTAGTCCCTTATATTAAAAAGAAATACGAAGAGATTAATATATTAATTTTAAAATAATATCTATATTTAATTTAATATAGTATATATATACGGATACTAGTAAGAGTTAACGAATATAAAGTCGTTATAATAATAGATTTAAAAGTAATTAATAACTTTATATCTCGAATAATAATTTAGGTAATTAATTTATTAACTCGAGAAATAAAGAAATAATATAAACTTTAATTAACCGACGGGTCGAAACTATTAATAAGAAGAATAAATAAAGAAATATTCCCGTTATTAATTATTATTTAACGCTACTATAAGGAAATTACCTTCGATATAATAAAAATAATTATTTATTATATTATTCTAGGGATACCTTAATTAAAGAAATATAATTTAATAATTAATTAAAAGAGAGGAGTATTTATATTTCTATATATTAAAAACCTCGTTAATATAATATTTATATACTTATAAAGAGTAATTATAAATAAGAAATCGAACCGTAACTTAATCGAAATTAATAATACTTTATCTTCGAATAAAAATAACTTTATACGAGGATCCGACTCGATATATATTCGTTAAAAAGGTTAATAAAGCGAATAAATTAAAGTTTCTAAAAATAAAAACAAACCTTTTAATATCCCTAAAGAATATTAATAATAAAAAAACTTTTTTTAAAAAAAAATAACTATAAAAGTATTACCTAAATATTATTTATAGTATTATAAAATCGAACTCGAATTTAATAAATAACCGATATTTAGACCTATTTATACTTTATTAAAATAGAAACTCGGAGTACTTCGTAGGTATATCGACGAGAATTTTAAAAAAAGATTTATTCGAGAATTTAAATTATTAGTAAATTATTTAATCCTCTTTATAATAAAAAAGGATAGAAGTCTATAATTATATATAAACTACCGAAAATTAAATAATATTATAAAAAAGGATCGGTACCCTTTATTAAATATTAACGAGTTATAGGATCGGTTTATAATAATAAAAATCTTTATATAACTAGATCTTCGAGGCGCGTATAATTTAATTCGAATAAAAAAAGGCGAGGAGTAGAAGATTATTTTTAAAATTAAATATAATTATTACGAATACCTAATAATACTCTTTGGATTTATTAACGTATTAATAACCTACTAAATATTAATTAATAATATTATATAAGTATATTTAAATATAACGGTAATTATATACCTCGATAATATCTTAATCTACTCTATTAATAAGGAAGAATATATTTAATATATATAGGATATCCTAATTTATTTATTATTAACTAGACTTCTCTTTAAATTAAAGAAATACGAGTTTTATAAAGAATTAATTAAATTTTATAATTTTATAATTAATACTAAAAGTATTTATATAAACCTTAAAAAGATTAAAAGTATTAAGGAATAACTTATACTATATAATTTTAAAATAATATAGAGTTTCTTAAGATTTATAAATTTTAATAGAAGATTTATTAAAGATTACTCTAAAAAGGCCTTATTATTAACGGATATTATAAAAAAAGATATCGCTTTCTAATAAAGAAAAGAATAATAATAATCTTTTAAAGTATTTAAAGAGTCTTATAAAAACCCGCCGGTATTATATTTCTTTCGAAGTAACGAACTAACTCGAATCGAAACCGATACTTTAAATTTAATAATAAATATTTATATACTTTAATAGAGAGACGATAAATAATACCCTATCGTATATTATTTTAAGAAAATATTATCGGTAGAATAAAACTATAATATCTATAATAAGGAATTACTAGTAGTAGTATCCTTATTAGAATAATAAAGAGTATATATAAAAAGTTATTTAAATCTTATTATCTTTATAAATTATAAGAATCTTCTTAACTTTATAATAATAAAATAATTAAATCGAAGATAGATTAGATAATTAGAATTATTAAGATAATATAAATTCAAGATTTTCTATACCTTAAAGAAGGATAACGGTCGCGCCGATATATTTAATAAATAAAAAGACTATATAAAGGAGAAAGATATAGTTATATAACTAGTTCTTATTTAATAATAGGATAGATCGCTAGTCCCGGTATAATAATTAGTAATAATACTATATATCTTTATTCTCGGAATTATTAACGGTATTTAAAAAGAATATAAAAACGATACCTTAATTAAAATATTAAGAAATTAATAATCATAAACTGAATTATTAAAATATAATAAGAAAATATATCTACCCAAGGGATATCTTAAGGAAATTATCCGAGATTATTATAATAATCTAGTTTAAAGATATCCTAGAGTTATTAAAATTATAAAATTTATTTATAGAGAATATAATATACTAGGTATAAGATTACACGTCGAGAAATATATTAAAGAATATATCGAATATTAATAGAATAAATCTACGAGATATATTAAATATAGTTAAATCTAGTTCGCCCTAGTACTAGAGATACTATAGAATAAAATTATAATAAACTTCGTTATTAAATTATTAAAATCGAAAGACCCTATTATAATAAAGGCCTTTAACTCTAGTATAGTAATTTATAATAAACTTAATAAATACGCTATAATAATATTAATTAAAGAAATTTATAAAGTAGAATAAATCGCTTTCGTATTACTAAATTAATTAATTAGGGATTACGGGATACCTAAATCGATTATTTCTAATTAAGATAAATAATTTATATTTAATTATTAGAAGATACTAGTTAGTATTATTAGAACTAAATTACGAATATTAACTATATATTATCTATAGATTAATAGATAAATAGAGCGGATAAACTAGATAATAGAAATATATTTATAATATTACGTTAATAAAAAGTAGAGCGATTAAATAAAACTTTTATTTATAGTTTAACTAGTATTTAATAATAACTAATCTAATATAATAAAGCTTATATTATTCTTCGCGAATTATAATAAATATATTAATATATTTTTTAAACTTAGAAGAGGACTAAATATATAGAAGACCTTAATTTATATAATAAATATAAAGATATTATATAGAGATATATAAACCTAAATTAATTATATAAATACTCGAATAAAGAAAATAGTAAATATATATCGAAAAGAGTATTTTTAATTAAAGGAGGGGGATAAAGTATATTTCTTAATAAAGAATATAAAGAGTAAAAGACTAAATAAGAAATTAAACTATATTAAAATCGGACTATTTTCGATTAAAAAGATTAAAGGACTAGTTAATTATAAACTAAATCTTCTAGCCGACGTTAAAGTATATTTAATATTCTATATCTCTTTATTAAAATTAATAAACTTTAATATATTTTGATAAAATATCTTTTATTTCTAGATTTAAAAAAAAAACGGAGTTCGAGGTAGAAAAGATTTTAAATAATAAAAATTAAAACTACCTCGTTAAATAAAAGGGATATAATAAATTAAAGAATATATAAAAATTAATAACGAATTTAATTAACTATTAAAAACTTTTAAAGAAGTTTTAAAGACTACGGCTTAAAAGAGCTAGTTATAGGTTTTAAATAAAAAGAATTTTAAAGATATAAAGTTTTTAAAGTAGAGAACTTTAGCGATTATATACTTTATATTATTAAATTTCTCGAGTTCTTTTAAGCGCTTTAATTCCTCTATATTTATAAAATCTTTATTAAATATCTTTTATTTACGCTCCTTTAGGAATTTCTTTTATTCACGAAGTCTTTTTAACTTCGTATTCTTCTAACGAATAATTTCGTTCGTAATAATAACGGCCTCGTTAATTATTTTTTAAATAATTTTAATCTTTTCTTTTTTATATTTTAAACACTTTAGAGCTTTATTAATACCCGAGAAATTAATAATTAATTCTAAAGGCTCGTATTTTTTTCCGGTCTTAATATACTCCCTATATTTCTTCGATAAAGAGGAAAACCGATATTCGGTTTAATATATAGTATAATATATATAAATAATTATAGTTATAAGACTTTTAGAAATAACTTATTCCTATAAATTATTACGTTACTTTATTTAACGAGAAGATATAAGATTATCTTTAAGAATAAAGAAAATTAAAAGGGAAAAATAATATTACGATTAAAATTCTCTTTAAATTTTAATATATTTAATATATTTAGTAAGCTAAGGAATTATTTACTACTCGACGTAATATATAAATTAATAAACGGATAAACGCTTAGTTATTTAATTATTTAACGAAGGAGTAAATAAATAAATAAGTAAATAACGTAGTTTCCTTCTTTTATATAAATTATATATTTTCCTAGTAAATAGGAGCTTCGTATTTAACTTCCTTTAAAACTTTTAATTATAGATTTTGAATATAAATATTTATTAAATTATTAATTAAATTTATTAAATTTATTTAATTTTATTTTATATTAATACGAAGCCTATTATCCTTTAATTTTTAATACTCCTCTCAACGAGTATTAATTTAGGTCCTATCGACGTTATATTAAAGTATTAAACGGAGAGTCTTAATAATATTAACGATAATTATATATATAATAATACTATACTATACTAGCGTTTAAAGCGGTAACGGTAATATAGTTTAATACGGGGTTATTTAGATTTATATATAATCCCTATATAAATCTAAGGACCTCGGTAACTACGGTTATATCCGAACTGTATTGTACGCCCCTATGGTGTGCGCCCCCAGGACTTTCCGCCTCTATCAGGGTAGTATCATGGAAGCGCGGCTCAAGATAGAAGGATACCATAAGAACTAATCAAGTTTGAAAAAGTCCCTTGCCGTCCCACACGTCGTGCATCAACAGGCCTATTTCACGGTGTGTGGCCACTAAAAGATAGCAGTAAAGCCGCAGGAAAACCCGAGAAGTGCTCATTCCGAGTTTAAGAACAACTAATAAGGTCAGTCGACAGGGCTACAGAGCCCGAAGAATCACCACACATATACGGAGGAGTAAAGATCTAGTCTTTTTACACTTCAGATGGATAGCGATTCAGTAATCGTCAACGCATGAACAGGCTCCAATACCCAACTTGCCACTTAAAACGAGATCACTTGGGATTGAGTTCTTTGACACTAGCGTCCATCGAAAGCTCGTATAACGTGGATTTTAATAGGCAAGCATCTTTAGTCAACTACTCCTCCTCGCGTGTTTGGTGGCACCGATCACGAAACAGCGGTACTATGATAGCAGATAATCCCATCAGAGCTTCCAAGACTAGGGTCTGTTTGAAAGCGTTCAGCAATCGACCTTGTGTTGCTTGAAGCTTAGCGCAATTCCGAATAAATATCCGGGAATACTCGTACGCCCCAGCGAGCAGCTCGCGCAAGCCCTTGGCGGTACGAGTAAATATTACAAGTCTTTCAAACATGATCCCGTAGAGCTACATAACCACGTATTCCTTTCAGCCAACTGAGCAAGCATCACACACAACACAGCCATAGTGCACCAAACGTCCCACACACACAAAACTCCCCGACAGCAGCCCAAATCAAGATACTGATCCGGATCCGAATCCCAATCCCCACTCTCGTCCAGTAACCCTCACATTCACCCTCCCACACACGAACCTCTCAACAGCGCTCCTACACCCCCATCTCCACCCCCAACACCGCCTACAAGATCCCCTCCTTCTCACCCAACCGCACCTCCGCCCTCATCAGCAGCAACAGTTCCACCCCTCCCACCAACAGACGCGACTCTCAAGCGCGCTCTAACCCCACCATTCCTATTCCAAAATGAGCCAGTCCAACCCACGGCTCCAGCGCCCAAGATCTCGTTCGCGCCTTCACTTAGCTTCCCTGCGCAGCAAGCTTCGCTGGCCCAATTAAGTTTCATGGTTCGATTTCATGGTGCCACAGGCGGGATATTGCAGCAATGGAACGAACTATCAGATCAACATGTTTGGAATCAACGGGACTTTATCAGCGAAGCCGAGATAGAGGGATGTTGAGCCAATGACGGGGAGTCTTGTTGGGCTGACTGGAAGTGATACGGACCCGCCGAGGTTGACATTCATCGATCAATGAGCTTGTGAGAGCACCATCAACTTGAGGTTTGGGATCTCGAGGTAGAGCAATGCTGATGGGGCTATTGCTTATTTTGATGGAGATGGCACGGGCTAGAGGGAGTGTTCTGGGCGTTAGAGAAAAAGATTGTATCCGGTATCCCACTCAACAGACTTTCTGTAAGGCTATTAAAGCTCACTAAGAAGCGTCTTACGTCAGCCAGCAGACTCAATGTTTTCAAGTGGACACTCAGTTGTAATGTCGAGACACATGGTTTGAGATGGACCTTTTTTGCGATGTGGCGAAGATCGTGCCTGTTGCTGAGTGCACCCACATCTTCAATGCATATGGTGATGAGCTCGAAGCTGAATCTACTTGAGCTAGCCCAAGGTGGAAAATGATCTTTCTTAGGCACACCAAACTCAATTATTCTTCTCAATCTATCTACATTAATTATCACACCATTATGGGTACTCCATTGCCACTCGCAGTCGACTTCTTCTTCGTCATCAGGCGTCCATAACCTTCACGCTTCTGCAGCGGTGTCGTGCCAGTATAATTACCTGTTTGGGTTGTGAAGTCTCCGGTCTGACTGAGGTCAGAGATTCTTCCCAACAGCTTCTCGATGACGCGATAAGCGGCGCCCGGAGTATACCCGGGGAGTTCTATCGACTAATTAGGTTTGCCCCCTTCACTCGGAGCTTGAGAAAGCTTACTGTGCCCCGCCAAATAGACTTGGTAGAATGTCAAGCCTCGCTCGGAAACCCAAGTGCCGAGATCTCCTGCGCCAGCGAGAGCACCCAGGTTGTACTCAGGATGGTATGGGACGAAGAAAGCGTTCTCTGTCGGTGGGCTTTGTAGGCCTTGCACCCCGTTCCATGTCATGTTCTGGATTGCGAGGAGGGTCCCGTTAGTCGGCAAGATGTAGTCCAAGCCACCCACGCCGATGATCGTATTGTTCGTGTGCTCAATGACATGCTGGAGTACACCGTCTTGAGCTGGCCCGAGAGATTCATCACCGGCAGAATTATTGCCATACGGGCCTTCAAAGACGTTGGTGGGCGTGCATTGAGCCCAGTTCGTCCCAACAGGTGCATTGATCGCGGCTTGCACGTCGCTGCGATTGAAGTAGACCTGAGCTCCTGGAGGGAAATAGTCGCCTTGATTGACTATTCCGAGCACATTGAACAGATGAGGGCAGGTGTCAAGGATGTGGTAGATGTTAAAGCAGGGGTTCACTTCCAGAGCCGCACTGAAGACGTCGTCGAAGATGTCACACCCATTCGAGCTGTTTGCAGGTAGTGGGAAAGGACCGGCTGGAGGTGGGAATGTTAGGTACTTGTCAATGTACTCGGTGTAGCCGCATGAGTCAGCGCGCTGGTGTATGGCAGCGGTAAAGGTTTCATTCAGGTCGAAGACGTTTCCCCAGTAATCCAGGAAGGGGACAATAGGCACTGTCCGCGTATTCAGCATATGCGACAGGGGATATAGTTCTTTCGGGAGGGAGCTTACCCTCTTGCTGCAGGTCCCCATCACCAAGAATAGGATCATTGATGGCCACTCCCGCTAGATTGTAGTAGTTGGTGTCATCCGCGTTGATGAAAGCATCTGCCACGTACGACACATAGTATCCGCCGTAGCTCTCGCCTGTGATGTAGACCTTCTTCCCTTGGGCTTGGAAAGCATCCACCCAGTTCTTGTAGAAGCCCTGTCGTAAATTCAGAGTCAGCCTCATCGTCACCAGGTGTGTTTTTAATACATAAGACACATTCGAAGAGTTATCAGAAGAAATTACTCCTCGCACACGTCTTACAACTCCAGAATTAGCATCAAATGAAAGAACACATTCCGAAATGGGCGTACCATAAACTGTTGTGCCAATTGAGTCTCGTCTACTATATCTGGTGTTCCCTGTGTAAACCCGACACCCACAGGTTGTTCGACCCACAAGGTATTTGTAAGATTGGTCCAGCTATAGGGGTTTGGGGTGGGCAGGAATGTGCCGGCCTGCCACAAGAAAGGACCATTTTCCGATAGTAATCCGCTCAGTGACGAACAGCCCGGGCCACCATTGAACCTAAAGAACAGCCAGTATTAGCTGAGACATCTTTATATTAGGTCACATGATGCTCACCATATGACAATCTCATCAGTCGCAGCAGGATTCGACGAGGGAAAGAACCAAAAGAATAATTTTCTTTCTTCGTTGACATCGGAGGATATAGGGATAAGACCAGCATACGACTCGCCAACATCAAAGTCGACATCGGGGATCTTAGTCCCATCAACAACGAACTTTTGCGTAGCGTTGTTCAGGAAGGGTGAGGCACGCTTCTGTAACCGGTTCGTTGTGGGAGCTTGTGCATGTTGCTTGGCAGCGTTTCTGGACTCTAGCACTTTGTCAACGCGCTTGAACGCATCCACAGCATTCGAGGCTATTGTTGAGCAAGCGAAGAGGGCTGAAGCCAGGTAGATTGGGGCACGCATATTGCTTTGGTCACCATATAAATATGTGTATTCACGCCCAGTGGGGCCCCTCCGTCCTTTGTACTGCTTCTACTGAATGGCATGGCGGGGGCCAAGCTCGCGAGATATGCTGATACCGCATACTGTTTGACACCTCCCACTCAGGTGTGCTGACTTCCCCACCCTTCATACCTGCCTGCTTCGGCGTGGGGCCCATATTGTAGTATTTATCATCGCAGGCCGAGGACCAAGCAGCAGGTTAGGTCAAGCATGACCTGTCAATCTATGGGGCCCTGTCGTCACCACCTGCGTGCTAGCTTGTGCAAAGTTTGGGGGGGCAGCATAATCTTTACTCGGTCATCCTCATTAGGAAGGTCCGTGGTCGACGATTGGAATAGGTGAGGGGTTTGATCCTGGCTGTTAGCAATCACATCGTGGTTCTTGAGGCTGAGTTGCTTGCAGAGGGGCTCGTGTTACGGCCGTATCGTTCCTCATCCTCCTAGCTTGCGTAGAAACAGAGTGCATGGACGAGACATGCTTGCCAAGTCGAGGATGCGCTTACCCTGCTAGGCTAGTGCACCGAGACATGCATACAAACACTTTAGGCAGATGAATGCAAGTCATCGCTCGTAGCTCTAGGTCACAGAGGATATTGTACCTATTGTTTGAGTCTATGTATTGCTCTGCAGGGATGCTCATTACACTTGGTGGCTGCATTGAATAGTGAAGGATCATAAGGAGAACCTTTCCTTGCCCCAGTGGCTGGATGAATGACTACGCCAGGACTCATGGTCATCATATTGATCCAGTTCCGACTCAGGCGTCACAGTTTCCCTGCGGATATTACGATAGAGCATTAAATGAAAGCGTTGAATGTCATGCTTGGGTAAGATCCAGCATTGGTCGCGCTTTCTACCTATCAAATACCTCCTTGGTCTTGCTTTTTCGACCTGGAGCTTCGGAATTGAAACAACCAACGTGCTGCGGGGAGAAACATACTCTAGTCTCCGTGTTATCAGTTGACTGGCCGCTATGTGCGGCTCCATCGGCATCGTTGCCCTTCATCGACAGGGCCAGCCTCATGCCCTTGAAGCGAATGCTGAATTGTCCAAAAGATTCGACAACGGTCTTGCTCAGATCAACCATCGCGGTCCTGATGCTCAAGGACAATGGACAAATTTTGAAAACCGAGCTGGTCCTCGACCTCAGGCCCTATCAAATGTAGATATCCCATCACTTTTGCTGAAACCCATTATTCGCTTTCACGTGTTCCCCATGAAAATCGAAGATCTTACCTTTGAGGGGATCGACCTCTGCACAATTCAAGGCAATCATCCATACAGTTGTCAACACCCTATCCCACGAGCAAGAGCGCCTACAGGCTTGAATGATTGACAAGCGTGGCTACATGTTCCAAGACAGACATGGCTGCGAGCCAATATCCCGGCAAAACCATTACTACGGTATATAGTTTGTCCCCCCTTCCACGAAAGACCCGTCATGTTTCGTCATAACGCAGACCACGAGGTAATTCTCACTATACAGATCAGTCGCCGCATCAAGTATTCTCTTGGGCAACATCTAATGGGAGGCTAGTGGTAAGCTGCTGAGATCAAAGCGCTCAATCCTTTAGACTAGAAAGCAGAATAGAAAAACGCTACTATCGTTAATTACAGTTTCTAATTCGATCTAAGGAAGACCTTCACGAATGCGCGAGAAGGGTGCCAGTCGTCAGCCTACTTGCTCTACCGAATGCTGCGGGGTCTAATTAGGTCGTGTACTGATCAGCGAAATTATGAGACTATTTCATGGATGGCACTCTTCAGGAATGTGCTTCATAACAACGAGCTTAGGTAGTGGTGTTCGGCTGCTGCTTACTTTAAGTGCTTATGCATTAATCGATGGCATTGGCTTTCGAATTCAATCAGCTGATGATGATGGTGGGGCCCCATTGATATCAGTATGAACAATGAACGAACAAAATGATAGTTGCTCGTAACCGTAATTCGCGGATAAATACAACGTGTCCATCTCACACGCAATCGAGGCTGTAATCTGGATATTCTGAAACGTGATACTAAAGCATTGGTACTTGGATAGAATTGCTTTGCGCGGTTTTCTCTGACTAAACCGTTGGAAGCTTCGGGATCAACACATTGCACGTGATGCGACGCGAATTGTTTAGTGATGTTTTAGTGCTTCCATGGTCAGTCAATGACCGGTATATGCGGCTATGCCAGCAGCGACCTTTCCTAAGATTCCTCGGCATTCTCCCTCAATTGCGTTGAACGCTCTAGCGAGAACACGAAGTTGCGTTACAGCAAGCGCGAGACTCGTTCCAAATGCATCTTGTGCTGTACTATCCGAACAATTCACACCTCTTTGTCTTTCGCGCACACACTCAGGCCGTTGAGTAACTAACAAAAAGTCTGCCTACGTATGTCGCTGGCTACTAACCATCTAGCCTGGTTTGAGCCGACGATACACCGAACACCTATTTTCCGGCTGGGTACATAAGTGCACCTGCTGCTGGAGACTGCAAAATGCCCTCGCCTTCAAGATCTTTCAACAGCGCCAGTAGCGCGAGATCTGTACCTGGTGGACTAAGTATGGACAGAGAGATGGGCAATGACATCTTTGCCTCTCTGATTCGCGAGTGAGTCTCTATCTCTCCAATAGGTATGGTACAGTCCGGGCAACCAGAGAGATAACTCAGGCTGTACGAAGAGAAAGATGAGAAGAACAAGTCTCCCATGTCAGGATCCACACGGTACTCTGGGCGACCCCAGCTTTGAGGGAAAACGAGCAGGGGAAGTTCGCTTTTAACCGACTGGGCAAGTAAAGTCTCCTTAACCCATTTCGAAAATATCTTTGCTGTTTCCATGGCGGCCGTATTTTGGGCAGAACTGAGTTGTCGACCATGAGCTTGCCGAGCCTTCACTACCGGGTCAATGAATGGGAATTTGCCTTGATTGGCGGCTCGAAAATCGGCTATAAAAGGATCAATAGTTTCGCGGACGCAGTTGTAAGTTGTCAAGACTGTGTAGATATGGCCTGTCGCTACATCCAGACTGTCGCTCTGTCCCTGAGGCCGCGTCTCACGCCATAAGTCATCAACGTTGAAGGACTGCCGTGTGCAATCTATGCAGATCTCCATCTTCCGAATAAAATCCTCGAAGCGAGACTCCGCTTCTGTAGCCACCCCTGGCTCGCCTGGGAAAGGAAACCAGTGTCTAGAGTGCTCAGGGCTAGTACCTTTTGCTCTGATAGGATAGAGCAATTTGTACTTTGGCCGAGGGGGTATAATTGCTAGCGATGAGTACGACTGCTTCAGCATGCAATTGAAAGCAGCCTCAATTATTGACGCAGACCGGGCTAGAAGTCCAACGCTGTCAAGGATAGCAGAGACGGTATATAGTCCTATGGTTGAAATGGCTCCGGTGGAAGGTCGTAAGCCGTAGACACCACATACTCCTGCTGGATGACGTATCGAGCCACCGGTATCAGTGCCAATCGCAAAATCAAGCCAAGAATAAGCAGCTGAAGCAACGGCAGAGCCGGCACTTGAAGAGGATGGATTCTGGTAAAAGTCTCCTCGAGGATTGAATGGTGCAGGGTAGTCGAACCTAATAATTAGTACGTTCGAAAGAATTTAGATCCCTTCGAAATCGGCTGCTGCGTTTTTCGCAGAAGAGCTTTTCGGTTGCCATGGATTTGGGCTATATCAGGTTTGCCGCTAGTACCATCACTCGGCCCAGGCATGTTGCTCCTTCGCACGAGTATAGTTGCGGGAGAGGGATCGAGGGTAAGGGTGGGCAATCCTACCATTGCGACGGAACCTGACCCTCAGCAAATTGTGTGGTCTTCGTCTTGCCAATGAACAAAGCTCCTGCGTCAACCAATTGCTGAATGCACCGAGCTGAGGATGTCCGCTTTTGGTAAAGAGCGCGATAATCTCGATTTCCACATCCAGTTTCGAGACCAGCAACATCGATAGTGTCTTTGACAGCGAAACGTAGCTTCGGCGAAATTAGCCAAGCTCACAAGATACCCTCATATTACAACGTACACCAGCTAGAGGCCGTTCCTCTCTAGGCTTGTAATAGAGCCTTGACGGGATTGCTATCCGATTCTTCATCAAGTCAATAGTCCGCGCGCTGAATTGGCTCGACGCGACAGACCTCTATGTTCAGCCATTTGAAGCAGTCGTCATGCGGGCCGGGCCTTACGGAGCCTCCGATGAAAGCACCGCACCTGTCTTCAAAAAGTCTGGACACTGCAAATATATCTCCATTCGAGGTTTGAACTACGTAGGGTCCGTTGGGTAAGTCGGTGCCCGGGAGTTCGGTTATTACAAAGGCCGCCTTCCCAGCGATGTTGATAGACACGCTTTGAGCTGCTCGAAGCACAACAACTGTCACAAAAAAGCACCTGTTAGTGAGTATCTATTTTGAAGGTATGGATTTATCTCACTGGCTAGAAAACTCGAACTCCAGACATCGTCATGACTCGCGAAATTGGTGGCGATATCTGTCAGGTCGTCTTCGGTAAAATGGTCTTGCGTCCAGTCTACTACTGTACAGCCTACCAAATCTGTTGCAGGGCTTCCGCGGGGTACTTCGAGGAATGCTGAAGGTGATAAGGATAATCGGTGAGACGCTTCAGGGTGAACATAGTAGTCATCACCCCCAACGTCAATGAGATTGACAGGACATCGTCCTTTAGCCTCGACGTTCGCAGTCATTTCTCCTTCTCTTTGCAAGGAAACCAAAATCTGATGCGAACAACATTTTTTGGTCAGACTGCCAATTATAGTCTTTATAGTATATATTCTTTCACGTCCATGCTATCCCAACAGTTATGAGAACGCTTTGCAGCACTAATGGAAGCTCTACGTCACACCTGTAAGCCGAGAAGGAAGCCCGCAAGGATGGTGCACTGCCCTCGATGGTGATTGGTATCCGTGTACTGTGATAGATTCCCGTGGTCGCATTAGCGTGCCCCCTTGCCCTTGTCTAGACTCTGTACTCTACCGATGAAAATTTCGCGATAACACCAGGCGACAAAATGAAAGCGCCATCATGCACAATTTGGTTGCAATTAAGTGCTCAAATGGATCACCTATGTAGTGCAAGGGTCTTATTGCATTGTATGCTCGCAATATTGTTGTCAATTGTCCATTGGAGAATGGTCAGCTCGGAAGGCGCCTTTTGATCGCGCTGAAACAGCTGAGACAGGCATTGATCATCGTTTAGTGTGGAGCAAACACACGTTCTCTTAAACGATCGGCCTATAAGAAAGGACCCTGTCCTCCCCATCCTACACCGATCTTCCTTAGATAGGGGCATCTAAACGCCCCCACAGCCCCCCTTTAGAAGTGCGGCTGTACACCGAGATTAGCTGCGAATCCTAGCCGTGCTGATTGGTTGGTGGTGACAAGGTGTATTGGTGGGGCGCAAATAATGTACGTCAATCCTCTGTAGTAACAAAAATACTCAATAGTCGATTAGTAATCGAATACTAATCGACTAGTTATTCGAGTAGTGAGTAGCGCCCTTACTACTCGATTATTAAGTAGCGGATTTAACTACTCGATTAATAGTCGACTACTAATCGACTATTTTACTAGGAGAAGTAAATATCTTGTAAATTAAATTTACTACTAGTAGTTAAGTTTTTCTAGTAATATTTTATACTTTTAAGACTAAAAATAGACTTATATAAAGTATATAATATAATTATATCTATTAATAGTAAGATATATTTATTTAAATTATTTAAAAAATTAAAATTAAAGATTTTCTCTTATATTTATTATTCTTTTATAAAATTATAAAGAAGACTATATAAATATAGATTTATATAATATAATAATTATATTAAATATATATAACTTTTATATATATTTATAGATAGTCTTTAAAAAGAAGAAATTAAAGTTTTTCTTTTTTATTTCTCTACTATTTTTTAAAATTAGAAAAGAATCTATATAAAAATAGATTTATATAATATACTAGTTATATTAAATATATATAAACTATATATATATTTATTAAAAGTATCTAGGAAGATTAAATTCAAATTTTCTCTTATATTTTTAAATCTTTCTTACTTTTAAAAGAGAATTTATATAGGTAAAAACTATATTTATAGCTTAACTAACTAGTTATCTATAAATAAATATATAAGATATATTGAATATCTATATATAAAAGATATAAACACCTATAACGCCTAATATTAATAAAAAAAACTACTCTTCCTCGCTATCTTCGCCGTTATCGGGTATAATACCCTAGTTTTTTAAAAGAAGAATCCTTCTAAAAACCTCATCAGATAACCTATTACGTTTTTTCGTAATAATATCCCCCGCTATAGAGAAAATCGACTCGGAAGGACCTGAAGTAGCTGGTATAGCTAGATATCTTCGAGCTAGAATAACTAGAATAGGATAATCTAGAACTCTAGCCTTCCAATATTCGAGAGGATTAATCTATATATATATAATTAGTATAATATAATAAAAAAATAGTAAATAATAGGGAATTATTACCTTTCCTGATAGAGGATCTTCGGAAAGATATCTTTCTAATTCCGATCTCTCACTATTAGAGCTAGATAGTCTAGTAGGTAGAATTCGAAATTCGTCGTCAGATTCATCGTTACTATCTAAATCTAGATTTTCTGAATCTAGACTAGTAGTAGCCTCTTCACTAGCTATTTCGTCTCGGGTTCTAATAATAAAATTAGTTTTTTAATTAATAAAAAAATAATTATTAATAATAAACTTACTTTTCAAAAAGGCTTCGAAACTCAGCTAGTATAGCTTGAGTATCCTGATTTAAAATACCGAAATTTTTGAAAGCCTCAGCTTTAAATCTTGGGTCGAGAATAGTAGCGAAAAAGATATTAGTATAAGTAGCTTTCCAGCTACGAATACTAAATTCTGGAAGCCATTTTTCAAGCTTTTCAAGCCCGTTGGCGCAGGAATTTCGATGAATCTGAAGCTATTTTTTATTAGTATATTTATTAATAATTAATCTATTTATTAATAATTAATAAAAATAATTAACTTACTAGATTAGGATTATCTCTCTTCGCTTTTAACTTTCGTCTTATCTGGTGAATATAAGGATAAGCTAGGTTAAGAGTAGGATACTTTTCGCCCTAAAGTATAACTGAGGGTTTAGTAAAGATTTTAAATATATCGAGAGTTTCTCGAATATAAATAAGTTCTTTACTCTTTAGAAGATAATCCTCTCGACTAGGAAAATTTCTAGAAATTTGAATAGTATTTTCTATAGCCGGCCAGAGCCTAAGAAAGGTCTCTAGTAGCTGAAAAGTACTATTCCAACGGACGTCGGTATCTAATGAATTTATTAGTAAATAGTTATTTAAAAGAATTAATTAATTTAAAAAAAATAAAAAAACTATGAAAATTAGAAAAACCTACTAATTTTCAGCTTTGTAGATCCTTTTATATTTAAAACCTCGATTTGATTTTCTAAGGTTCTAGAATATTCGTGCTGATTTTTGAAAATTGAGGCTAGTTTTCGAATTTTTCGAATAGGATATTTGGCTATAGAATAATTAGTTTAAAAAATAAATAGAAAAAATAACTAAAAATTAATAGAGTAATGATTTTATAAATTAGTAGAAGAGTTAATATACAAATTGATAACGGAATTAATAATAGAATAAATAAATAAATAAGAAAATAAAAGAGTTAATTAAAATTTTAATAGAAAAACTAATAGAAAAACTAATAATAAAATTAATAATAAAATTGAAAAAACTAACCTGAAATAAGCTCGCGACTTTCTTCTTCTTCCTCCTCTTCTAGTTGTTCTGAATTAATAGCGTTAACTACTAATTCCTTATCTTTTTTCGTTGGTAGTAGCTAATTTAAAACGTCTCCTACGACGTTATTAAAAGTATGAGCTATACAACCTAAAGAGAATATAATGGTATTATATTTCTCTTTATAGGACTTCTTAAAAGTCCTTAATAGGGCTAGATTTTCGGAAGCTTTATCCGTTGTTAATCTATTAAAACATTAATTAATTAAAAAACTAGTTAAAAAATATAAAATACTAACGAGAGAATTTTATCCTCTATACCCCAAGTAGCTAGACTCTCGTTAAGAATTCCTAATAAATAGGTAACTTCTTTTCGATCGTCTATAGGAGCTATTTCTAGAAGTCGAGAAATAAACTCCTAGTCTTTATTCATATAGTGAATAGTAATAGCTATATATTCGGCTTAGTTCGAGGTTATTTAAGAGTCGAAAGTAAAAGAAAAATAATTTCTATAAATAGAACTTATAGTCTCGACTTCCGATTTGATTTTTTCGGAGTTGATTCGAAAGAGTAATTAAAGTTCCGAGCGAATTTTCTCGTAATAGAGTTTCGGAATATCACTATTAAAAAAAATTAGTATATATATATCTAAAAATAGATATATAACCTACTCTCGGGTATACTTTAGTAGATTTCGAAAAGATTTACTAGAAATTACTTTCTAAGAAATATTATTCTCGAGAAAGAATTTAAGTACTTTTCGTATTAAACCCTCTTGGGTATAATGTTGATTTAGACCTATATCCGAAGGTCTTTTTCGAAGGCTAGGAAAAGCCGTTAGAGTAGACTAAGTCGAAAGACTTAACTCGAATTCTAAAAGAAATTAATAAAGAAATAAAAGAAAATCGATTATTATAATAATAAATACCTTCCGTCTAAACTTCAGGTCTTATAAGAGTAGTCTTATTTATAGGAGTATTCTTATAAGAATTCGAATAATGAGCGAATAGGTTACTGGTTAGAAAAGGTACTTTTTCGATTTTCGAATATCGATAGTTTCGAGCTAAATAGCGAATAGTAACCTATTAATAAAAATTAATTATATATAGCTAAATATAGCTATTATATATACCTTTCTAGGCTGATCTTCGGAATAAGCGAGTAGAGTCTAACTAAAGAATTTATCTTTAAAGAGATAAGACTAATTTTCGATAGAAGGAAGTTCGTAATTAGAGCCGTATTTCAGTCTAGAAGAGGCTATTCTAATAAGTCTTTAGGGGAATCTATAAATAGATCTACCCCGTATCTAATTTTTGAATTTAGGTCATTTTAGACGAATATTAAAGAAGTAAAGAGTAGAAGAAAAAATAGAAGGTTCTTTTATCTACTAGCTCCGTAGATCCCGCTTTAGTATTACTTAATCATAACCTTAAATCTAAAATATATATATATATTCTTTAGGCTATTTTAATAACCTTTAATTAAAGAATTCTTATTAAATACTTAATAATAAATTAGATATTTTATAAATAAAATTAAATATACTCTTTTTAAATATATATTTATATTAATAGTAATTAAATATAGTTATATACTATAAATATAGATAGTTTTAAATTATATCTATATATAGATCTATTAATTTTTTAGTTTACTAAGCGGATATATTAATAAATATATAATATCGGTAACTTAGGAAACCCCGATTTTTGCGTATTTTATACCGAAATTACATAAAATACTAGAAATACGTATCTACTCATATCGAGTATTCTAAGTATATTATATAACTAAAATATAGTTATATAACTGATTTTAGTATATTTAGTACCTAAAATATATTTATATAACTAATTCTAGTATAATTAATACTTAACGGGTAAATAATAATAAATAGATAATCCTTAATATTATTTTATAGTACTTTAAATATACTATTTATACTTTGGGTAATAATAGTATTATAATTATAATTATTACCGCTAGCGCCTTTAATATCGTTATCGTATTTAGATCTTTATATATATATTAATTAATTAATATATATTCTACTTTATCTACTCGTTATATTATAAAGGAGTTATAGATATCCTAAAATCCGTTTATTAAGAAACCACTATTATTTATTCTCGTAAACTAACTTATACCTAGATCTAGCCTAGATCTAGGCCGCTATTATCTTTAATTATAAGAATAGTCTATTATATTTATAATCTATCTCTTATTCATCGTCCGGGTTATTAACTTAGGTAGTTTATATTAAAATAATATACCTCTCCTTCCTCGTAGTCTCGAGTACTACGTTTTATATACGTATATTATTTATTATATAATCTTAACCCCGTTCTTTCTATTATATCGCTTTCTCTTTTTTCTTTTTAAGTTTTAACCTCTTTTAGAAACCTTCGTATATAATAAAGAGTTTAAATATATAATATAGGCTCGGTAGAATTTTTATTAATATTAAAGTAATTAATTTATTCGTTAAACTTAATATCTTTAAGTTTTTACGCGATAAAGACCGGTAGTTACTATTTAATATATAATATTAATATATATATATATATAATATAATATTATAATATTATACTATTTCGCGATTTATAAAGTTTTCTACGCTTTATATATTATTACTCCGGTCTTTTATTAATCTATTAAACGAAGTTACTCGAGTATCCGCCTAGATAGTTATATTAATATTCGAGAAATAATAATAAACTATAAAAGACTTTACCTCCTTTTATACCTCGTTAAATATTATT
>JAABUK010001199.1_pt1 | contig 50365 bp, 57 predicted proteins | sample 5559141 | NCBI WGS metagenome assembly JAABUK01 (sample SAMN10711869, study PRJNA513367) | rock metagenome | isolation source: Antarctica rocks | place: Antarctica: Victoria Land, Pudding Butte nord | collected 2016-01-03 | reverse complement strand
CTCCTGAGATACAAGGCAAGGTCAAGAAGATGAAGGGCAACAAGGAAATGAGTGCACCAGAGACTCAGCTGGTTGCTTCTGGGCGCCTTGCCAGTGCGTCAGAAGCTGACTCAGCACAACATATTTCAGGTCAGTTTTCTCTGCATCTTTTGTTCACCTGCAGATTTGTGCCAGGGCAGGCCTCTCATGACTGTACACTGCATTGCTCCATTCAGACTGCTGGCACACACATGCACGGCTCACAGAAGAGCATTGCTGCCTTTTAGCTGCATCACATTTTTTTGTGGTTGTTATCTGGCATCTGGCAATCACCACTGCTGTGCTGATGTCAGGTATGGCTTCAGACCGTGTGAACAGCAAGTCCATTCAGCTTACTGAAGAGAGCTGGTCAAGTCAACCAGATTCAACAGTCGTCATGCAAGCAATTGAGGAGCAAGGGCTCAGACAAAGTTATGGCTCAGACCCCTCAAGATCACACAAGATCAATGGTGCTTCAGTTTCAAGCATAGAACATGACACTGCAGCATTTGAGTCAGTGCCAAGAAGGTTGTCTACGATTGTATCTGGTGTATCAGCCTCTGGTACTCCAAGCGCTGCTGAAATGCATAGCTTGCAGTCTCAGGTGCAGCATTTACCTTAGCTGCTACCCGCGCTGTCTTCACTGCTGCATGATTGGTTTTTCATTTCTTATGCCGCCTGAATTGCCATGTGCTGTTGAACTTGAGAGACCTCCAGGTGACATGCCTGGAGCAACACACTGGCCAGAAACAGCAAGGCGTGTTGACTTTACTCATGCTTGTGGCACATGTTTAAACTACAATGCTGACCAATGACTCCGGCCTGAGAAGATCAAGCGGGCATACATTGATTATGTATTATGTAATCTGCACCTGAGTGTGTAGGTGCTGTGGAAACTCATAATCCTTGTAGAACAATACTGTTTGTATACTCTAGACTGTAATCTAGATATGCTATACCCTAGTAGTATTCAACTGTTACCATTCAACTACTCTATACCGTAGTCATTTTAATGTTGGTCGATCAAATAAATAATCCAAAAAATGGCGACCCCCTTTAAAAATCAAGCCCTGTGTGTGTGTGTGTGCACGTGCGTGCGTGCGTGACCTATTGTTTTTGACACTTTTGACGTGATCTTGTCGTAAGCCAACTCCACTATCTTTGTGCGACGGTGCCATCACAAGCACTGATTTTCAACGTCCAAATGGCGAGCTTACGGGTAAGTCTCATATCAAGTGCTCGGTTGTGTAGGCATGTCCTGTTACAGCATGTTGATCGCTTGTTGACGTCGAGCTCGTCTTGTCAAGCACCATAATGAGTGGTCGATGATATGCCCTAAATCGAAGTATGCATGTTTCAGCAGGGTCTTGGTTACAGTACGTTGCATGGGATGTTTGCTCCCCTGGTGGACTGCAGCACTTGTCGGCATCCTCCTTCAGTTCATCACCAGCGCAACAGACTTTGTGCCCGTGCTGCCGTGGAGGAGCAGATCTCGCGTCCTCTGCAACAGCAACTCACAGCACTGTTTAGCGCAGCTGCTCTGCTTGCTTCAGACCTATCGATGGCAGGTATGCAAGTGGCGTTTGGCATGTGCAGCACGTGTCTGTACTGAGCTACACTGCCATTGCAGGTCCCAGCTTTGCCCAAGATAACGACCTTGAATCAGTAAGTTAGCCCAGCGCTTGCAAATGCGACACACCAACACCAGTGCTGCAACAGTTTGTGTCCTGTTCAGGCTGTATCACAGAGCATCACAACAAAGCTGCCAACAGGCCTGCTGTTCAAGCCACTGGAGTCAGAAAACGATGTCCACAGTGAATATAGCAACTTCCACCAGCTGAAGGCAAATGACATTGATGGTAAAGAAGTCAAGTTTGCTGATTTTGACGGCAAGGTGAGCCTCCTGCAGGCTGCAGAAGCAGACAAGCTTTGACTGGATGACCTGTTCTATATACGATGCAAGTGACAAACATCATGCCAAGATCAAACATTGCGCCAAGCAGGGAAGAATCTTCACCTCTGCAATGCAATGCTGCCATGCAATGCTATGCAATGCAAATGATGCACCATATTCACATTCACATTCACATCACCTGCCTCCTGCAGGTGGTGCTGGTTGTAAACGTTGCTTCCAAGTGAGGGCGGACAGAAGCTAATTACAAGGTCAGCTGGAAGCACCATGGCATCAGTACTGTCGCCTCAGTGCGTTGCCAGCAAATACATGGTGCACACAAAGTTGCGAGCATTCAATGCATGACTATATCACTGCACATGCATGACGCAGCAAATGGTTGCTCTAACAGAAGCAGTTTGATTCACCTGTTGGGCAGTGCAGTGCAGGCACTCACAGCCTTGCCTTCAGACTCCTGGTTAGTTTCTGTGCAGCATACCCTATCTTGACCTGGTCTCACTGTAGTGAGTTGGGCTGTCTTATCTCAGCACGCACTGCCTGTGACGCTTTCCTTCAGTTTAGTCACCTGCTTGGTATGTTTCAAACTGCAGGACTTTGCAATGCTGCAGCAGACCTTCGCTGGGAAGGATGTTGTCATTATTGCATTTCCCTGGTGAGAGCGTCTCCTGTGATTGCATCATACATGTGCTCACTTGCATCTGTGCTTGGGCAGCTCGTGTCACATGTGACCATGCTGCTTCATGCTCAGAGGAGCATTTGACCGACATCCGGAAATTCAGAGGAGTACCTTGTTCTGAGAAAGTGCACTTATGGTACATGCACAATGTCACATGCACAGCAGCCCTGGGTGTCAACTGTGCAATGCACGCTTGTGGAATGGTGTGTAGCAGGTAAGTTTTTAAGGTTGCACTTGAAATTACGCTTACCTCTGCACTTGCGCTTACACATACACTTGCATGCAGTAATCAGTTTCTGAACCAGGAGCCTGGCAGCAATGATGTCATCAAGCAGTTTGCCCAGGACAAGGGTTTCAAGGGCTTTCTGATGGACAAGATTGATGTCAACGGCTCTGAGGCATCGCCTGTCTACACATTCCTGAAGGTGGGGCTGCACAAGGCTTTGCTTGCAACTGTCTAAATCGACACTCTTGATGCAGCAGCTGCCTTATTGTGCGCTGCTTGCTTTGCACATTCTGCCATCATGACCTGTGTCTGCTGTTGTCATGCCATCAAGGCTATGCTTGCCTGAGTGCGTCTGCAGGCTTTCAAGCATGAGCACATTGTATAGAAGCCTGCTACTTGCACCATCATTGTTACCAACAGCTTGTGCGCTCAGCAAGTGTGACTTGTTTGCATGACCAATGGGGCAGACAGCTGAAAGGGTTTGCATTATACATGTTTGCAGGAGGCCAGTGGGGATACCAGTCCCATCCCATGGAACTTTGCCAAGTTCCTTGTCAAGAAGGATGGAACAGTGTTTGGCAGGTGATCAGTCATCTCTGATGTATCAGCATATGAAGTCCCACCATGTGCTGCATGTCTGTTCAAGCGTTTGCAGTCTTGGGACTCCTGCTGATACAAAGGCTGCATGATGGATCATTTAGGTGTAATAACTTTCTCTGGCAATGACACATGTACTGATGCCATGTACTGGCAATGACAAGTGCCGTGTACTGGCAATGACAAGTGCACTGATGCCGTGTACTGGCAATGACAAGTGCACTGATGCCGTGTACTGGCAATGACAAGTGCACTGATGCCATGAACTCTGACTAATGATGTTCAGTCTTGTGTGGAGAATTGTGTTAGTTCAGCTTGTCCTGTGTTGTGCAGGTATGGACCCAAGTCATCAGCGACTGAGTACTCTCCGTTAATTGAGAAACTGCTGACTGACAGCAAGTGAGACTTTGAGAAGAGCCCCACTCGCAGCACATTTTTCATACTGGGTTTGTGTTGATGCGGTATATGATGGCTCTGCAGTGCAAACAGCAAATGGCTGACATGCAAGCTTGAACAACAGCGTCCTCATGCTCCTTGTATTGTGGAATAGAACTGTGATACCCCCAGATACTGATGGAATGACAGGCGCGCCAGCCTGATCTAGGTGCAACATTCAAACCTGATTGGCATGGCATCACATTGCTGGGTGCCTCCATGCAAGATGGTGACTCTGTTCCAGACTGTCGTTGCAGACAAATTCTAACTGCAACTATTATACTTGTGCACAACCTGTGGTCTAAATAACATGACGTATATAGTCAGCAGCAGACAGCCTTGCTAATACTTTCTGTCACATCAAATCTTGGTGACTACGTGTGATCTCATCCAGCGCTTGTTACACATGTGTACACTGTAAAAGGCTGAACTTAGGAGGATGTTACGTTGTGTGTGCTGTATGTGCATAACTGCTGCAGCGGCTTTTCCCTGTTTGACTTCGCATGCAATAGATGAACAGGCAGTCTGAGCCCATGTACAAATGTTGGGGCAAACAAAGTCTTAATTGCAAACTATGAACAGCCCCATGATGTAAGCATGCTGCTTGTTGTTCCATGATGCCAGTTCAGAACTCATTAGCAAAGGCAAGTCATCACCAGCAATGTTTACATGACCGGCCAATCTAGGGCTTTGGCCTATGGTCATAGCTCCGGGCTGCTGCCTTGGGAGGCTCCCGTTATGATTGCTGAAAAGCGTAAACTTTTCTTCTTCTTTCTGACCGGCCAATGAAGGCATAATGTTGTGCAGCCATTGAGCACTGAGCCTGGCTCAGTGAGCAACATACAGACAATGGGTGTTGATGTCAAGATGCGCAAGGCTGTGATAATACAATCAAATTTTCTGAACAACGCAAGGTGGAACGGCTAATGTACAACGTATGCATTTGCATATAAAACAAGCACGCTTTGCTTCTAGGCTTGTCATTGATCAACTCTTTACAGCAGTAACGCGTACCATAATGACAACATGCAGGCTTTTGGTAACCTTGAGTTGTGTGTCATCTGGAGAAGGCCAAGACAGCTTCAAGTCAAGCATGTGTTACTCTCTACAGCAAGCACAAGTTGTTTCCAGGGCTCACATCCTGTTGTCATGCAAGTACTGCTGGGACCTGTAGATGCTACAATGTTGGTGAAATACTGTCAACCAAAGGTGGTGAGCATGCCCTGTACAGCTGAACGGCAAACAGGGCAGTTCTTCTCACGCTGCAAGTGCCTTTCCAAGCATGCCTTGCAGAACCTGTTGTGCATGCATGGCAGCAGCTGAGCATCATGTGTTGCATACAGGCATATGCAGCATCTGCTCTCTTGAGCGGTGCTGTGAAGCTCTGTGGCAAATCTGCCAAGTTTGTCCATCAGTGCAGCAAAGTCAGCTTGCATGTTGCCTGCAGTGACTTGCACCTCAGCCAGCTGTGCGCTCAGTTGCTCTATCCTTGAAGTCTGTGCAAATGTAGTACTGTGTTGCGATTGAGGGGCAGGCTCACGGGACTGGAAAAGTGACTGTTCGGCGTTAACTTCAGGTTCTGCAAAGTGGTCCCAAACGCTTGGTTGTGCTGGTGCAGTCTCTTGCCTGGGCACGCTCAAAGGAGGCGGTGGCATGAGCTGATGCACATTTAGACTGCTCATAGGCTGTGAGTCTGAGCCATTTGATGCCTCTGAGGCCTCTTCACTTGCTGCTTGTGGTGACTCATCTGACCCTCCCCCACTGCTTTCTGCTGGTTCTGAGACAACTGGCCATGATTCTGGAGAGGGTCTATTGTGTCGTTCCTCTAATCCCTCTACGGGACTGTGTGACAAAGACATCTGGCCTTGACGGCAGGTAGGACAGAAGGGACGCGAAACTGCCAGACTTAAGTCAGCAGAACTGCGGACCACTGGATACAGGCCACATGATGAGCAGAAGATTCTGGCACAGAAGGAGCACCCAGGACAGATCGGCTCATGCCATACGGTGTCACAGTAGACTATGTGCTCTGCTTGTATGTCCTCTAATACAGTGTCACCATCGTATAAGTACAGCTCACAAGGAGGCATTTGCGTTTGCTCCCAGATTCTCCGTTTCAGGAAGGCGATAGAGTTCGCCGCCTCGATGTCAACCGCTGTCAAATATGTGTTGTTTGACCCCAATGGTCCGCTGTTTACGTGGACACGCATATTTCTGTCAAGCAGCGAGTACGTTGGTGTGGTCGTGCAGAGCCGCTTGCCAGCACTGCAAGCAAAGCAGCACTTGCAAAGGACGAGACCTTTGCAATATCAGCCAGAAGATGAAACTCCCTCCTAGCAGGGTAAGATCCGCGTGCTTGTGGCAGCAGTATGCACCTGCAAACGTGCTCTTGGCTCAATCAGTAACCCTTGACATATTCTTCTTAGCGGACCTGTCCCCAAACCGCAGCTTTGCTGGCTGCGTGCGCGTGCAGCGGAATTTGAAATTTCCGATTCTAAAATCAACCGAAGGCTGTTTGACTCATCCGATCCTCTTCTTGCCGTGCGGCCGGGTAGGTGTGCATGGCTCTTTGCAGAGGTCTGCTCAGTTCGTGAGCATGTCGTCCATTCGTGACGAGCACGTCCGTGATGAATTGGTAGCTAAGTGGTTTCATCAACGTTGGTAAAGATCACAACCTTAGACGCACACATGTGACATACACAACAACGACAACAACAACAACAACAAAAACAATGGCAAAGCTTGCGCAGCAACCAGCACCGGTGGCGGACGAGGAACAGTCGTTTCCGCGTGGCGGTGCCAGCACTATTACCCCACTGAAACGCAGGCAGATCAGAGCCGAGGCTCAAGCAGACGCAGAGAGAGACTTTTTTGCAGGCGCAAGTGCAGGAGCTCCTGCGGGCCACAAGCGTCGTAAGAAGGGTTCACACGATGCGGGAGTGCATGTAAGTCGTATTGTTCTCAGGTGCCAGCTTCCGGCTTCGAAAGCATGTGCACGTCTTGCTTTGAAGTTGAAGGTCAGCGCGTCTTTGCCGGAGCCCTAAGCATTGCGGAAACCTTGCAGAGTGCCGAGCACGCTTTCCTTGCTGGTGGTAAGGTGCCAGCCTTTGTCGAGCTTCTCAAATTCAAGGTAGGCGGGATATCACATAGCTGGTTTCAGAGCACAACGGCAAGGCAGTTGTGAGGCTGTACATCCAGGTTGATCTTTGTATGTGCAGAGCTGCAGCGTTGGAGCCAAAATCTGGGGTGTGATCGCAGATGTGATGCATCATGGCCTTATCATCAGCTTGCCTGATGGTTTGAAGGGCTATGTCAGCGCTGATGAGGTGTGAATTCACATTGTCATACTGGGAACCCTCATTATGAATGTCTGCACTGTGTGTACTGACACTAGCACTTGCCTTGCTGCCTTCCATTGACTGGGTGCTTCAAAGTCATTGGCGGCATAACAGTGTGCGTTTAACACTCTTAATGGGAGCAGCCATATAATTTTATCAAACCCTTTTGTGTTGCAGGCCTCAGATGTGCTCAATGGTCTGAAAGACAAAACACAGCGCCCACCAGCATTGACAGAGCTATTCCAAGCTGGTCAGCTAGTCAGAGGCACAATTCTCAGCCTTGAGAATCAGCCCAGAGCAGGCGCATCCAACAGCAAATCTGGCAAGAAAACCATCAACATCTCTCTGACAGTCAGCAAGCTCAACTCAGCTTTGACCATAGACAGCATACAGAGCGGCACACCGACAACAGCATGCGTAACAAGCGTGGAAGACCACGGTTACACCGTCAGCTTTGGTAAGGGTATGAAGGGGTTCCTGTCCAAGCGCACCCAGCCAGATGGGGGTCAAGGGGAGGGTGCAAAGGGGCTGAAGCCAGGCATGCTGGTGGAGTGTGTTGCCCCCAGTAGCAAAGGGAAACCAGGCAGAGCAATCAAGGTCTCAGCAGCCCCTAATGTAATTGCTGAGGCTGTGACGGCTGACTACGAAGGCCTCAGTATTGGTGAGTCAACAATCAGGAGCTAGCATCCAATCTGTATAATGACTAACACCACACTTCAGTCAATCTTGAAGCAGGCATGCCTACTTTCTTGCACGCACAAGCTGGACACCAACACAAGTGATTGACAGCTGTCACCGTCCTCTGTCTGTGTGTAGTGCAACACCGCCATTAATGCTAATGTCCATGTACATTTGTCTGATGCCTTGCCTGCCACCAGGAACAGGCCTTCTCAGTATGGCTGTATGAAGTGTTGTAGAAATCTTATGTGCTTGATGTCATGACCAGTGTCTATGTGCAGGTGCATTGATGCCTGGAGCTTTGGTAGAGGCTCACATCCAGCATGTGGTCTCAGACGGCCTTGTGCTGTCCTTTCTCACCTTCTTCACCGGCACTGTTGACCAATTTCACCTTGCCCAGGTACACAAAAACCGTTGATTGAAGCAGTTGCCATATGGTCTTGATTATTGTGTCTTGGGGTGCATGAAATTTCAGGGCTCAAAGCTTATGTTGTTGAAGAGATTGCCTCATCGTATCTCTGTTAAGCATTGTATCTCTGTCAAGCATCTGCCTGTTTGCACTCATTGTGCACAGTGCTCATGCATCGACCACTTTGCTTGAAGATATCATAGGGGCATGATCACGTCTATCTTTGCGCCAAGAGTGGTCGAGTCATGTAGCATAGCTGGCACCACTAAGTCATAGCACACCTGTCATGCCACGCAAAAGGCATGTGATTCTCTTTGCTGAATGACAATCATCACATTGGTTTCCTTAGGGGCTGCTTTGCATGTAGGTAGCAAATCTTGTCTGTATGAATTTACTAATTTCCATTTCAGGTTTGTCCCGGAGGTGACTGGAAGAAGCAGTACAGCAAAGATGAGAAGGTGAGGGCGCGCATTCTGTATGTGGACCCCACCTCCAAGCAGATCAAGCTCTCACTGCAGCCTGAGCTGGTCGACTTGACTGTGCGCAAGCTTCCTTCAGTTGGCCAAGTCTTTGAGGTACAGTCTCAAGCCCATGAATTGTCGGTTTGAGCTCGCATTGTCAGTTTGTCAGAAAGAAAGAAAAGATGAGTATACACATTTCAGCGATCATGCCGAGAGCCTCCTAACGGAAGGGGAATACGAAGCAAATTTGACTGTGGAACGTACAGACAAACAAAATTCTAGACAACAAAGGAATATTGAAACAAGTAGCAGACCCCTGAAAAGCACCCTTTATTGAGAATTTTAGTCGAAAAAACGATTGCAAGCAGCTAAAGCGCCAGCCTGGAGCCTTTTGACAGTCAGTGTGTCAGTCTGATCAAGCTTACAACCTTTCATCAATTCTTTGTGAGTAATGGAGGATCATGCTGAGGCAGGTGGCTCAGGGTGCGCTGCAAAGTCTCTCCATTGTGACAAGCTGTTGCCACCTTGCGCAGTTCCCTGATTTGGTTCAGGCCCTGTTTTCAACCTGCTGCACAGTTGCATGCTGTCCAGCAAGAGTTGCACACAGTCTTTGCATGACTCAGTGAACCAGGTAAAGCTATTAGTCATGATTGCTGCACACAAATGCATCATCCAGTCACAACAGACCTGCACATCAATCATGCAGGATCTGGTGGTAAAACGGATAGATGAGGGCCTAGGGCTGATCCTGGAAGTGCCCTCAGAGCCAGCTGTCACACCTGGCTTTGTACACATCTCCAATGTTGGTGATACTAAAGTTGACAAGCTACAGCAGGTAGGTTTTGGAATGAATGCTTTGCTGTCTAACAGCCTTGGCTTCTTCCAAGCATACAACACACATGTGCATTTTGTCAAATGCATGCCATCAGATGGCTGTCACTGCACATGTTAGCATGACATGCACCATTTCTCCTGGCTAGTCTTAAACAATGTTCGAATGCACCTTTGGGTGCAGGCATACAGGGTGGGTCAGAAGGTGAAGGGGCGGGTGATAGGGGCCCGCCACCTGGATGGTCTGTCTGTGCTCAGTCTGAAGGCCACGGTGGTAGAGCAGCAGGTTGCATCTATCAATGAAGTGAAGGCTGGCAGCCTGATGACAGGGACCATCAGTAGCATTGCTGATTACGGCATGCTTGTCTCCCTTGCCCCAGGAATCAGGTAATCAAATGTAGCCATGTTTTTTCGTTTTCAGAGCCAATGTTGCCCTGCTTGCCAGCAACATAACAGGCAATGTAGGGCAGCACAATTGGCCCTGGGTAGTCCTTGGCTTCTCATTAAAACAATGCTGAAAGGTGCAGTCTGTTTTGTGTGTTTTGTTCTCTTAATACAGCTGGCACCCAGCTGAGTATGGTCACGCTTGTCTCTCAGTGCTTTGACAGAGTCAGGTGGAGCACCTATGTGGCTACAATTGCTGCAGCTTGAAAAGCTTCCTGCACTGCACACCAGCTGTCAGACTGCATCAGCATGCAAGGAGGTGTTGATCTGATGATAGAGAAGCAGTAGCATTGCTGCATCAGGCTGCCTCATATGTGACGTTGCTGGATCAGGGTGCCATACATATGTGACATTGCCATATCAAGTATGGCATTGTGCTTGATGATAAAGGGATGTTGTTATTAGGCTTAGACAGACTGATGCCCAAGTCTTATGCCAGGCCATAGTCCCTGATAGGGCTCAAGTTGCCCTGGTATAGACCCATGTCACACTTTACACGCAGATCAACCTATTTTAGCGATTGATTTAGTCTTGATAGGCCTATTGTACAAGGCTACCCCAATGGTTGCCAGCAAGTCCTGCTGAGGCTTCGGCCCTACCCTGTGAGGGGGCATCGGCTCTTGTGATCAACTTATCTCATCAAGGCCGCATGCTTAATGACAGGCAGGTTTGACTTTTGCAGACTTTGTGCAAAGCAGCTGCCTGCTTGAAGGCCTGAACAGTGATCAACCAACGCGCTTGTAATGAGATCCAACAAACCTGTCATCTGAAATGTGTGTGTGTTGTGCATCAGGGCAATGGTTCCGACCCTGCACACAGCAAACACAGTGGGCAAGCGCAGCAGCAGCAAGTACAAGGTGGGACAGGAGGTGACTGGACGTATACTGGATGTGGATGCAGCCAAGAAGCGAGTCAGCATGACACTCAAGAAGCTGCTGTGCAGCGACAAGCTGCCTGTCATCACCACCTTCCAGGTCAACTTCTGTGACTGTCATGCATTAGTCAACATAGTGAGCTTTTGGTCATCAGTCAGGCCATCATGTGGCTAGCCTGTGTGTGCAATTTTGGTCCTCAGTGTTGCATTGTCAAGAGGAATTGCCCATTTCAGAGATGAGCCAAAAACAGGAAGTTAATGTGCGTTCCAAAAAACAGCGAAGAGACGAAGTACCGTTTTTCATCCTATTTCAGGTGCTGCCGTCGGCGTTGCACCAACCTCATCCTCAGCTGGACAGCGTGTGGGGTGAGAACACAACAGCTTAGACCACGGTTGATCAATATGTCATATTGGTACATCTTCATGCTCCTGACAACAGCATCCCAAGTGCATTCCAACTGCATCCCAAGTGCTCACTGTCTGACCTGATGGCTGCAGGATGCTGAACCAGGTGTACGGAGCCACGGCTACATTACCGGTATCAAGCCGTATGGTATATTCGTGTCCTTCTTTGGTGACATGAAAGGGCTGGCCCACACCGCGGAACTGCCCTTGGCCCCTAACCAAGCCGCCAAAGACGCGTACCAAGTTGGACAAGTTGTCAAGTGCCGGGTCTTGAGTACTGACTTCTCTCACCAGCGACTCAAGCTGAGTCTGATGGGGAAGAAGAGTGGTGCGGAGGGGGCAGCGGGTGGGGCTGAGGAGGGGGCTGGGGCTGGGGACCCCCTCAAGGGTCTACAACCCGGGGACATAGTGGAAGGAAGTGTCAGGGAGGTTGAGAAAACCGAGGTGTGTCTTGAGACCAAATTGCACCTATTTATTTGCATGTCAGGCGCAAAAGCTTGCCCTTCATCATGAAAAGCAACATCTTTTCAAAAGACACAAAATGCCTTCCATTCTTTCATGTTAAGCATGCCAACTGGGAATGCTGTGCACAGGAGGGTGAGTCTGTACCTTCCCTATACATTGTTGACATCAAAGGGGGAGCACATGGGCAGCTCGGGGCAGAGCACTTGGCAGACCACCCCAGTGCTGTAACAGCCCTACAGGGGGCTCTCCAGGTGGGGTCCCCCCTGGGGCCTCTACTAGTCCTGGACAGAGTCGAGGTAGGCTTTGAAACCTGATTCAGACCCTTCAACGTAGTCTAGGGTTTCGCCAAATTTGGCACAGACACTTCTGACTCCTAACTCCAAAATGGCCACATGCCTTGCATGCAACTCAGACATCATGTGCACTTGTGCATCATGTGTGCCTAAACAATTGCCCTTCTTTCCATTAGTCAAGATGGTACTACAGAAAGGATCAGCATCCTAGTCCCTGTGATCACATGCACAGCATGAGGAACAAAGCTTTGGTTTGTCCAGAGGACGTAAATCTTTTGCAGTCAACATGATAACCCTTGCTTTGCCCCACAGCGGCAGCAGCACTTACAACCCTACTCTCATGCATGTTGCGCTGGTCTCAGTGCAGGGTTTAGGGTGTCAGTAGACCCTCAATTCTAACCCCTTTATGGTTTGGCTGCAGGGCTCCGGCATAGTGAAGCTCTCCAGGAAGTCATCACTCATCACAGCAGCAGCAGCAGCAGCCCTTCCGAAGGCCATTTCAGATCTGAAGGAAGCCTTGCTTGTGCCTGGGTACATCACAAACGTCACTAACGATGCTTGTTACGTGCGCTTCCTGGGGCAGTTGACTGGCAGAGCAGGCCTCGCACAGCTGGCAGACTTGTTTGTTTCTGACCCCAGCCGTCACTTCCATGTTGGGCAGTCTGTCAGAGCACAAGTTGTACAGGTGAGAGCATGTGAATGTCATCCTAAGGCGGATCAAGCTTGTGCAGCAACCAATGATTCTGTCACTACACATTGTTTCTATAGTCGTCAGAGCTCATAACGGTGAGAGAGTCTGATCATCATCCTGCGTTGAGCTTGTGCAAGGATTGACTGTTCTATGAGCCTGAGTGCTCATATTGGAGTTGATCAGTCTCAAAGACCACCTTACATGGTGCTTCTCTGCTTGATCACGTGTGGCAAGCTTTGCTTTGCCGGTGCGATTCACAACAGCATCTCTTCTGTGCTGCGTCGGACCAGCATCCCACACAGAAGCATGCGCCCTGCAAGCTTTTGAGACAGTAATGAGCTTGCTTGCTTGTGGCCACAAGTCACACATCTTGCCTGTTGTTGGAGTGCCCTTCCTGTGTGTACAGCCCTGCAAGCTGTAGCAACCACAGCAAATGGAAGGGCAGCAGAAGAAAGGGCAGAGTATCATTACCCATTGTTTTGCCGCCCTTTCTGCCCATTGTTCTGCTGCCCTCCCATTTGCTGTGGTAGCTATAGTCCGCAGGGCTTTTGTGTGCAGGTTCAGTCCACAACAATTGTTAGCAATACAGACTGATGGTGCTTGCTTGGTGTATGCAGGTTGACAGTGGGAAGGAGAGGTTCACAGTCACCCTGAAGCAGAGTCTGGTTGGAGCCTCTGATGCCGCCTATCTGCAATCTCTCCTGAAGGACCTGGAGTATGCAGAAAAGCTCAGGTAGGCTCTCAAGCGCTATTCAACCATTTGTATGTTCATTGATTGACTAGATCATCCGTTTGATCATTCAACACATGTCATGCACATACAGGTATGAGGTCCTGTGTTGGCAGGCTCTGGTGCATTACTGATACTTTCAGATCTTTTGTTGCAGCTGAACAGCCATGGCTGTACATTGCATTTGCGTGTTTGCATTTTTACTACCGAAGTGGGACATTGGGCCGTTTTTGCGATGGAAAAGGCGCAATCAGCAACTGCAACATGCTTGCAGCACACACGTTCCTTCCCCTGTTTTCTGCACAAGTGTCATTGTGTCAGGTTCCAAAGCGTGTTTTTGGTGAAACTTCCTTTTTGAGGCCTTGAGAACAAGACATGGCTGCACAACCTCTTCTTCACTATACTCTACACTCAATTGGTCATGGTTGGCTGCCGCTGCAGGGTGACAGCTGATCCAGATGTAGCAAACCAGGTCCAGTGGGACAGGCACTTTGCTATTGGAAGCCTGGCTGAAGCCTCCGTGCATGAGCTCAAGGACTACGGAGTGGTCTTCGACTTTGCTGCCCATGCTGATGTGCTAGGGCTGGCAGCATCTCATCAGGCAAGTGCTTGCCTTGGCATTCCTGCATGCTGCAGCTGCTCTGCAGACAAACAACCCCCAGAATATCATCAGGCTCAAAGTGTTCTAGTCCAGGCTTGCCATTGGTCTTGCAGCCAGCATTAATCATGCCAGTGTCTTTGGCAAACGCTTTTGCATCAGCTCTCGGTTTTGCTGCTTTCCTCCTTTGCGGTTGACCGTCAGATTTGGTGATAACTTGCCAGACACGTGTTTTCAAAAGTACCTGAAAGCAATGCCAGGTATCTGACAAGATGACAAGATGACAGTCATTACAAGCATGAATGATAGTAAACATGCTCACAATAACAACTGTACAATCCTGCCGCATATCACAGAGCAGATCAATCACCTAGGGTCTGCAAGACAGTGCACAGGAAGATTTTTGTTCATGCAGGTTTTGGGGCCGCCAGCAGTCCCAGGGACTGCCCTTCAGGCCAGGATTCTGGATGTCAGCAAGGATGCCGGCATTGTGGATGTGAGTGTGAAGCCTTCCTTGGTTGATGTGGCCGTGAATGCCACACCCAGCAGCAAGGGTCAGAACACTGAAGAAGAAGACGGGGACAAGGCAGCGAAGAAGATGAAGAAGGGTAGCAAGAAGAGAAAAGTAGAGGAAGCTTTAGATGCTGCTCATGCTGCAGACAAGACACCCAAGGTAGCAGTTGCATCTTGTTTAAAGGGCTAAGTGAAATTTGCGTCTGCAGCAGTGCGGCTGCCCAACTGAGGGTTGCAAACTTCCAAGTAATCAGCAGTTCAATTGCTTCATAAATGCAAGGTTTCAAGCAGTTACCAGACTACTTTCTTCAGGGTTGCAAATTCCTGTGCAGTGATCTGTCCAAATGCTGTAGGATTTTGAAAGCCATCAGCTGTCTAAGTTCCTGAAGGGTTTCGAGGTCCCAAACAATTAACAATAATAACAACAATAATAATAATAATAATAATAACAACAACAACAACAACAATAATAATAATAATAATAATAATAATAATAATAATAATAATAATAACAATAACAACGTTTTCCAGCTCATGATGAGCTAGGTACGTGCGGGAACAAGTCTTGTCTTTCCAAAGCAGTCTGTCTTGCGCATCTCTATACGGTCTACCAATCCGACGGGTTTGACAATCATGCAAAGCAACATCATTCAAACTAGACCTGGGGCGACCAGGTGGGCGGAGCCCCTTAACTTGACCAAACAATTAGCTGTTCAATTTTTACAGAGCAAACAGGTCACAGGCATTTAGCTGTCTGAGCGTGTGTGCAGGTCAGCAGGGAGCTTGTGACTGCAGTAGTGGAGCTGGTGAAGGATGACTACCTGGTGCTGTCGCTTCCAAAGCACAACCAGGCCGTTGGCTTTGCTGCTGTGACTGATTTCAACCTGCAAAGCCAGGAGGGGCGCTCACCCTTCAAGCTGGGGCAGCAGGTCCAAGCCAGGATTGCTGCTCTGCCAAGTGCTGAGACAGGTACAGGCATGCAGACACACACACATGCATGCAGGCACGCATGCACAGTAGTCTGTGCAAAGCATAGGCAACAATGCTGACTTCTCCATCTTCCATCTGCATGATCGACTTTAATTCTGCCACCCTCCCCTTTCCTCCCCCCTCCTGCATTCCCCCTCCTGCATTGCTCCTCCTGCGTTCCCCCACGTGCATGCACAGCAAGGCGTCATTACGACAAATGCATCAGAGATTCTGAGGGTAACATCATTTCAAATTCAGAGGCTTACTTTCATGATGGGATAAAACTCCCTTGACAATTGTAGACAAGTTGTTTGGTCTGACAAGAAAAGCTAAAAATGGTGATTTTGATGAGTGGTTTTGATGGGTGCATACCTGTGGTGTAGGTGGACGGCTGGTGATGCATCTGCCACTGTTGACAGATGCCCAAGCAGCCAAGAAGGGCTCAGGAAAGGGGCCAGCTGCCAATCCAGGTCAATTGCTGAAAGGCACAATCATGGCAATGCATTCTGCCCACATGGACATCACGCTGCAGTCTGGACAGAAGGGCAGAGTCTGTCTGTGCGAAGTGCAAGATGCCGAGCTGGCACTGACCCTGGGTAGCAAGCCTTTTGAGGGCTTTTCTGAGGGGCAAAACGTGGAGGCAGTTTGCTTGGGGCAGATGGAAGGGTTTGAGGGGCGCAAAATGGGGCTTCTGGATCTGAGTTTGAGGCCTGCTGTGCTGACGGCAGCTGCCAACAATTCAAACGTTACAACTCTCAGGTTGAGGGTGAGCAAGCTGAAATTGGGGCAGACTGTGTATGGGTGCGTCCTGTACTTGCCCTGCCCTGCCCTGCCCTGCCCTGGTGTGTTGCGCTCTGCTTGTCATTGTTTGCTCGACTATGATCAGGTCTGCCCTCCTGTTTTGCTGAAGAAAACACAAGTAAGACCCGGGCAAAGCCAGCCTTTTATCACTGTTTCAAATCGACATTGATGCTCACCTTCAACTCCTCAGGATCGTGAAAACTTCTATCGCGCCGTCTGGCGACAGCCAACTAGTTCCGGCAGCTAAAAGCAGCTGATGTGTCAAGTTGTGCAATGGACCATTGTAAAAGACCTGCTGTATGCGGCTGAAGTTGTTCTTTTTGTACTGCAGGTATGTGCAAGAGGTAGCTGAGCAGCACCTGGTGGTGCAGATCAGCTCGGCTATCAAGGGCCGAGTCTCCATTCTCGACTCAGCTGAGGAGCCTGAGCAGCTCAGTGAGTTCACTCAGAGGTTCAAAGAGGGTCAGCCAATTCAATGCAGGGTTTCACAGGTAGACCTCAAATTCTGGCACACTTTACATTTGCTGGTCAATGTTACCTGCACCAGTATACAAAGTTTTGCGTCGCTGCTGCAACTACGCTCATCTTTCTGTCAAGCTAACAGTAGCACATGCATCAGGCATATGAGCTACTGCTGTGCTCACACAGATGCCTCAATGCCCTCATCATCCTGCACAGCATCTGTATGCTGTCTTGGTCCAATCTCATGGTGCCGCATGAATCTGTGTGTTTTCACAGGTTCACGCACTACGACCTGTTGACGGTCATAGTACCTATTAATCTATGGATGTTGGTCATCGTGGCATGTTCTGGTGCATTTTGGGAGTGCATCATTCACATTTGACACACACAAGCCAGAATTGTCACCAGTGCATGTTGTCATACTGCTTACTGTGCCATTGCATTCTGCGTCATGAGGGCTACTATTCAAGAGTCTGCCCTTTTACAAAAGTGATGCCAAGCTTTTTGTCTTCCTTACTGTTGTGTTTGCTGGGTTTCACCGCAGGTTGATCGTAATCACAACCAGGCTGACCTGTCTCTGCGTGAGTTACACAGCGGCAGCAAACTCAGCAGTGCGACAGCAGCAACAGCGCCCGAGGGCAGTTTGCTGCTGGGCCAGGTTGTAACAGCCTCAGCAGGGCTGGTAAGAGTCCATGTTGGACGGCGTACTTATGGTAAAGTGGCTGTCACCGACATCCATGATGGGTGGGTTGACAACCCTGCTGAGGGTATCACTCAAGGGATGTATGTCAAGTGCTGTGTGGTGGGCAAAACTTCAGGGCCAAAGGAAGATGCCCTGCAGCTGTCACTACACGCTAGCAAAGGGGCATCTTGGCCAGGGCAGGGCCGTGCTGGGCAGGGCCCTGGGGAAGGTGCAGTCACTTCTGTTGACCAGCTGAAGGAGGGTCAACAGGTGAGATACTGACCCCTGTCAGCACTCCCCCCCTCCCCACCCCTCCTCTTCTCTAAACCCCATCGGTCTGCTGCAACCCCATATTTGTCTGTTGCCTAGCATGTGGTTCTTGGTGTACGCATCATCAAGACTGCTCACAGGACCCGAATTGGTTTCTGTGCCTCTTCTTGACTGTTAGTCACGAAGGCCGTCTAGTCATACGAATGGGTAAGTGTTTGTCATGCTCCATACAGCGTGTTTTCAGATGATCTTTTATCCAAACACATAATGTTATATGTTGTATGCACAGGTCCATGGCTATGTGAAGAGTGTTGCAAAGGTGGGTGTCTTCGTCACCATTGGACGTGGCATAGAAGCCAGAGTGAAGCTGGGGCAGCTGTCAGCTACCTTTGTAGAGGACCCTGCTGTTGCCTTCCCTGTTGGGAAACTGGTGAAAGGCAGGATTGTGAGTGTGACTGGCAACAGGTGAGCCACTGCCCTCTGGCTTTTTGATGAAAGGAAGCAATCCAAGCATCCAAGCTGAGAATGTTGCAGGTCTTGGCTGTTCCACTGTCTCTGCTGCACTACTGCAAGGATAGTCACACTACAAGCTGCAACTGTTGGCAACATGCGGCATGTGAGAAACAAGTGAATGGCCTCGGGAGCCTGACATTGCACATGCTGAAGCCGATGCTTGTCTTTTGCTGGAATGAATCTGCGCATCTTGCTGAGTTCTGAGTTGGTGTCATGGCTTGTTTGCAGAGTGGAGATGACACTGAAAGAGAGGCAAGAGGGTAGCTGGACAGACATGGGCGACCTGAAGAAGGGAGATGTGGTGAAAGGCAGGATCAAGCGTCTAGAGGCTTTTGGTGCCTTTGTGGAGCTGCACAACAGCACCTTGACTGGGCTTGCCCACATCTCTGAGGTTTCTGATGATTTCATCAAGACCTTGGAAGACTCCTTCCAAGTTGGGCAAGGTATGGGTGTCTGTGTTGACATGTGTCTGAGACCTGCGTCTGTGACATGTGCTTGTGACACCATGTGTGTCTGTGATGTGTGTCTGTCGCAGCTGACATGGCACGCCAAGATGCACCACGTCACAGTGGTCCTGAGTTGCTTTTTAGATGCTCATTGATGCCTGCGCACACATGCAAGTAGGGAGCAGACATGTACGGCACATGTATAGTCTGCGCGGTGACTCAGCATGAGTCAATGTGGGTCACCATGATGACTCAGCATGAGTCAATCTGTGAAGGCTCACTCATCTCAATTGTCTTGCGCCTACTGAAGAAGACAATGCAAAGTTGCATCACATTCTCTGCACTGTTCTGCCCAGCTTGGGGTCATGCTGGGGGTCATACAGTTTTCCTTTATCATGTGTGTGAATGCAGGTGTAAGAGCCATAGTGCTGGATGTTGATACTGCACAGCGGCGGCTGTCCCTGGGACTGAAAGCCTCCTACTTTGATGGAGCTGGGGATGCTGAAGAAGCTGTTGATGGCAAAGCTGAGGTACAGCTGCATGTGCTTTGGTTGCTGTCTTGCTTTTGTCATTATCATCTTTGACTTGAATTGTACATGAAGGTGTTAACATATTGTTGTGTGTCTGTGCTGTCTGTGTGTCTGTGCCCCACAATGACTAAGCTTCTCCTGCCAGTCTCTTGAGCATGAGCATTGCTCAACGTGTGACTTGCCTGCAAAATCTTTTGTTTTTCATGTGACTCATCCGCAAACCGTAAGTGTGAGAAGAGCCTTACAACTTGGCTCTGCTGTGAATCATCTGCAAACAGACCGTGAGGTTTGACAGAAGGAACCCTCAGGAACCCTAAATTTCCTTCATGTATTATCTGCAGGCTGATTCCGACATTGAGGAGGAGATGGCCGCGATGGAGAGTGCTGATGAGGATGAAGAAGATGAGCGGCCATTAACTGAGGTAGGGTTTAGGATCAGCAGCAGTTGACGATTGTCACATGCTTGTCACAAAACAAGCAATGCATCCCACCGCTGGATGCTGCTATACTTTGGTGCACTGCACTTATCCCTGTTATGCAACATAATCCAAATGAGTGCATTGTAGTACTGATTGTGTAAGTATGCTGTGGAGAGGGGACAGGAGGCATTAGTAATTGAACTGCAGAACTTGTCTCCAAGGGGCAGCAGTGTTGTGAAACATGTGCAACTCTGCTTTCTTGGCTTGCTCTTTGCTATGCAACTCTGTCCTTTGACTCGGTCAATTCTCAGTCTGCTGCTGGTCCTGCTCGCGCCAATCTGATGGCGCAGCAGCAAGGGAGTGCTGCAGCAACTTGCACCTCAGCACCTGAGAGATAGATGGTTGATATCATGTAGGCTTTGGGACTAGACACTACAGAGGGTGCCGAAGGCTCTTCAGAGGATGATGACGCAGCTGATGACCAATCAGACGCTGCCAGCTCAGCAGAAGATGACGCTGACATCGACGACCTGGATGATTTTGAGGATGAGTCAGACGCTGCCAGCAGTGCATCAGGCTCTGACGAAGAAGAGGATGAGGATGAGGGTTCAGCAAAGCCTTCTGGTAGCGCTGGGCTTGCGACGACAAAGGTGAAGAAGCAGAAGACTGGCAATGAGGCCAGTGGATTGGGCAGTGTGGGTTGGGAGGCATCTGATGAAGAAGATGAAGGGCCAGCAGCCGTGCCAGCATTAGGTGTGGTGCTTCAGCTGTGTTTGCAGATCAAGTGATTGAAACGTTGCACCTGGCTTCAGACACCAATATGCAAGATCAAGCATCAGCACAATGACTGCCAAGGGGCACTTGCAAGTAAACACTACTTACTGGTGCGACATCAGGTCTTGTTTCCTGGCTTAACGTCAGTATACTGAATTCCATTATCAGGCAGGTGCAGAGACATTTGCCTAAGCTATTGTACAAGCGAATCAAGAGTTGAGGCAAATGTCTTCAAACCTGGACCCAAAAACAAATACGTTCCGCAACTGGAAGAAGTACCAGTGTGTGTGTGTGTGTGTGTTACAAACTGCAGAAGCTGAGCCAGCTGCCGTTTCAAAAACCTCCAAAGCTCAAAAGCGGCGGCAGAAGGATGCGCACGAGCAGCAAGTCCGAGAACGTGAGCTGGCTCGAGTCAGCGAGTCAGGCGCGCAGCCTGAGTCAGCAGAGGACTTTGAGAGGTTAGTCATGGGGGAGCCCAACAGCAGCATGCTGTGGATCCAGTACATGGCCTTCCTGATTTCCCTAGGTGAAATTGAGAAGGCACGTGGCGTTGCTGAGAGAGGGCTGGCCACCATCAACTACAGGTCGGTACCTTCTCACCTTGTGCGTCGTGCGTCGTGTGTTGTGCATGACAACAATAGTCAAAACAGTAGTCAAACTGCCCTTGTGTATTGAATGACAATGATGTTCAACAGTAAACAGAGCTATTATGGAGGATGATCACCACAATAGCAATCATTGTACTAGTAAGACCATCACTAATGTCAAGAGGTGTGGTGCTGATAATGACAACGACAACAAGAGCAGTGATAGCAACAGCAGCAACAGTAGTTGCTGTAATATCATGTCATGCAATGTGTGATGGTGTCATTCCCGCTGGTGACGGAGTAACTCCCATTTCCTTAAAAGTGTAAGGGCTGTCAGGAAGTTGTATTCTCCGTACATCCATTTCTCCTACAACAGCATGGTAGACAAGTCCCAACACTCAGGCTCCAATCTCAATTGCGGCGTGGACACCCTGCAGCCGATGCACAATTGGTGTGCAGCTTGTTGTGGTAATGAGTATCATGAGGTCAGCCATTTAGCGAATTGCAATGACACATGGTGGAGGCGCATGCAAGTCACGCACTGGAAAGCCTGCATTGGTAAACATTGCAACTTGGCTTTGCTATGCTGCACAGATGCCAGCATGCAACTCACATCATTTGGCAAACTGGCAAACACAAACCTCAATGCAAACCTCCGCACGCCTACTGGTTTTCATTTGTCACTTGTTGACACACGTGTGACTGTGCATACAGGGAAGAGGGTGAAAAATTCAACATCTGGCAAGCGTGGCTGAACCTAGAGAACATGTACGGTAGCCCCACCCCTGACGAGGCCGTCACTAGGCTGTTCCAGAAGGCCCTGCCCTACTGCAACGCCAAGAAGCTGTACCTGGCCCTGCTGGACATCCTAGAAAGAACCAACAAGGTGAGCTGCAGTCGTGCATGAGTCATTTCTTTGCAGCTCAGGCTGAGTCTGCATTGTGAGCAGGCACACACAGCTCAGGAGCTTTCAATTGTGTCCGGAAAAAAAACGGTAGATCAGTACTTCTGTTTCAGTTTGTTTTGCAGCTTTTGTCAAAGCTTCGCTTTTTATGTTTCAAAACCAAGAATGTGTGCCACTTTGCTTTAAAAGAAGCCTTTTGTGACCACATCGCATTTAAGATGTGGGCTGGATCAACACATTCCATAGGCTGCATGTCCAAAACCTGGTGTTCCCACACCTGACTTGCAGGCAGCTGCCTTTTTCACTGTCTTATGAGCTATGTCATCAACAGTCTTGTTGGTGGTCTGTTTCAGGATGAGTTAGCAGAGCAGACCTTGAAGGCTGTGTGCCGCAAGTTCAGCACCAGCGCCAAAGTGTGGTTGAGGCACATCTCCTGGCTGTTGACCAAGGACCGCGCTGACGCTGCACGTAAAGTGATGGACAAGAGTTTCGATGTCCTGCCTCAGCGCAAGCACATCAAGGCAAGTGCCCTGCCCTGCCCTGCCCCACCCCCTCCCCTTCCTCTCTCCCCTCTCCTTTCCTCTAGTCTGCATCTCACTGCGTCACCCGTCTAGACACTCGGCTGGGTTACACTCAGTATGCTCTGCATCCACCCATCTCAACTCCATGCTTGCTGATATTGTAGCGCTGGCCATCTTGATAGTTCTCGCCACTTGCTTCTTGGGAGATGCTGGTATTATTGATTGGTCATACAATGAACAAAGCCTGAGCCTTGAAGAATCTTAGTGTGTTGACGTAGGTGATCAGTCATACAGCTATTCAGGAGTTCAAGGTGGGCAGTGGTGAGAGAGGGCGCAGCATGTTTGAGAGCTGCCTGCGCAACTACCCTGCTAGGCTGGATGTGTGGAGCCAGTATCTTGACCAGGTCAGCAGCTTGCACGTCCAGAGTTTGCTTTTTGTAGAGATTCACTGCATTTTGCACAGCTTTCTGTCTTTTGCGCATGTTCCAACAGACTACTTGAAGTATCAGATTGTTGGTTCTGGCGGAACAAAATGCTGTGCTCTGGCTCATGTGAAGCATAATCTATGGCATGGATACTTTGCTTGCAAAGAGCTAAAACCAAAGTGGGACAGAGTGTTTACATACGTATTGGCAACTTATGCTTACAGCTATGTTATATTGAATTGCGTTGATGTAACTCATTGGGCTGCTCCACTTCAGCCAATTGAGTGTTCTTAGGCGCTTCAGTAGTCCTGTGAGCTTTTCAATAGCAGCATCCTGGAGTGCTGATGTGTCACATTTGGAGATGCCCTGTCGTGTCCACATTTGGAGATGCCCTGTCATGTCCACACCCATGCAATAGCACTGAAGCGGTCAAGGCTCAGCACAGCTGGGCCCAACCTGCTCTTGTATATGCATCAGGACTCTGATCGTTGCAGCACATTGTTGCGGCATCTGGTTGATCAGCCACCAATAGCTGTGTTGGAAGTATGCCCTGAAGCCAACAGACAATATATGATTTTCACAAGAAAAACTCCTTTTCAACCGACAAGATATGATTTTCACAACAAAGACTCCTTTCCATGCATTGCTGCAGGAGATCAAGTTGGGGGAGAAGCAGCGCATTGAAGCCCTGTTTGAGAGGGCAGTCCATTTGCAGCTGCCCCCCAAGAAGATGAAGTTCCTGTTCAAGCGGTACTTGCAGTATGAACAGGAGCACGGTGATGCCACAGCAGTTGCAAATGTCAAGAAGCAGGCCTTGGACTTTGTGCAGCAGCACATGTGAATGTCAGGACCTCAGTGGTGATGACTCTGGTTCCCTTGTTAGATTGGATACAGATACACTTTCCCAAGGATACACTAATTTGCAGAGCTTGGTAAATAGCCTGGATCATGGGGGTATTGCATCAGATGACTCTGGTTAGATAGGGCAAACCAAACTGAAGCGTGTAGCTAGCGCATGTCACAAATGGGTTTTGCGGTTGGTCTTAGCAAGTCAGGCAGTGTTTCAAGCAAAGCCATTGTGGAGTTCGAGTAACATATGGCATGATGCCGTGCAACTGCCCCTGACGCAGGTACCTCTTTAAGGCATAGTGTAGTGTTTTAGGGCTCACGCCTGTGGACGCTGAATTGATTTGGGATGGTGCTGTTATCCTTATTATATCGTACGTGGATCGAAAAGCTGCGAAGACAGGCCGTCATGATGAAACCCAGCAAACTTTCCACATTGTAACAAACGCAATCATTTTTACAAGCTGACAAAAAGACGTTTGATTTGAACCAAGGTATTGGGAGCACACTTCTTGTGCAACAGCACGTCCATCGACACAGACAGCCATTCAAATAGGCATGTTGTTCTTGAGAATGCAACAGTAACATCAAATCCGAATAAAAGAAAATCCTAACCCTATACAGCAGCAGCGTTGAGTCCTATGTACAACAAATTGCGTGAACTGAACATGTGCGCCATCCAGCAGACCAACTCAAAACTAAGTCATCTACACTACTGAGAGCTGCATTGTCACGTAAACTGTATGTCATACTTCTCTGGAAATCCAAGTCATCACCTTATGTGTCATTAGTTGAGTACAATGGCCGAATCAGCCCTGACATCAAATCTGCTACAATCAGTCAACAGCTATACAAGCTTATTTGCTTCCAGCTGATACAGCTTGAGCATTATTACCTGCTGACTGCACCGCCACCGTTGCTGCTGCTACAGTATCAACATCCAAAGATCCAGTGTTGCCGTAAAATTCAAAATCTGTCATCATCAACACTACATTGACATAACACCTCGCCTTCAATAACGGGTACACCCTATTCTCTCGCCAGCTCCATGTGATGCCACAAAATGAGAGTTCCTCAACAAGCCGATGCTCAGCATGCTGAGGTGCTTACTGCCTACCCTGCAGTCTTCTCCTGACAGCACGAGACCTGGGAGTCTCGTACAAAGTATGCTGTTGTGCTTACTGTCTACCCTGCGGTCTTCTTCTGATAGCACGGGACCTGGGGGTCTCGTACAAAGGGTTCTCTCCTGTCAGACTATCAGTAGTGTCCAGGACATCAGTACCAAACAGAGGATTGCTGTCGCCAGAAGGTTCTTCAGCAGAGTGAGATTCCCACACCGGGTTCCGCATAGCTCCCAAGCTGTCTCGGGACGCTAAAATGTCCTCCCCTGACCCGTACAAGGGGTTGGGGTTACCCCCCTGAGGTGACTGACGGCTGCGAGACTCCCAAATTGGATTCCGGCGTCGAGCATGCTCAATGTCTGAGCCTTGAGTGTCAAGTATGTCTGAGCCAAACATGGGGTTTGTTGTGCTTGGACCTGTGCTTGGACCTGCAGACAATGAAACCAGTCCTGTCAGCAATCACACAGTGCATCTACTCACCCAAGGGCGCAAGTCAGAGCCAAACTCCTTTCTTTGACATAAAGAAATCAAAAGACACATATGAGGGGATAAGCTGCAAAGCTGACTGTATGCAGCTGCCATTGACAAAAGTTATAAATACAAGTTATACACTGGAAGGCAGGCAGGAAAACCAGTAGGCACCTAGTGCCGTAATCATTGAGAGCAAGGCTGTGCAGCATGTAACCACCTCACTTTCATTCTTTCCTTATTGCCATCTTCGGCCACTGCACATGGGGACTTGAGTATGTTTGCATACACACCTGAAGGTCCTGCAGGGCCATGGGTCGAGGCTGGGGGGTGCGCCCCCCATTCCCTGGGGCTCACAAAGGTGTCACTGTCAGGGGTGCTCTCCAACTCCATCTCAGTCATCTCCAGGGGTTGCGACCCTAGGTTACCTAACTCCAGGGCGGGCAGTAACCCTGTGGTGCCCAAACTGTCACCCCTCCCGCCAAAATCAAAACTGCCAGAGCTGACAAAGTGGGAACTGGGAGCATGAGTCATCCCGCCCTGCTGCGGACTGCCAGCCGGGGATGAGACCAATCCCTGAGATGGGTCGGCCCCGTCTCCTGGGGACTGCGGCAGTCTTGTTGGGGATGCAAAGCTTGGTCCTGGGGACAGGCTCTGGATGCTTGGGGATTGCTGGTAAGACATGAAAGGGTGGCCACTGCTGGCACTTGATGGAGAGCTATACCGATAGTAATTGCCTGTTCCAGTCACAATGCCAAGTTAGTCATCATGCTTGAAACCACAGCGCCAGCAGCTGCATGGTTGCTTGCTTGAGCAACATAGACCATGCAAGAATTAACAAGCATTCTTGATGACAATTTATACGCAGGTGAACAAGCATTCTTGATGACAATTTATACGCAGGTGAAGAACATGCACAGTTTGCGCTCAGTGTCATGAAATATGCTTTCCTGAGTATCGCGCTACTGATGCGTAAGTGAGGAGCTTCGTCAGTTTGTGCGTCTGTAGCATGGTTGCATGTCTTGTAACTCACCTTCTGCAGCCCTAGTAGGCTCTGGGGAGGAATCTGAACTCAGCAAGGGCATGTTGGACAGAGGGGCATAAGCGTCATGCGGCCCCTGAGGCCCTTGAGGCCCAGCTAGGGTTCTAATTGGGCCAAACCCTGCTGGCATAGGCCCTGGTGCAGGCATGTCAGGGTATGTGAATTGGCTGTCCTGCTCATTGCCACTGCTGTCAAAGACGCTGCCGCTGTCAAACATTGCTGGTGCCTGCAAAACATCAGAGAACAGGTCAGAAATCAGGTTCACTGTTGCCACAGCAACAAACAAAGTGTGCAATATTGCAGGCAATGACGCTGGCAACACCATGGAGGGATAGAAGTGCAATGTATCATGTGGTGAGAGACAGAACCTGTACTAATGATCATGATTTGGCTCCATTCTTTGTTCACAATGCTGTTGTCCTGTGCTGCAAATTACATGCAAGCTCTGCAACAGACCCTTTTGTGATTAGGACACAAGGAGAGCAGCAGCAAATGCAGCTAAATGTCACGAACCAGATTTGGAAGGAGTACATTGTAGCTTGCGCTGGTAAGTCTTACTTGCAGCAGTGACAAAGACAAACTGCATTTCATGTCAGCATGCACTTTTCCCTTTGAGAGCAATACCTGGAAAACAGGTCCTTGCAATTGTACAGGGTTCATGCTACCAAAAGCCCCTGCAGCAGTTGCCCTAGGAGTCTCAAACTGCCCCTCGTCATCAGTGATGGAGCTAGCTCGGCCTGCTGCTGAGGCACGAGGTGTGTTGAACTCGCTGCCTGGGGGACTGGGCTGATCCCGGAATGCCAATCCCCGCATGGTTGGGATTGCTTCGAAATCAGAGGATGTGTCAGTGTCCCCTGCACCATCGCAGCAAAGTTACAATTCTCCAGAAGCCAACAGGCAATACAGGATTTGCTTGCAGCTGTATGAGAGTAAAGCACATATTTCTGCTGGAAGACAAGGCGCCAGACTGCAGGGTTGATTACATACTCGAATGCCGCAAGACAGCTGACATTGCTTGCAATCAGCACACAAATGCATCCACAAAAATGCATCCACAAAAACAAGAATGCTGAATTTCTCTCATGAAATTTACAGACTTAGATGAGCAGCATACCAATTGGGCCGATGAAGGGGTTCTCATGCTGCACAGGGATGATGGGGAAACTGGTCAGAGGAGGCCCTGCCCCTGGGGCAATTCCACCCTCAATTGCCCTAGGCCTTCCTTGGCCAGCAGCAAACTGCAAATACACATGCCACACATCAGGCGTTGCTTTTCAAACAAAAGAGGCAGAGACCAACTTACCACTGTAGCAGTTTTGACTATGTACCATTTACCGTCATAGCCATTGCCGTTTGCCATTGCAAAACGTTTTGCAATGGCAAACGACAAAGGCAGCACAGCACAGCACAGCACAGCACAGCACAGCACAGCACAGCACAGCACCACACAGCACAGCACCACGGCATGACAAAGGAGGGCCAGGCTCAAGCATGATGCCTCCAAGACCTTAAGATGCTGCACGGAATGTGCTGTGCAAGAGGGACAAGGATGTACAAGCACCTAGCATCAGCATGCCAAAAGATACAACAGATGCCTACAGAAAGCAACGGTGAAGAGTTGTAGGAGGCAAGGGACTTGCGACAAGCCAAAAAAGCTTACCGCTTCAGCATAGTCAGTATCAGAAAGCATACTGGAGGTGAGGCTGTCCCCAGACCTCATGTGCGGTGCCTGCAACATCACAAAACAAGGGTTTAGGTTTTCACGTTCACAACAAGCATCAGTCAGCAATGAGCGTGCATATGAAGTGAGTGAATACAGTAAACAACACAGCAGGACAACGTCACTCTTTGCTATGCATTCAGCCGCAATGCATAAGGAATATACTCGCACTCCCCCCCCCCCGGCTCCCTCGGGCAGTAACATGTGCCAACATGTCAGCTACATGCAAATGATCTAGCTTCAGTCCCATGCACAGATCTGTTTGATGTGAATGTAGCATCAGGACCAGGATCCATACAAACCATACAAAGTGCCCCAGCATGTTGTAGCAAGGCATCAGCAGAGTGTCTTACCGTATATACAGGAGGCATGTAGTTTCTGCTTGCATTAGCAGGGAAAAGGGTTTCCCTAGGTGCTAGGGCTTCAGTAGGGCCTGGAGGAACCCTAATGATCTCAAAGTCATCTCCTCTGCTCGAGGAGGTGGTGGTCAGGGTTTGGGTGGTGTCATACATAGGGTTGGCCTTGTGGCTGAATAGGGTTTGCTCCTGTAGGGTCTGCCGTCTGTCTGTATCCCTGTTCCTCTTGTAACGCTGCAGCAGCCAGCATACATCTTGCACACATGCTGCTGCAAATGCTGAGACCAAAACAAGTGTGCAAAACAAAGCTCCTCAGCTGTAAAAGTGCGCTTTTGAGGATGCAAAACAGTATTTTGCCTCAAATTGCATAGATAGCTGGCACAGCAAATGAGCAGTCACACAGTGGAACCACATAGAGCTTGGCATTTTTGCATTTTAATGGGTGCATGCAGCTGCGATGTAGCAGATCAAGTGGTGACCTAGTGCTGCTGCAGCAAGAATGATTCTGAATGTGATTCAGCTCATCCATCAGATGTCAGCATGAGCTGAACAACATTCAGAGTCACTCTTGTTGCTGCAGCAGCACTAAGTCACCACTTGATGTGCCGTTGTCAACGCACAGTGTCAACACACATTGTGCATTGCACAAGAGACTGATGACAGAAGAAGATGACTTACTCTGCAGCAGAAGGCCAGGCAGCAGCAAAGAAGAAGAGCCAGCAGGACTCCCAGGGCCACTGGCAACCCCACCTTCAACCCCAGGTTCTTATGGGACCCCCCATTGCTGGCTGCCAGGGTGGTGGCAGATACTATACTCTGTGGCAACAACAATGCAGTGAGACCTTAGAATGTGAGCAGTCCACTGTACTGAAGCAACAAGTTGTGTTGTTGGCAGCTGTAAACTTGAATGACGAGACAAATGATCATCATGTCTATATTGGGAGCTACACGTGCATCAACCAGATTGTTTGCACAGCACATGTGCATTTGAACAGGAGACCATGGACAGTTCCCAGGAGGACATATGGTATGGCACATGTAACCAGGACTTCTACAAGTCCCATGACTGCAATGTGGCAACAGACAACAAAGTCAACTCACCGAGGCAGGCGTGATGTTGAGCAGGTCCAACTCAAGTGGATCAGGCAGAATCCCAGAAGCTAGCTGCCCATTGTTGTAGGCATCCCCAAGGGAAGTCAAAACCCCACTGGCATTGGTAGAAGGCAGGAATGTGTTGATCCCCAGGGCCGCCCCTGTACTGCTCTGGGATAGCCGCCGGCGCCCTGGGGATTGGTCAAGTTGCCCTTCAAGGGCGAATCCTGAGAGCCCTGAGTCTAGGGTTTGCAGCAGGCGTCGGGCTGGAGACCCTAGGGAACCATTGCTGTTGAGGTTGTATGCCGTGACGTCAGTGACATTAATCCAACAAGGTGGTAAGTTAGCAATGGTCCCAAGAGCAGTCTTGTAGCCGGTGGCCTTGGACTGATTGAAGGCGGTGGAATTCAGCAAGTAGTTGGTACCTGTACACATGATCAGGACTGTTGACGTACTGTCCAAATCAGAGATTACATCATATCATGGTTGATAACAAGGATGACAGGGCCAAATGAATTGGTGAATGCAAATGCCTTAGCACAGGAGGATGTAATCATTGTGCATAGCGTGCACATGCCTTGCATCTCCAACTTGAGAAGATTCCGGAGGAGGCAAATGTTGCCTACATGACATCTATAGGCAAGTAGATGTTGAAGATGCAGCAAGCATGACGCACCTTTCACAAACACCATGTACATGGCTCCAGTGGTTGGCATGCCAGCAGGGCATCCTGAGCTGGGGGCAGGGGCTGGTGCTGCTGGGGATGCCCCAACACCTGCAACTCCCAATGCTGACTCATTACCTGCTGCAGGCGATGTGCCATTTGCCAATGCACCTTCTGTTGATGCTGTTGAACCAGTGGTATTGGATGGGGATGCAGCAGGGGTAGACCCTGGGGAGGGGCTAACCCCTGGTGAGGGGCTAACCCCTGGTGACGTGGTGTTGCTGCTAGCTGCTGCTGCAGCTGCCGCTGCCGCTGCAGCTGCTGTGGCAGCGGTCCCATTAGTAGCAGATGACGGTGCAGGTGCAGCTGCTGCTGACAAGGCAGCTGTGCTGGCTGCTGCAGCAGTGGCATTGTTGCTTGCAAGCCCCTGTGCAGCGAGTGCTGCTGCTGTTGCTGCTGTTGACACTGTAGCAGCAGTACCGTTTGATCCTGCCAAGGCAGCACCCGAGGTAGCAGACAATGTAGCCAAGGACGCTGCTGTTGCTGCACTGGAAGCTGTAGCAGCAGTGGCATTTGCAGTGCCATTTGAGGCAGCGTCTGTAGAAGACAGAGCAGCCAATGCAGCCGCCGTAGCTGCTTGTGACGCTGCGGTGGTGTTACCATTGCTGCCTGCAGTGGAAGACAGCGCAGACAAAGCAGCTGCTGATGCTGCTTGCTGCGCTGCTGTTGCCTGATCTGCTGGGTCAGCAGTTGCATTAGCTGTGCCGGGAGAGGAAGCAGCGCTTGTGGTGGGAAACAGTGCAGCAAGTGCAGCTGCTGACGCTGCTGACTCCACTGTTGCTGCAGTAGCGTTTGTGGTTCCAGCTGCCGTTGCAGGCGACAACGTGGCCAATGCTGCTGCTGCTGCTGCTGTAGCTGCCGTGCTGACTGTGGCATTGGTGACACCACCTGAGGTGCCTGCTGCCTGGGACAAAGCAGCCGATGCAGCTGCCAATGCTGCCTGCTGAGCGGTGGCAGCAGTGGCGTTAGAGGCAGGAGGTGATGCTGCTGCCAAAGCTGCTGCAGTTGCAGCTGTGGCCACTGTAGCTGCGGTAGTGGCATTGCCAGCAGTGGGCAAGACACCTGCTACAGCAGAGCCCCTTGCAAGACCTTGAGCAGTCAGTGCTGCTGCTGTTGCTGCTGTGGCTGCTGTGCCTGCTGTGCCTGCTGTGGTATTTGAAGCTCCCCCTGTTGCAGAGGATAAGGAGGCCAGTGTTGCAGCTGTTGCTGCTGCAGTTGCAGTAGAGTTTGTGTTGCTGGAAAAGGCGCCTGCAGGTTCATCCCACTGACCTTTGCAAAAACAATCAGGGCATATGCAATGCTGCACACACTGCCTTGAGACGCCACCTCTGTCTTGCATGCAAAGGCAGACAAATAGGCAAACAGATAGACAGACACACAGGTAGGCAGGCAGGCAGGCCAGCACGCACGCAGGGAGAAACAGGCACAGCAAGACATACAGACAGACAAACACGTACCTGCAGTGGGAGTCAAGGCGTTCAGTGCAGCTGCTGTCGCTGCCTGTGCCGCTGTAGTGGCAGTGGCATTACTTGTACCACCCAAGGCACCAGCTGTGGCAGACAGCGCAGCCAATGCAGCAGCTGAAGCTGCCTGGTTTGCTGTGACAGCAGTAGCGTTAGTGACACCGCTTGAGACATCTGCTATTGGAAGCAGTGCAACAAGTGCAGCTGCTGATGCTGCTTGCTCTGCTATAGCATCTGAGACATTGCTAGCACCAGCACCAGTTGCGTTTCCTGCTGTTGCAGACAATGTTGCCAGCGCAGCCGCTGTTGCAGCTGTGGCTGCTGCATCTACAGTGGTGTTTGTGATACCGCCTGAAGCGTTTGCTGCAGGAGACAGCACATCCAGCGCAGCTGCTGCTGCTGCCAGTTCTGCTGCTGCTGCCTGCCCAGCAGTACTGTTGACAGCACCGCCCGGTGCTGTAGCCAGTGCTGCTGCTGTTGCTGCTGTCGCCACTGTGTCTGCTGTTGCATTCACTGACAGTGCTGCCGATGTGGAGCTGCCAGCAAGGCCTTGTGCTGTCAAAGCTGCGGCTGTTGCTGCCGTGGCAGCAGTAGTAGCAGAAGCATTTGCAGCTCCGCCGCTTGTGGAAGGCAAGGCAGCAAGCGTTGCTGCTGTGGCAGCTGTAACTGCAGTGGCGTTTGCACCACTAGACAAACCCCCTGCAAACATTGTACCACACATCACAGAGCTGTTATAGGTTTTACTGTAACAGTGATTGCCTTGTGAAGAAAGAGCCATAGTGTGAACATCAAAAGCATACCAGGTCAGACGCTCAGTGCATGCTAACAAAGCAATACCTGCTGTGGGAGGCAACGTAGCCAATGCAGCTGCTGTTGCCACTTGTGCTGCTTGTGCTGCGGTGCCGTTTGAAGCAACCCCTGCTGTGGAAGACAGGGCCATTGTTGCAGCTGCTGATGCTGCCTGGCTTGCAGTGGCAGCAGTGGCAGTAGCAGCGCCAGGTGAGGAGGCTGATGCAGGGAACAGGGCTGCCAGGGCAGCCTGTGTTGCTGCCTGCTCTGCTGTGGCTGCAGTGGCATTTGCAGTGGCGCCTGCTGTAGGAGACAAGGTAGCTAATGCTGCTGCTGTGGCTGCTGTTGCAGCTGTAGCAACTGTGGCGTTGGTAGTAGCACCAGCTGAGGACAGTGAAGCAACAGCTGCTGCCATCGCTGCCTGCTCTGCTTGAGCTGCTGTTGTTGTAGCAGCACTACCAGTTGAGGCGCCTGCTGTAGGTGAGAAGGTAGTCAAAGCTGCCGCTGTGGCTGCTGTGGCAATTGTGCTTGCAGTAGCGTTGGTGGTGGCATTGACAGCAGTAGGCAGAGCACCTGCCAATGCAGCACCTCTTGCAAGGCCCTGAGCAGTCAGAGCTGCTGCTGTGCCTGCTGTGGCAGCAATAGTAGCGTTTGAGTTTGCAGCTCCGCCTGTTGCTGAAGACACTGCAGCTGTTGTGGCTGTTGCGGCTGCTGCAGCTGCTGTAGCGTTTGTAGCACCAGAGGACACACCTGCATCCATCCAAACCGCTCATGACTGTGTCGTAGACAAGACACAACTTCCAACTCGGTGATTATATCCTGCTCAGAAAGTCAGAGCAGCAGTGGTTGCTACACTTGTGGAATAGGACAAGGCAGGTACACACCTGCTGTGGGGCCCAGGGCAGACAATGCAGCTGCTGTTGCTGCCTGAGCTGCTGTGGATGCTGTAGCGCCGCCTGCTGTGGGAGACAATGCAGTCAAGGCAGCTGCTGTGGCTGCCTGATTTGCCGCAACAGCAGTAGCATTCGTGACACCACCAGATGCATCTGCAGTAGGGAACAATGCAGCCAGTGCTGCTGCTGTTGCCGCCTGCTCTGCTACCGCTGCTGTGGTATTTGAAGCACCCGTCACAGCAGGCAAGGTAGCTAATGCAGCTGCTGTGGCAGCTGTCGCTGCTGTGGCTACAGTGGTGTTGGTGATACCACCTGAGGAGTTTGCTGCAGGAGACAGCACATTCAGTGCAGCTGCTGCTGCTGCTTGCTCTGCTGCTGCTGCTTGCTCTGCAGTTGCATTGGAAGGTAGTGTTGCCAGTGCTGCTGATGCTGCTGATGCCGCCACTGTGTCTGCTGTGGCATTGACAGGGAGAGCAGAAGTGCTTGCCAAGCCTTGTGCTGTCAGTGCAGCTGCTGTGGCAGCTACTGCAGCTGTGGTAGCAGTGGAGTTGGTTGAGGCAGACAAAGAGTTGGCTGACAAGGCCGGTAAGGTAGCTGCTGTTGCAGCTGAGGTTGCAGTAGCATTTGTGGCAGCAGTGAGAGCGCCTGCATCCAGCGAGAACCCACGTTAGTCAGATTGAAGGCCTGCATAGCTTCAAAGACAAGGCATGCATGACTGTGGACTCTCATGCAATTCAGCTCATATCACATAAAACACATGCTGCAAATTTGAAATTGCAGTCCGTCAAGTCCATTGAACTAAGACCTCACCTGCGCTTGAAGGCAGGCTGGCTAGCGCAGCTGCTGTTGCAGCTTCAGCCGCTGAGCTCGCAGTGGCATTGCTGGCACCTGCTGCTGGAGATAATACAGCCAATGCAGCTGCTGATGCTGCCTGGCTTGCAGTGGCAGCAGTAGCAGCGCCAGGTGAGGAGGCTGATGCAGGGAACAGGGCTGCCAGTGCGGCTTGTGTTGCTGCCTGCTCTGCTGTGGCTGCAGTGGCATTTGCAGTGGCGCCTTCTGTAGGAGACAGGGTAGCTAACGCTGCTGCTGTGGCTGCTGTTGCAGCTGTAGCAACTGTGGCGTTGGTAGTAGCACCAGCTGAGGACAGTGAAGCGACAGCTGCTGCCATTGCTGCCTGCTCTGCTTGTGCTGCTGTAGCTGAGGGACCTGCTGTAGGTGAGAAGGTAGTCACAGCTGCCGCTGTGGCTGCTGTGGCAATTGTGCTTGCAGTGGCGTTGGTAGTGGCATTAACAGCAGTAGGCAGAGCGTCTGCCAGTGCAGCACCTCTTGCAAGGCCCTGAGCAGTCAAAGCTGCTGCTGTGCCTGCTGTGGCAGCAATAGTAGCGTTTGAGTTTGCAGCTCCACCCGTTGCTGAAGACACTGCAGCTGTTGTGGCTGCTGCTGCTGCTGCAGCTGCTGTAGCGTTTGTAGCACCAGAAGACACACCTGCAACCAACCAAACCGCCTTCAAATGTGTCATAGACAAGCTGCAACTTGCAATTTGGTGTATGAACCAAAGTTGACAGTCTCTGCAAATCATGGACAGTAAAATTTGTCAATAGCAACTTAATCTATGGTATGTCAAGAAAATGCAGGACAGGGATGTTGGCTCCAACACGTATAACAGCGTCCACGTACGCATGCAGAACGCTCAGCACCTCAGAGCAGCGACGCTTCAGACATATGTGGTAGAGGACACGGCAGGCACACACCTGCTGTGGGGGACAGTGCAGACAGTGCAGCTGCTGTTGCTGCCTGAGCTGCTGTGGGTGCTGTAGCGCCGCCTGCTGTGGGTGACAAGGCAGCCAAGGCAGCTGCTGTGGCAGCCTGGTTTGCGGCAACAGCAGTAGCATTCGTGACACCACCAGATGGATCTGCTGTTGGGAACAACGCAGCCAATGCTGCTGCTGTTGCTGCCTGCTCTGCTACCGCTGCTGTGGCATTTGAGGCACCCGCTGTAGCCGGCAAGGTAGCTAATGCAGCTGCTGTTGCAGCTGTTGTTGCTGTGGCTACAGTGGTGTTGGTGATACCACCTGAGGCGTTTGCTGCAGGAGACAGCACACTCAGTGCTGCCGCTGCTGCCGCCTGCTCTGCTGCTGCTGCTTGCTCTGCAGTTGCATTGGAAGGTAGCGTCGCCAGTGCTGCTGATGCTGCTGCTGCTGCCACTGTGTCTGCTGTGGCATTGACAGGGAGAGCAGAAGTGCTTGCCAAGCCTTGTGCTGTCAGTGCAGCTGCTGTGGCAGCTACTGCAGCTGTGGTAGCAGTGGAGTTGGTTGAGGCAGACAAAGAGTTGGCTGACAAGGCCGCTAAGGTAGCTGCTGTTGCAGCTGAGGTTGCAGTGGCATTTGTGGCAGCAGTGAGAGTGCCTGCATCCAGCGATAAAAATCCACCTTAGTCAGAGTGAAAGCCTGCATAGCTTCGAAGACAAGGCATGCAAGACTGTGGACTCTCATGAATGCCAGCTTGCACACACAAGGGAAAATTGTGCCAGCAGCTTTGTATTGTCGCCCATCAAGACCATTGAACACAGTGAATGGACTAAAGAACACACCTGCGCTTGAAGGCAAAGAGGCTAATGCAGCTGCTGTTGCAGATTGAGCTGCTGAGCTGGCTGTGGCATTGGTGACACCACCTGAGGCACCAGCTGTGGGAGACAATGCAGCTAATGCAGCTGCTGATGCTGCCTGGCTTGCAGTGGCAGCAGTGGTGTTAGCAGCGCCAGGGGAGGAGGCTGATGCAGGGAACAGGGCTGCCAGGGCAGCCTGTGTTGCTGCCTGCTCTGCTGTGGCAGCAGCAGCATTTGCACTGCCGTTTGAACCCCCAGGCAAGGTAGCTAAGGCTGCTGCTGTTGCTGCTTGTGCTGCTGCAGCAACTGTGGCATTTGAAACACCGCCCGATGCACCGTTTGTGGGAGTCAGCACAGCCACAGCTGCTGCTGTTGCTGCCTGCTCTGCTGCTGCTGCCTGCCCTGAAGTGGCATTTGCACCGCCACCCGGCAGTGTAGCTAGTGCTGCTGCAGTCGCAGCTGTTGCTACAGTGGTTGCAGTTGTGTCTGCTGTGATGGAAGCAGCAGGTCCAGATATGCCCTGAGCAGTCAGTGCAGCTGCTGTTGCAGCAACAGCAGCAGTGGCGGCTGTGCTATCTGTGGCGTTACTGCTTGCAGATGATGAGGACGCCAGTGTTGCTGCTGTGGCTGCTGTGACTGCAGAAGCAGTGGCATTGCCAGACAGGGCACCTGCAGGGGAGTGCTGTGTGCTGATGAAAAGACTTTTGGGAAGAGTGTACATGTCTTCAGTGTTCGCTATTCTCAACGATTTGCGCAAATGAAGACTGATATCAGCAACATAATGATGCAGCAGCACAGACCAGATGATGTACCACAGCACAACATGCAGCAACCATTAGCACGACACAGTGCCTGGCCAGTGTGCCATGTATATTTGTTATATATACAAATTAAAAGCATTATGCCATTTGCATTGGCGCTACTACATAGTGCCAAGGCTTGTTCCTTGTACAAGCTGAAGCCAGCAAGCTTGTGTCCTTGAGTCAGGCAACTTTGACTCACCTGCAGCAGTCGGCAGTGAAGCTAATGCAGCTGCTGTTGCTGCTTGCGCAGCTGCAGTTGCGTTCCCAGCTTCACTTGCAGAAGACAGCACGCCCATGGCGGCTGCTGATGCCGCCTGATTTGCTGTAACTGCAGTGGCATTAGCACCTGCTGTAGGGAACAAAGCAGCCAGTGCAGCTGTTGCAGCTGCCTGCTCGGCTGCAACAGCAGTGGCATTTGCTGTGGCAGCTGTGGCAGAAGACGACAGGCTAGCCAATGCAGCTGCTGTTGCTGCTGTGGCTGCTGTGCCTACAGTGGTGTTGGTGATACCACCTGAGGCGTTTGCTGCAGGAGACAGCACGTTCAGTGCAGCTGCTGCTGCTGCCTGTTCTGCTGCTGCTGCTTGCTCGGCAGTAGCAATTGGGGTGGCAGGCAAAATAGCAAGTGCCGCTGCTGATGCTGCTGCTGCTACTGTGTTGGCAGTGGCATTGACTGGGAGCGCTGCTGCTGCAGAAGCGCTTGCCAAGCCTTGTGCTGTCAGTGCAGCCGCGGTTGCTGCTGTTGCAGCTGTGGTAGCAGTGGCGTTGTTGCCGCCAGATGAGGAGCCTATTGGAGAGGACAGGGATGCCAAAGTTGCTGCTGCTGCTGCTGAGGTCGCAGTGGCGTTCGTGTCAGCAGACAAAACGCCTGCATTGCCAAGCAAACTTTGCCCAAAATCCGGCACCTTTGTGAGTGGGCTTCACTGAAAGATTGGAAGCTCAGGTGATGCCAGGCACAACAGAGAGAATGACCACCCAAGCACAAGGAGAACGCACAACCAGGCACAAACAGGAGGATGTCAACACTGCAAGCCCAAATCCCAGCCACATACAGCCAACAGGCAGCAATTGATCTTACTTTGTTTCAAATTTGGAATAGGCCTTTGTAAACTTGCAACAGACTACAAGGTTGACCAGGAGCAAGTCATGTGGTTTATGAACTCACCTGTGGCAGCAGACAAAGTATCCAGAGCAGCAGCAGTTGCTGCTTGAGCTGCTGCACTTGCGCTGGCGTTGGTGTTACCAGTAGCACCACCAGCTGTAGACAAAGAAGCCACGGCAGCTGCTGATGCCGCCTGGTTTGCTGTGGCTGCTGTGACATTTGCAGCGCCTGGAGAGGAGCCTGAAGCAGGGAACAGAGCTGCCAGTGCAGCCTGTGTTGCTGCCTGCTCCGCTGTGGCAGCAGTTGCATCGGCAGCTGCGCCTGCTGTGGATGACAACGCTCCCAGAGCAGCTGCTGTTGCTGCTGTGGCTGCTGAAGCAACAGTGGTGTTGCTGATGCCAGAGGAGCCTCCTAAGCCTGTGGTCAGCGCAGACAGTGCAGCTGCGGTTGCTGCCTGCTCTGCTGCTGCTGTCTGTGCTGCTGTGACACCAGTACTATTAGATGCGTTAGCTGAAGCACTTGCGTTAGCAGGTATTGTGGCCAGTGCTGCTGCAGTGGCAGCTGTCGCTACTGTGTTTGCAGTGGCATTCAAAGCACTGCTTGTAGTCGTGGGTAAAGAGCCCGAAGCAATCCCCTGTGCAGCCAGTGCAGCAGCTGTTGCTGCTATGCTGGCTGTAGCTGCAGTTGTGTTTGTACTGCCACCTGTAGAGGCCATTGCAGCAACCGTCGCTGCTGTTGCTGCTGATGTTGCGCTTGCATTTGTAGCAGCCCCTGCACTCAACAAAGTGTCTACGTTAATTGACTAGTCACCACAGAGTGATGACAAGAGTAGGTGTGAGCGGGCACCACCCAACACTTCACCTGTGTGACAAGCGAGGTGTTTGCATACCTGCTGTTGGAGACAGTGCAGCCAGCGCAGCTGCTGTTGCTGCTTGAGCTGCTGAGCTAGCAGTAGCGTTCGTGACACCTCCTGAAGCACCTGCTGCTTGGGACAGCGCAGCCAAAGCAGCTGCCGATGCTGCTTGTTCTGCTGAAGCAACAGTAGCATTTGCAGTGCCAAATGAAGAGCCTGTGACAGGGAACAAGGCAGCCAGAGCAGCTGCTGTTGCTGCCTGTTCTGCTGTGGCACTTGCAGTGGTACCTGACACAGGAGACAAAGTAGCTAAAGCTGCTGCTGTTGCTGCTGTCGTTGCTGTAGCTACAGTGGCATTCGTGAAGAGACCTGCTGTAGGAGACAAAGCAGCAAGTGCAGCTGCTGTTGCTGCCTGTTGTGCTGCTGCTGCTTGCTCTGCAGTGGCGTTGACAGGAGACAGAGTGGCTAGCGCAGCTGCGGTTGCAGCTGTTGCAACTGCATTTGCAGTGGCGTTTGAGGCAGAAGACAGTGCGAGTCTGTCAGCAGTCAGTGCAGCAGCAGTAGCTGCTGCAGCAGCACTTGCAGCTGTGGCATTTGCAGTAGCGTTACCCGAGGGCAAGGATGCTAAGGTTGCCGCTGTTGCTGCTGCAGTGGCAGTGGCGTTTGTGTTTGCACTCAAGCTAGTACCTGCAGTGACACAACTGCGCAGTGAGCCTCTTCATCACAGACTCTGTTACTGTGGTGCAACATGGTAGACTCGTACATCCATTTGCCGTCATGCCCAACTAGTCCTGTACAGTGCTGAAACCAACATGCGTATCAATGGTGGTATAACGTTGAAGCGCGAACACACCTATTGTTGCAGGCAGCGCAGCTAGAGCAGCCTGTGCTGCTGCTTGTGCTGCTGTGACCGCAGTGGCATTGGTGACACTGCCTGAGGCACCTGTGGATGACAAAGACGCCAATGCAGCTGCGGATGCTGCTTGCTCTACTGCAGCTGCAGTACCATTCACAGCACCAGAAGCAGGGAACAGCGCAGCGAGTGCAGCTTCTGTTGCTGCTTGCCCTGCTATGCCTGCTGTGGCATTCGAAACTCCTCCTGACAGCGGCGATAAGGTGGCTAGTGCTGCTGCTGTGGCTGCTGTTGCAGCTGTGGTCACGCTTGCGTTCGTAGTGCCCGGCGGGCCGCCAACAATAGGAGCAAAGATGCCTTGTGCAGCAGCCATGGCAGCTTCTTCTGCTGCGGCAGCTTGACCAGCAGTGACGTTTGCAGCACTCAGCAAAGCGCCCTGTGCAGCAGGCAAGGTGGCCAGCGCTGCTGATGTTGCTGCGGTTGCTACTGTGCTTGGGGAGGAGTCAATTGCAGTTGCAGTTGCTGGAGCAGCAGCAACAGCAGCTGCTGTGGCAGTTGGGGAGGGCGCATAAGGGCTACTCCCTGGGGAAGGGCTGCTCCCTGGGAAAGGGCTCACACCTGGTGAAGGGCTAACTCCTGGTGAGGAGGAATTGCTAGCAAGACTTTGAGCGGCCAGTGCTGCTGCTGCTGCCGCCGCTGCTGCAGCTGTTGCATCAGTGGCATTTCCTGCAGCAGGTGAAGGGCTCGCTGCTGGGGATGTTACAACAGCTGCAGCTGTGGTGTTTGTGCTTGATGGAGCTGCTGCTGGGGATGGAGAGACTGCAGCTGGGGACGGTGACTGCGCAGCGGGTGACGGTGACTGCTGGTTTGGGGATGGCAACGACCCTGCTGGTGACGGTGTAGGACTCGCTGGGGATGGAGAGCGCAGAGCTGGAGAAAGCGACTGTCCTGCTGGGGATGGTGAGGACGCAGCCGGGGATGGAGATGTCCCAGGCACTGGTGTGGGATTAGCAACAGGGGAGGTGGTGTTAGCTCCTACAGCGACTCCTGCCACACCAGCAGCATTTGGGGACGCCACTGGTGATGGAGAAGCACCAGTGGTGTTGCTCCCCTGACCAGATGCTGCTAGTGCAGCTGCTGCTGCAGCTGCTCCTGCTGCTGCCGGTGTGGTAGAAGCATTAGTAGCCGGTGATGAGGCAGGTGTGGTAGCTGCTGCTGCTGAAGCTGCTGTTGGGCTGATGCCCGGGGACGAAGAAGATGATACATTTGGGGATGTGGAGCTGACTCCTGGGGACGCAACAGCCCCCGGTGGAGTGCTGACCCCCGGTGAGGTGACTGCCACTGGGGATGAGCCAACGCCTGGGGATGCAGCAACACCTGGAGAGGAGGCATTGGCGTTAGTGTTTGGAGCTGCTAGTGCAGCAGCAGTGGCAGCTGCTGCTGCAGCTGTTGCAGCTGCTGGTGATGTGGAGTTGGTGTCGGGATTGCTTGCAGCTGGTGAAGATCCTGGAGGAGTTGAAGCAGAAGTTGCTGAGGCAGAGGGAGAGGATGATAAGCCTGGGGATGAGGCTATGCCAGCAGATGGTGACGACATGACTGCAGCGACTGCAGCAGCAGCTTCTGCAGATGATGTTCCATTGGACGCTGCTGGAGAGGTAAGGACTGAGTTTGCGCCTGCGGATGCAACAGTGGTGCTTGGGGATGGTGACGGGGATACTGTGGGGGAGGAGCCCAAGGCAATTGGGGACGAAGCTGGGGACGATGAAGCTCCAGGAGATGCAGCTGGGGTTGCTGTAGTCCCCAGAGGGCTAGCTTGAGATGCAGCATTGCCTGGGGATGCGGCTGTGCTTGGGGATGCAATAGGTGAAGGGACTGCAGCTGTGCTACCAGGGGATGAATCACTGGCTCTTGGAGATGAGCCAGCACTGGGGGATGATGGACTTTGTGGGGATGCAGCTGGGGATGTCGAAACAGAGCTAGCTGGGGATGGTGACACACCGGCTGTAGGCGATGACATGGGGGGCGTGCTTGGGGTACCTGGGGAACCAGTGGGGGATGCTGGTGACGCTGAGGATGAGGACGGGGATGAGCCAGGGTATAGCAGAGCGCCTGCTGCAGTAGGACAACTTGCAGATTCAGGCGTTGGCTACATCATAAGCATTGGTAGTCAAACCACAATGCAGGCAACAACCCACTAAAGGATACTTGCTGTGTAAACAAGCAGACACAAAGGTGCAATGAGTTGCAAGCTGCTCAACGTCAATATCAGCACTAATGCACAGTCAGCCTGATACAGCGTCAAGGGAATCTGCACCCTCCTGCATGTTTGCACAAATTTGCCACACATGCAGGCATAACATCATGTAACATGCAACCCCTGGGTCAGCAGGCCTGTTCTCTGCTCTCTGCTTTTTTGACTAAAAACAGCACAAAGAGCGTTACTTGTGCTTGAGGGAGCAGTCGTGCTGTTGGTGCTTGCAACTGCACCAGGTGTGTGAGCAGCTGCGTACTCGGCTGCTGCTGCTGATGCAGCAGCCGCCACAGCAGCTTCTGTGGACACATTTGATGCCCCTGAACATGCACAGCATGATGTCACACACGGCACTTCTAGCTACGGCTGCAAATGTCCCCACACACAAGCAAGTAGAGTGGACATACATGCGCCTGAAATGGACAGAGCTGCTGCTTGCTGCTCTTGGTGGGATAACGCGCAGGTGATCAAAGTGGTGGCAAGCACAACTGACGCTCATGTAAAGATGTCCCATGACTCTTCATTGGGGGTAGACCGTGCCAAATGAAGTTCTAAATTCCTGAATGTTGGCAGCATGTTGACACATGAGGCGCTGGGACCAAAACAACTACTTCAGCATTGAAAGTCGAGAACAAGAGGCAAGAGGACAACTGGTACCTGAAGGGCACAGGGTTGGTGATGCAGGAGATGCAGAGCTGCCCGCAGAAGGGCTGCTGCCTGCCAGGGCACTGCCAGGCGACGCCCCTGGGGTTGCAACACTGGCAACTGGGGATGATCCTGAAGACCCTGAAGAAGTAGCAGCAGGAGAGCTTGGTATCCCAGGTGACAATACTGGGGACACTGCTGTCCCTGGAACGGACAATGGTGAGGTTCCTGACGCAGTGCTTGGGGACGAGGTTGTCCCTGCTGTCTCAGGGACTGCACCAGGTGACGTCATGGATGGAGAAAGGGGTTCTGAAGCTGATGGGGAAGGGGGTGAAAGAGAAGTTGCAGTAGGGGACAGATTGGTGCTATGAGCAGCTGCCCAAACAGCTGCTGCTGAAGCTGCTGCAGCAGCAACGCTGCTGGAATTTGCCGACCCTGATACGTTTTGCCCGGCTGCTGAAGATGGTGAGGAAGCTGCAGCAGGGGAAGCTGCCATAGGAGAGGTAGAAGATGGGGAAGTGGCCAAAGCAACCACAGATGAAGTAGAAGCTGCAGGAGAGGCAGCAGCAGTAAAAGGTGAAGCTGCTGCAGCAATGGGAGAAGACAAAGAGCTTGCAGGAGAGCTTGTGGGTGCTGTAGCTGAGGAGCTTGAGCCTGGAGCAGTTGAGGTGATGCTGGGGGGTGTCACTGGAGCAGTGGGGGAGGTGGGGGTGGTGCTGGATGAGAGGGGGGATAGCAGGGTTCCTGTGGGTGTGCTGACAGGGGAAGCAGGAGAAGATCCTGTGCTAGGAGACAATGCTGATGAGGCAAGGGGAGCATTTGAGGAGGTTGGGGTGGTAGGAGAGGAGCTTGGGTTGGTGCTGTGGGGGCTTGAGGGGTTGCCAGAAGCAGTCAAGGCAGCAGTGGTTGAGTTTGCACCTGGAGTGTTTGGGGAGACAGTTGCAAACGTGGGGGTTGGACTTTGGGAAGTGCCTGGTGAAGCAGCAAAAGCAGCAGCTGCACCTGTAAGGCCTGGGGATGCAGCAGAAGCAGTTGGGGATGTGGTTGGAGAAGTTGAGGGGGTGGTTGAGGAGGTTGGGGGGGTGGTTGAGGAGGTTGGAGTTGCAGTGGAAGGGCTGAGGGACATAGCTGAAGGGGTGACAGAGGTGGGTGAGGGACTGATAGTGTTTGCAGCGCCAGCTGTTGGTGATGAGGTTGTAGAGGTTTGTGAGGAGCTTCCAGGGGTTGTTGACGTACCTGAGCCAGCTGGTGAGGGGCCTGAAGGGGTTGGGGAGGTGTTTGCAGGGGTTATTGTGGCAGGAGAAGGTGTTTGGGAGGTGAAAGGAGGAGTTGTTGAAGTGGATGGAGAAGCTGGGGAGGTGCTTGAAGAGGTTGATAAGGTGGCTGAAGGGGTTACTGAAATGGAAGGGGTTGGGGAAGTGGAAGGGGTTGTGGAGGTGGAGGTGGTGACAAGGCCTGCGGCTGGGGTTACAGGAGTTGAAGAGGTTGTTGATGGGGTTGGAGAGGTGGCTGACGAGTTGTTGGAAGGAGTTGGGGAGGTAGTGGAAGAGGTGGCTGAAGAGGTTAGAGAGGCTGGGGAGGTCCTTGGAGAGGTTACTAAGGTGGGTACTGAGGCTGCCAAAGTGGTTGAAGGGGTTGGTGACGTAGGCGAAGAGGACGCAGGGGATCTCAAGGCAGCAGGGCTGGAGGGAGCCTGACTTGCAGCTGTGTCAAGGGCTATACCTAGAGATGGAGATGACACTGGGGCTGATGTAGTCCCTCCTGGGGATGCTGGGGATGCATTTGCCAATGGAGATGACTCTGGGGCTGACGTAGTCCCTCCAGGGGATGCTGGGGATGCATTCGCCGATGGAGTTGTGGATGACACATAGCTTGCTGCTGCTGCTGAAGCTGCGGCTGCTGCTGCTGCATCTGACGTGGGGGATCCTGCAACAACCAAGAAGATTTTTTGAGGTTCTCAATCATTGCAGGAAGCAACAACACAAGCTGCTGCTTAACCAGGTTGGTCTTGAAAGGCTAGCTGCAGTCTGTTGTCCTAGACACTGCAACATCCGTAAGGAAAGGTTGCACAGTCAAGGTCATGTTGTAAATCTGTAAGTGAGTTCTGGGTAAGGTCCATCAGCACCAAGATACAGGGACATTGCAGGCTGTTCAGCATGCATGCCGTCATGACAGCCTACCTGAGGATACAACAGCAGGTGAAGTGCTCCCAGCAGGGCTGCCACTTCCAAAAGAACTGGCAACAGCAGGGCTGCCACTTCCAGGAGAAGTGGCAACAGCAGGGGTCCCACTTGCTGGAGAGCTGCTGCTGGCGGTGGCGGGGGTACCACCTGAAGCAGGGCTGGTACTGGAACCCCCTGCAGTTGGAGTCCCAGAGCCACCTGGACCAGTTGCAGGAGAAACACTGATGGCTGTGACAGGAACTGCACTGCTCCCACTGCTGCTGGAGGTGGGGGAAGGGGAGGCAGCAGTGGCGGAAGGGCTTGCTGCAGAGCTTGTGGGGGTTGTTGCAGCTGTGGTGGGGGTTGTTGCAGCTGTGGTGGGGGTTGTTGCAGCTGTGGTGGGGGTTGCCCCAGCTGTAGCAGGAGAGGCTGCAGCTGTGGATGGGGATGTACCAGCAGTGGGAGGAGATGGGGGTGCCGTGGGGGGGCTTGCTGATACAGGGGAGGGGGTTGCAACAGCTGTGACAGGCGGTGCAGCAGCATTGGAAGGGGTGGAAGTAGCTGCAGCTGGACTTGCTGATGATGTGGAGGGATTTGTTGCATTTGTGGAAGGCGTCACACTAGCAGTGGTAGGGCTTGCAGCAGCTGTGGCTGGGCTTGCTGATGCAGGAGCAGGAGAAGCTGCAGCTGTGGAGGGGGTTGCAGCAGCAGTGGAAGGGTTTGCTGAGGGGGCGGCAGGGGCCAAAGAGGCAGGTGAAGGAGTTGCTGATGCAGTCGAGGGAGTGGCAGATGGTATGGAGGGGTTTGCAGCAGCGGTTGTGGGGGTTGCAACAGCAGTGAGAGGGGTTGTACCAGTGGCAGAGGAGGTTGCTGTGGGTGTTGCACCAGCAGTAGAAGGGCTGCTGCCACTGCTGCCACTGCTGCTGCTGCCACTAGATCCTGCAAGCCCAGTGCTGCTTGGGGAAATGGTCGAGGAGGGGGGAGAGGAGGTAGCAGTGGTACCTGAGCCCGGGGGAGGGGGTGAATTGGGTGAAGAGGCGGTTAGGGAGGGAGCTCCTGGAGTTGGCGGTGTGCTTGCTGTGACTGCAGCAGGGTTTGAGATGGATGGAGTGGTGGCAGAATTGGGGGATGATGCAGAAATCCCAGCAGAAGTAGGGGATGATGCAGACATCCCAGCAGAAACAGGGGATGATGCAGACATCCCAGAAGAAACAGGGGATGATGCAGAAGTGGTGGCAGAAGCTGAATTTGTGGGAGTGGAACCTGGTGCAGCAGCTGCAGCAGCTGGAGAAGTGGCAGCCGTGGTGACTGAACCTGGAGAGGCTAAAGAAGTTGCTGGAGTTGTTGCAGATGCTGGGGTGGTGGTTGTGATTGAGGTGGTGGAGGTGCCAGATGGGGTGGCGGCGGCAGAAGCTGGGGTGGGAGAAGCAGTTGTTGGGGTTGCTGAGGGGGTCATCGAAGAAGTGACTGTGCCTGAAGAGGCTAGTGGGGCGGGTGCAGGGATGGTCAAAGGTGCTGGGGTGGGGTTGGGGGTGGGGTTGGGGGTGGAGCCTGTGCCTGAGGGAGTTGGTGATGAGAACCCTGAGCTGGGGACTGGGACAGCAGGGGATCCTGAAGAGGAAGAAAACGCCGTGCCAGGAGAGGAAATACTAGGGCTGGTGACTGAAGAAGCACTCGAGGGTGATGGCATCCCAGAGGACTGTCCTGGGGATGAAATGGCCCCCACAAGGGCTGCTGATGAAGCAGAAGATGGGCTTGGAGATGCTGTAGGGACTGCTGGGGATGTGGATGCTGTACCTGGGGATGCAGAGCCTGGAGGAGTTGGAGAGGCATGGCTGGCAGCCAGGGCAGCTGCCATGTTGGCTTCAATGGCTTGTTCTGAAGTGCTTGCTGGCACTGCAAAGACACATGAAATCCATGACAGCATGTCAACATGCATTGATGTAATACAGACTTCAAAACGTCAATGCCATTTTTCAGCAAAAGAAAGTTGCTTTCAAACTTGCTTTCCAAAAAGTAACATGCAGGGCGGATAGGGGTTGATGGGGGTGGGTGCACTGGGGGTGACAGAGGGGGCGGAATTTGGTTTCACAGGGGAGTCATTGCTGTGGCTGACAGAAGAGCTTGAGGTCAATTTACTGCCAAAAGCACTTACGGCTGTGCTGACATTAGCTGTTGGCATTGCTGCTGTGATGCTCTCACAATCTGAACCATCTCCACAATGTAGAAACGCGCTTTTACTGTCCCCAGACGGTTCTCTATTCAGATTTCCAGTGTGGGGATGACATTTCTGAACTAAAATAAACGTGTCGGGATTGAAAAGAGCTGTGTGTCCTATGCACTGGTGTTTTGATGAAGAAGATGCTGTGCGCGCTTTACAAGTTGTGATGAGCTTGCAGCAGCCGCATACCTGGAGATGAGTTGGAAGGAGAGGAGGAAGAAGCCACCGGAGGTGTAGCTTCAGGAGCAGCTGCTGAAGGCGAAGAGGCATGTGCAGTGGATGGAGAGCTGGCCAGAGCTGTGGCACTGCCAGAAGAAGAAGAAGTTCCTGTCGTGAGCATGAGCAGTTGAATCCCAAAAGTGTCGTAGATTTGGGTACGTCGCAGCAACTATGCAAAGTGCACATATACAAGGTTGACCAAAATGACTGCAATGAATGAGCTCAGCTTACTGTCTTAGCACACTAAAGTGGACACATGAGCTGGCTGTTCATTTCCTGACCCCATGCAACATGGTTATCCTTGCTGCAAGCAGCTTAATGCTTGGCTGGTGATACACAACCTCCTTGTAAAGGCTTTGACCAGGTTTGATATAGACTTTATGGTCTCAAAAACTGTGTCAGTCGTGACAATTCAACAGAAAGACACACCCCAACAGAAAGAAACACAAACAACTGCTGATGTGCAGTGAGTGATCTGCTTGGCTTCCACTGTTTGGCAGATTGGCTTGCAATTTACCTGCGCTAGTTGAAGGTGGAGGGGGAGGCGGTGGCGGTGGGGGAGGAGGAGGGGGTGCTTGCGGGGATTGGGCAGTCCCAGAACCAGAAGATGAAGAAGCACCTGATGATGCGGCTGCAGCAGAAGAGGATGGACTGCCGCCACTACCACTAGGGCTTGCAGTGCTGCTGCTAGGGCTTGCAGTGCTGCTGCTAGGGCTTGCAGTGCTGCTGCTAGGGCTTGCAGTGCTGCTGCTAGGGCTTGGGAACGTCACGGGTGCTGCTGTCTGAGTTGGGGCGTTCACAGAATTCTCAAGTGCCACTGGCGAGGCACCACTGCCCCCACTGCTAGGGCTTGCAGCACCACCGCTAGGGCTTGCAGCACTCCCACTGCTAGGGCTTGCAGAACCACCGCTAGGGCTTGCAGCGCCACCACTGCTAGGGCTTGCAGTACCACTGCTAGGGCTTGCAGCGCCACCACTGCTAGGGCTTGCAGTACCACCGGTAGGGCTTGAAGTACCACCGCTAGGGCTTGGAAACGTCACAGGCGCTGATGTCTGTGTGGGACTGAAAGAAGAAGATTCTCCGCCTGAACTGCTAGGGCTGGCAGAACTGCTGGGGCTGGCAGAACTGCTAGGGCTGGCAGAACTGCTTGAAGTACTGCTGCTCCCGCTTGAGGAGCCCAAGCTAGGGCTTGAGGCAGGTGAAGAAGGGGACGCAGCGCCAGCTGAGGAAGAAGAGGATGGTGATGGCGAGGAAGAAGAGGATGAGGAGGTTATGGGATAGTCTGTGTAGTCCCCAGTGTAGATGCAGGGAGGATTGTAGATCTTGGGAGGACTGAAGCTGCCAGTGCCCTGGGAGCACAGGGGCTGATTGGAGCCAAATGCCCTGCAATTGCAACCCACATGATCAAAGACTGCCACTACTCAAGCTATGCAGCAGATCTTTTCCAACACATAAGTTACAATGTTTGAGAAAGATGGAATCGAGCACAGGTGACCTGACATACTGAGTAGAGATAAATTTGCAAGTTGTACACCCTGAACACTGATTACAGGTCACAGTGCAGCACGGCACATCTAACATGACTTGTGCTGCTCAACAGACAGCAAAGTCTGAACCACTGTCACACAGAGTTTGTGTCCTGTCATTGAGCTTGTCTTGCTGTGACCATGCAGCAACTTTTGCAGCAGGTCACTTGGTGGCCTGGCAGAGCCAACAAACAAGCACCAGCTCTTTGATTGCTTACAGGTAACAAGCTCATACGGCAACTTACAGTGTGGTAAGAGACTTCATGCCAGTGGTTGGCAGAACCCCAGGAGCGGCAGAACCTCTCCAGGAATCTGGCACCGGTCCTGACAGGTCGTTGGACCTCAAATCCAGATTCACGAGGCTGCTCAGCTGACTCCAACTGGATAGGAGTGATCCGGTGATCTTGTTGTTGGCCAGAATGATGGATTGAAGCGCTGTGTCAGCAGACCAGGTGTCTGGCAATGTGCCTGCGGTGTACAAGAGAGGAAACAGTTCAGCTCCAGCTTTACACCAGGGCTTCTTCTGAGCATCCGAGTGTTGCAATGACCTGTTCATCTGCCTTGCATTTCGCAATGCAACGCCATGAAAGCTGGGGCGTCTGGTAGTTTGCCAGCAAGACAGTGTCTCTATAGATCAAATTCTGACTGCACCCCTCAACCCTAAGTCTTCCCTTGAGGGGAAAAGCTACAGTGAGCATGACACTGAAGAAATTTGTTGGCGCCATGTGATGCAGCAGTGCAGCATCAGTACAGAAGTAGATAACAAACACAAGCACAAGCGCAAGAACTAGGCAGCATAGCTGAGCCTGTGTATGCAGATATAACAATACACAAAGTACCAAGCTTTCAGCCCCATCAAGATGCAGCTTCATGCAGCCTTGTGCAAAACACCTCTGTCCATCTTATGCTTAAGGGGTGTGAACCAAGTAATAACAGTTGGCAAAGTCAAGCCTGGCCATAGCTCACCTGTCAACTGGTTCTCCTGAAAGTTCACAACTGTCAGGCTGGCAAACCCTGCCAATTGTGGCAGAGGTCCAGTGAAGGAATTTCCCTCTAGCTCTAGGGTTTGTAGCGATGTCAGCTGTCCAATGGGCGGCACGGAGCCAGTGAAATCGTTGTTGCTCAAATCCAGCAGGATGAGAGTGGTAAGGGAGCTATAATCTGAAGAAGACTGAGGGAGGGAAGTCCCTAGCTTCTTGCCAGCCAAATTCCTACAGTGGCAAAAGTATGTTCCAGTGAACTTACCTGAATGCATGCCAGCGTTAATTTGCCTGAACAGCAATTGCAATCATGAAATGGGTGCCATGGCACATCTGCAGCACAACTCACATGCGACAGCACAACAACGATGCACATCACAGCTGTTTGCACACCCACATGTATGCTTTGTACACTGGTGGAAGAACAAAGCAAGGTCACTAAAGGCAGAAATGCAGAAAAGCAAGGTGGTGCACTGTAACAGCCAGAGATGCCATGACGACTGGCACAACCTTGTCTACATTCTGAGACACAGGTGAAGCGTCACACCTATAATGTCAACACGTCATATGCAAGTGTCCCTCATATTCTCCTCAAACACAATCAATAGCCCAAGCACAAGCACAAGCACAAGCACAAGCACAAGCACAAGCACAAGCACAAGCACAAGCACAAGCACAAGCACAAGCACAAGCACAAGCACAAGCACAAGCACAAGCACAAGCACAAGCACAAGCAC
>JAABUK010001198.1_pt1 | contig 50380 bp, 53 predicted proteins | sample 5559141 | NCBI WGS metagenome assembly JAABUK01 (sample SAMN10711869, study PRJNA513367) | rock metagenome | isolation source: Antarctica rocks | place: Antarctica: Victoria Land, Pudding Butte nord | collected 2016-01-03 | reverse complement strand
CCCCCTCCTCCTACTCATACCAATCAAAACCCTCTCTCCACAAAACCGCTATCCCATCCCTCTCAAACAGCACTCATACAAGCCACCAACCAAATTCATAAACAACTACTCCTTCCATGCACGCGCAGTCAATCTATGATACGTTCGTTACAAAAGTGTAGTAGATGCTTTTGATGTTAGGGAAGGAAAAGCATGTATGATGTAAGGGAAGGAAAAGCATCTATGATGTATGGGCGAGGTGAGAGATGAGTAGGTTCATGTATAGAGGGTGATATGGTATGGTATGAGCTCTAGACCGCATTTTGGGAAAGGGGTGGGGGGTTAGATGTTTCTTGTTGGTGGGTAGAGATGTTGGGGGTTTCGTAGCTAGTAGGATGGATATGTGGTGAGTGGGTATAGGCACATTGTGAGATCGATTTCTGGTCAGTATCTGGCGTTCAAGCAATTTTCGCAAGAGATACATAGTTCGCTATCGCTAACTCGCAGCTGTGTACAGTGGTCAAGCAGGAAACTCAAAGCAGACATTCAATCAATTTTCCTTCCTTCCATCCATCCGCCATTGCTCTTCTTACTGTGGAACCTGCCAGTAATGGTGCTCACCGGGCCCAACATGACCGTTGCGAATGAGCTCATCGTTCTGCTTCACCAATACATGAAGCTGATGCGTCAAACTATGCACCTGCCCCTCTAAATTCGCAATGATCTCCGCCATGGATTTATGGTGCTTTTCGAAATGCTCCGAATGCATGGGTCCGTCGGCTTGTTGTCCACTGACGGTATGCATCGCGAAGCGCTCGTTGCCGTCTTTGTTACGGAAGGCGTCGTGGAGGGCGTGCTCGCCGTCTTTGACGATGTGATGGACTAGGTTGCCGACTTGGTGTTCGAGAGCGACGAGGCTGGCGGTCATGGGTTCGATGCGGCGTTGGATGTCTTTGACGTAGGAGCGGTGCTCGAAGGGGACTCGGCAGGCGCAGCCTGCCCGCTGGCATTGGTGGATTTGGTGGTGGGTTCCTAGTTCTGGGGGGACGGGGTTAGCTGTGTTGGGATAGAGGATGGAAGAGAGTTGGATGGGGTGAGGTAATGTTTACTTTGGTGAATGGCGTCGCTGTTGGGCTTGTAGCCATCATCCTCGGCAGCCTGCTCTTTGTTCTCGAAACGACCGTAGCGTTTACACCACACGGGACCGTCCCAGCCGATCCACTTGTCTTCATATGCGAGGATATCGTGATAGTCCTTCTGCTCGTGTGTAGGTGCTTCTGTAGGCATGTTTGGTGGTGCCGTTTGTGTGGGTGTTGGTTGAGACGGCGTGGCACCGTTTCTATTCACTTTCGTAGTTGATTGCGGAGGTTGTTCAGGAGCATTGGGAGCAACGATGGGCTGGAAGGTGGTTTCGTCTGCTGTAGGAGCCATGTCAAGTTAGGTGGTACGAGACTGGATGATTATAGGACTGTGAGAAGATGTGTTGGGATTGTGGACAAATATATTCAAAGAAGGGGACGGCCATGAGTTATATGCTTAAGCATGGGAACATGGCCTTCATCGTCGATTTCCATCACGTTCATGCGGACCGTCCACTGTCAGTCCACAATCCCATCCGACACGCACAGACATGACCAAGTGCCATCTTTGATCCACCGTCCTCGCCTCAGGCTATTGCAACAAATACGAGTGGCGATTGGCGGTATGATTGGCCAGTGTTCTCGTCGCAATGCTTCAGTCTCGTTCGATGGGGTACCGTGATTGTGGAGTGACATGCGGGAGATTTATCTGATGGTGGGGTGATAATGGGGTGTGGGGTAGCGCATCCAGGCCAAGGGTCCATAGATATTAGCCTCAGAAATAAGGTTTTGCTTTCTTTCGCTGGCGTGGTTAGTTCCGGCAGCTAGAACTGACTGCTTACTAATATTCTGGATCGGCATCTCTACGCGGGCTGGGATGATTGTCGCCTTCTCCCTCTAGCAGCCAATCTAACTGCTTATGAGCGCCTCTTTCGATTCAGCAAAGCGTCCATTACCCATCCAACCAAGATGTCATGCTTCTCCACCCTCGTCCGCTGGCTGCAGCGAAAGCGCTACCAATACGAAGTGACATTCTCGCTCTACATGCTCACGCCCACGGAGAAAATCATCTTCAGTAATCCTCTCCTCATCCCATCCCCTCCGACGCGCTCCTTCGCCACATGCTAACGAGCTTCTTCCCTAGATACACTCGCCGTCGCTTTCATCTCTATGATCCTTATAGCCGCCTTCTTCTACCTGCCTGGACATGTCACGGAGATGCTGAGGCGAGCTTGGTTTTACTATGCAGGGGACGAGACGGTGATTGCGGGCTCTGGTGCGGGGGGAGGAGCTGCGGTTGGGCAGGGTGCTGGTGCTTTGGGAGGGGGGCGGAAGGAGACGTGGGCGCCTGGGGGAAGGATGGATGGCCAGGATGTGCTTGCTAGGCTGGGGACGTTATGACAACGGAAGAGGTCTACACGCATTTGAGCGTCTGGTGACGTCTCATCCGAGGGACATTGTGACTTGGTGGGCTTGTATAGCATCTCGGCGCCCTAGCGCAGGAAGCCTTGAACATACAAGCCCACCTTCCTTTCCGAGGAGGTGTGGGCCATTGGAGGAAGGATGGATGGATGGCGAGAATATGCTTGCTAAGAGCCGGGGACGGTATGACAATGCGAGAGGTCTACACGCATCCGAGCATTTGCGGTTCAGTATCTACAAGACATCGTTCCTAATAGGGATATATAGCATCTCGGTACCCTAGAGCAGGAACCCTTAATGTACAAGCCCTACAGCATCTTCAGACCTCAAGTCCTCAACCCTCAACCCCATATCCCCATTCCCAACCTCACAGCACGCCCTTCGTACTCCCCACCTCCCCCTCCCTCCCCTCCACCCTACCACAAGCCATCCTACACGCCCCCGCCAACGCCTTAAACGCACTCTCCGCCCGATGATGATCATTATCCCCCCTAATCACATCAACATGCAACGTCGTCCCGCTCGCCATCGCCCAGCTACTCAACCCATGATGAATCATCTGACTATTCAAATGCCCTATCATCGGCCCTTCGAACCCAAAATTGCCTACGAAAAAGGGGCGACTTGAGATATCGAGCACGGCGCGCGAGAGTGCTTCATCGAGGGGCGCGTAGGCGTGACCGAAGCGCATAAGACCCGTGCGGGGACCTAGAGCTGTGGTGAAGGCGGCGCCGAGGGCGAGAAAGGTGTCTTCGGTTGTGTGGTGGTCGTCGACTGGGTGTTGTCATTAGATGGATAGATCGATCGAATGGTGAGGGGGGAACGTACTGGCTAGATCGCCTCTACACCTGACTCTCATACTCCAGCCTGCGTGCTTCGCCCATGCGTGCAGCAAGTGGTCTAGAAACCCTACGCCGGTCCATATCCAGATGTGCTGCGTGGCCGTTATCTGGGAGGCATGGTGACTGGTGTCTTGAGAGGGAATGGGGATGTTGGGCGCGGGGAGGTTTTTGTTGGAGAAGACATCGGAGTCGGGGAGGTGGTCGAGCGGGCCGCCGTCGATGGAAAGGGAGACTTGGATTTTGGTTTCGTTGGTTGTGCGATTGATGAGAGCTGTGCGGCGGTCTGGCATTTTCAAAGTGTGGTGTGGGGAAAACCTTGGGGGCAAAAGGTCCAGAACGACAGCCACGAGCAAATTTTATAATTCGGGGTCTCCTTTACGAGATTGCAAACTTGTCTGCTTAATGCTCGAGTATTTTGAGTGGTGACAGGCGATGTCAAAGACGAAATACTTTTAAGCATGTGACATGCTTTACATATATGATGCTTAGGAGCTACCAGTATTTGACAACTCCTTGTTTTTAGGGTATCACCGCGTAGAAATCAAGAAGAAGCCTTCGTTAATTGAAGCAAAACCCCATCAGATCCGATAAACCCACAGCCGTCAAATCCTTTCAATATCCTCTCCGTTTTCTTCTTGATCGTAGCCTTGTGCTTGCCGCCGTTTGCGTGCTCAGAGTCTGCGTCTACTTCCAGGAACATCTCTCGGATGCCAATGAGATAATCCAGGTCCCTGCTCGGAGCGCTCCAGGATCGTGTCTCAGTAACTTCGTGCTTCTCGTAGTCGACGTTCCCTCCTTTGTCTTCGTCACCTTTCTCCCAGATAAAACTGCCTGGCTCGCATATCAAATCCCACCCTTTGTTCATAATCTGGCGGGGACCATCTTCCACAGCCAAGTAACCACCCTTCTCAACCACTACACTCATCTTGATCCAGTCCAAAGTCTGCAGCCTCAGTAGTCGAATAGGAGATTCTGCCTCCATGTCATGATCTTCCTCGTAACCCCCAAAGCTATCCTCATCGCCGTTACGGAAACCGTCTGGTATGATGAAATTGATTTCCTTCATCGTCCTATCCTGAGCTAGGATGACGCAAAGTCTCTGAATAGCCTCTCTGTCTAGATGACCCTCTCCGGGAATCTTAGCCATATGCATCTTAGGAAAGTTTTTCGATCTGCCGTTGAGGTCCTTGCCGTCAGAGTCTTTCACTGGCCAGCGCATGTAGATAGGTGCATGGACATCGAGGCGGTGTATTCGGGATCGAGCTTCAGGTCCGATGGTCAGGAAGAAGCGCAGCAAACCCTGCCAGCCACTCCTCCCTGTGAACCTGAAATGATTATCTCTCCAGAAGCACATGGCTGCTTCGTTGAAAATTTGTCGACATGTACCGAGGAGACCCGTAGAGAGCTCTTTGCGTACAAATTCTAGATTCTCTTGGTGACGGACTTTCAACTGTCCTGGGGCTGGATTGGCGTCGTTGTCAGATTTAGTCCACTTGTGAGGCCACAAATCGAGAGGCTCATCGCTAGACAGGGAATATCGATAGATCTTGTTGCGAATCTCCGGTGGTAGTCTGAGTAGAGGTGACTGGAACTGGTTCTGGGGACGAGGAAGGCGGCGAGGGCGTGGAGAGCGGGTCATGATGTGTGGGTGAACAGTAGCGACACTGTAACCATCAGGACTACTCTGAAGTCGTTCGCCGTCTTATCCAGTTGCCATGCTGCTTACCAGAAATACCGGCCTTGCCTACTTCAAGCGCAGTATATCAGTCTTCCATGCTTGCACTCAGAGCGAACAACCTCCGACGACCAGGTCACATAGAAACTTTAAAGCCAGACAGTGCCTGTATTGAGAGATTTCGTCCAACGAAGAGCTGATAATTGTGGGGAGTAGCTTCACAAGGCAGCTTTACACTAGCTTGGCTAACATCGCCGTGCCTTGACACACCAAGAATCCAAGAGCTTCAGAGTCGAACGCTAGGAAATGATGAATAGAGGAGGACCCTATAGTCTTGAGATAAACGGACCAAGACTGGACTGCCTGAATTTTGCAAGCTTCACCGCTTTGGTATATGAGATTTTTTGTGCATGATAAGAATCATTTGGGTTGGGGCATGGTTGAACACTTTGATCCAAGGTTCACATGATCAGAGATTTCAGGGCAAGCTTGATCGGTATAAGCAACGAGCTTAATGAAGTATGATGCCTGCCAATTTCTAGAGGAACCATGATAAAGTAAAGTAAAGTAGCCTTATGCTATCTCAGAAGCGCCTTAACGCCGCCAACAGCCGCTATCTCCACTCTAGTGCAGCTATCTCCACGCTTTCTTTTTGTTCACGTACATGATAAAATTGACTAGAGCAATGCCCCGTCATGGCCAGAGAACAGCCGAAGAAGCCAGTGCTGCTGGCTCAGAGGCTTTCAGAGGTGCTGTAGTAGGAGCTGCAAAGGTATTCCAAGTCCCAATTCTCAGCTGGCCTTTTTGTTTTCCTACGGCTGCTTCCATATCGACTATTATCAGGTGATTGATGGAAGTGCTCTCATAGTGGGGCCTCATTGCCGGTGGCTTGGGCTTTGCAGGCTACCACCTCTCTCCGATCTATAGGAACCTCACCATTCAATTCAAAGTGTATGTCAAAGCCCTTGTGTGCATACCCAATTGCTCCATGCCTCCGTCCCCGTTATCCCGATGGTCGCTTTGTACACTAAGCTGCCCTACTTGAATGCAGATATCTTCAAATGTCCGGCATGACCTTTGGCGGCTGGTTAGAAGCTGATCGACGGTTGCGCGCCTATGAATTCAACGTCAGACGACAGAATAAGATGAAGGCTGATGAGGCGACCTGGGAACGATGGGAAGGAATGGTCGAGGATCAAGAGCGAAGAGAGGCAAAGAAAAGGCTTGAGAAGGAATAAGAAGATAGACGACCCATGGCTACACCCTCGTTGCGACATAAACCTATGGTGCGGAAAGCAGGCCATTTGGGTTCTTCCACTATACTGGGAACAAAATAATCCCCTTGGGACACTCTGGTTGATGAGAAGGCGAAGGAGGTGCCCTGATTGATACGAAGCGAAGACCAGCCAGGCTATCATTTTAGCTCCAGAACGGTTTGTGCGGCCACTTCGTATGCGGTGCCAGCAGGTCCGCCCTCCAAGGCCGCAGATTATGGCAAAGGTCTGACAGATTGGTGTCTGCAAGTTCGAAGTTCGCCGAAGTGAAGGTGAAGGTGAAGGCAAAGGAAGCTGAAATGAGCTACCAGCAAAAATGCTCTCGCGAGGCGTAGGCGCTTCATGTCGCACAACGCAATGAAAGTTACCTTTGAAAAAGGAAGAACAGAGCTGCTAAAAGCCTGATCGCCGTGCTGAAACCGAAAACAATTCCATAAGAGTCAAGAATCATTTCACGAACTCTTAATTGAGCCAATGCATGTGCAACGTATCAAGATTGCTTTCATGAGGGGAGTATCAAGACAAACAGGGCTCGGACCCATCATCACTATGAATGTTTCCAACAATGAAAAGTCTTCTCACTACATCCCTTGAAGCGGTCTTAGGGCTGCACGGAGGTATGTAAACTGGTTACTTAGGAGACTTCATCTTCACCAACACTGCTGCTAATCTGCGATCGTATCCGGATCACCACCTGAACAGATAATTTCCTGTTCACGGTATCGATATCTTATTCTCTATGGGCCAGCGTCCCCGGGCGGTCTTCCCAATTTCCCCTGAGCCATAGAGATCAGTACATGGAATGGGCGACTATCTTGAATTGAATCTTGATCTGTCCTGCAATCTTCATTGAACATCATCATTACATAGGCCACCATGAGCAAAAGCTTGATATCCGCAAATACCCACAACCAGTCATCCACCTTGGAAGCAGGAGGTGCACACTACACTACATGTCTTGATATTGGCATATCTACCGCGATTGTTATCATTGAGATGCGTTGGGGCCTCTAGGCATAGCTTGCAACCTTTAGTCTGCTGCACTGCTACGCTCGGCGAAATCTATCTTCTGTCCAGCTACGACACCAAAGCATCTCTTCTCGCTGACCTGGTCTTTACAAGAAAATGGTCTAGAGCAGAGGTATTAATTGGACAGATAATATTGCTAGAAACCTGTGCTGGTGAGCTCAGCAGTAAGCATTGAACACCCCAACCATCAAAGTCTCTTCTATTCGGAAATCCGACCCTCCAGTCTCCTTCGCTCCAGAAAATCGAAGTCCTAAGTCTTCTCTCTCGTTACACAAGATCTCGTACACCACCACAGACTGAACCTAAGCCCCCAAAGCTCGTTTGCCCTACCCGCACAACACGTCGCCAAAATGTCGAACATCTTGTCCCGGTTGGTGTTCTTGTGCGATCGGACTGTGACAACTTCCGTAGCAGCAGGATGATGGACTTTGCACCCAGGCAGGAGACTGAAGAGCGTGGCATTGTTCCCTTGACCCCGCGCTAGGGACGGCCAAGTGGATGCTGCTGCTCGAGATATGGTCGCAGCCAATAAGCGACACGACTCGCAGAGTCTGCGAGAGATCTCGCTCTCTTGTGGCTATGACTGGTGCCTGGCATGGAAATTGGTATATGATGTGCTTTGGAGCTCTCGTCCTGCACCCATCAACGCGTTGATGAGGACTATCCTAAATTTCAATCCTGTGTTGGATGTTAACGCTGACTCAACGGTAAAACAGCCCAGGCTGAAGCTTGCATGGACGAATGTGTACTCCTCACGCATGGAGCACCATTTTCACCTGGTCCCCGAGGTTCAAGCGATTAGGAATGCGCTTCTTTACCGGGGTTTGATAAATTCAATTGCGTGATACTCCTCGGCCGCTGATGCCTTCGATGTGGATCTCCGCTCCATTCGCAGTCTTTGGTTTCATCTGCATCAAGCTACCTTCGATTCATCCCAGAGCGGCTAGTCCATGCAGCTCGCGGACATATTCGGTCGCTTCCTGCATGGCCCGCACGGGTCGGGACCTCATCCATCTCCCCGCACTATTCACACAGCATCAAAGCCTTTCCCCGTGGGATGCTCTGGTCTGGATGATGCAGCTGGTGCATGATAGAACGACCACGTTCGGTATTCTTGTCGAGTCAATCCCCTGGGGTAATCGTCACCTCTGCAAAGATTCACAGATACCGAGCACAGCCAGCACTGGATCTCCTGAGGCAGCAATGGGTGTCACTGACAGTGTCAACGGTGCTCCAGCTTCGCTCAAGGGGGTGGGATGTATCTATAACGGGGTTTCCTAAGCATGCAGCCAGTCCGTGCTTGCGGAAGCCTTCTCGACATGATGCGTCAATGGTCGAAATGACGCAAACGGCAACAGACTTTGATGCTTTCATATGCAGGTGGGGCAAGCATTTCTCCGGGATGCGTGGGTAAGCTCCTCTGGACCCGCCCCAGTAAGTATGGGTGTCCACTCAGATGGTGTGCTTTGCATGATAGTCATGCAGAACAACCAAGTAGTCCTTTGGTCGATGATCCTGTTTTCACACGCAGTCGTCACCAGAGCATCTCCGAGCCGCTCGAATGTACCCCACTCGGCGCGCCTACCTGAGCAGATTGGCCGTCAAAAACTTGTGCAAGCAGAGTCAAGTAAAGGGTCAGGTTCTCCACTTTGCCTACTTAAACCACGGGCATCTCCCTCATCCTCCCTCCAGCCGATAGATGCTCTACAGCTTAGGTCTCTTTTAGGTTGACCTAGAAAGTGTAGAGACTTTCGCAAAGCTCGAGTAGCGAGCCGTTCGCCGATTATGGCGCCCCTAATCACCATCACCGTCCAATACCTGCTGGGCTTTGCTGGCCTCAGGCAGCAAGCCGCTGTCCGAAAGGTGCACACCCAAACTTCAGGTTTAGCGCCTGCTGCACAAGGTCTCTCTTCCATCTCCTGGGGATATAATCGCATGGTGAGAAGCCTTGCTTCATCCCTCCCTCGAATGCCGCCGAAGAGCTCCTGCTGACTCTAGGACAATATATAGGATATTGTGAGTTTCGCCTCTTTCTTCGCTTTTCACTATAAATCAGGGGTGAAAGAGCTGCCACAAAGCTTCCACGTCAAACGTTTGCAGCAGTACTCCTATCGGCCCTTACCGCTGCCTCGTATAACGTATAGGGTCAATCGCTGAAACGGAATTGTCCTGTAGTATGGTAAAAGCAAGGAGAACTGTAACATCACCCATAAGTGCGTCGCCATGATGCTGGAATGAAATCTGTTTGCTAACGACGTGAAGATGGTGGGACGGCTATCAGTGGGGTCCCTCATGGAACACCACCGAGTACCTCGGCGAGGGCTTTAGTGATCCGCCTACCGCGATTGCCAGAGCGAAAGACAAGATGGATCTATTTGCCCGAGACTTCACGGGCGGGATCGGGCACAAGTACTGGGACGGTTCTGCATGGCAGCCTGCAACCGGCAAAGGCACCCAAGGATCCGATATCGAAGCCCTAGGAGGTTCCTTCAATAGGTCGTCTAAGAAAGCGGACATCGCCGTCACATCATGGTCTGAGGATCGAATGGACATGTGAGTACATTTAAACTGCGTATGCGTTCGTCATTTTCAACTCAGTATAATTTAGCGGTGAAAACCTCGTAACAATGCCATTTCAGGAAAATGCGGGAACAATTTCCCGACTCCATTCTGTATCAGTCCCTCATATACCTGAATAGAGCAGTGGCTGACTCTCGGTGTTGTAAAGCTTCGCAATCGATAACGACGGCCAGCTCTCACACAAATATTGGGACGGTTCGAGCTGGCAGCCGAGCGAAAATTTCGAGAGTCTCGGTGGCGGTTTCTCAGACGTTGTCGCCGCCGTTTCATGGTTTCCGGGCCATCTTGCCGTGTTCTCAGTCAACGAAAATTACCAGCTCTTGTACACCTACTTCGATGGCACCAAGTGGTCCGATTTCGAAGACCTAAACTTCCCTGATATAGCATCCAAGCCGACAGTCATTGCGTGGGGAAGTAATAGATACGATATCTTTAGCATCTATGGCAGGGGCATCTTGTACCATAAGGCTTGGGATGGCAGCCGTTGGCTTGAGTGGGAGGATCTTGGCGGTAACTTCTTGAAGGAGCCGGTGGCAGCTGCCTCATGGGCTGAGGGGAGGATCGATATCGTGGCGCTCAACAGAGATGGTGGATACTATTACAAATGTCAGTATCGTTTCCCCCCTTTCCCTCCCAACGAAGCGTAGACAGGGTCACAGACCCTATAATGATGCCATGAGCCAGTTGTAGGAATACTATACCCAAGAAATATTCCTTTACCCCTTCACATCCTTTCCAATCTCTGGCCGTTAACTCAACACCAATTACAGACTTCGATGGCACCAAATGGGTCCCGCACTTCAACGAAGACGAAAACTCGGACGACCCGGAACCCGGGCTCATCAGCAAAGGCGGCAACTTCAGCTCTGCACCTTCGCTCGTCAGCTGGGGCGAGAATCGTCTTGATATGTAAGTCTCCCCTTCGCTCTTTATCAATATCATTTTCCAGCGCTACCGCACCATATACCGATACTGACTTTGACATGTTGAAAAGTTTTGGCATCACGGAGGACAGCCAGCTCGGGCATCAGACCTGGTATGGCTCGGGATGGTACCCGGAGTCTGGTTTCGAGAAACTTGGTGGCGAGTACACCACCGTTTAGACAGGGGTGGACGGATGGTCGTGTGGTGGTGACTTCGAGGGAATTAATAGATTTGATGAAAGATTAGGTTGTTTTACGAAAAATTGCATGATTATACGGATTGGATTTCGACGACAAACAATAACAGGATCTTTACTTGAAACAATGCTGCACACCCCCACCATTCGCGTCACCAAGCCCCTGAGAGCCATATGTGATGAAATCTCAAAGATGTGCGAGCCTTTCAGAGGATGTCTATCTTGTAGAAACTCAATCCTTGGTTTTAACGCCCTCTCGTTTACAGTTGCAGGGTGAAATAGCGAGACGAGCGACGAGGTAGTAGGACGAGGCTGAGAGGGAGCATTACGGGTAAGAGAACTATGAAAAGGTATATAGCCTACTAGCTAAATCCTAGAACAATTATATATATAGTAATCTCCCGGATGAGTAACACGTGATCCCCTATCAATTAAATATATTAAGTATATTACTTATACGCTAACCCCTGTTTGATTGAAAAGCTCCCTCTCTACTCCGTTATACTCTCTTCTACCCCCTTAGTACTCCCTCCTTTAGTACTTTCTGTTTACAGCGGTCCTAGTTCCCCTTCCAGGATGAAAATGGCATGCATGGATCCCAAGTCCACGGTGTACAATATAGCCGTACCTTCCCTACAGTCGGGGCCAAGGCAGTTGCGCTAACAGGAGCTCGAGGCGGAATGAATTGTCCAGGCTTTCTTTCATATACTAGCATTAATCATCGTGTCTTGGCTATTCCCAAGGCTACAGTATGGGATTTAGTACGCGTATGGACTGTTTTGCGCCTTGTCCAAAGATCCTTCATATTGATTGTTGGATACATATGCAGGCTTGTGGCCCTTCGCTGCAGTAGGGCGTTGTGGCGTCGCTATTCAGCCTTGACCCTTTTTCTTTGAGATTCTATTGATATGAAGCACTGGAGCCTGTCTTTGAATATCATGTCTGTGGGTGGTATTACGCAACTTTGACTATACATTCGTCTGAGCGTAGCGCTTGGTCCAAGAGAATCGAGGTCATGGAGGGTCTGGGTGATTTCATAGAAATATCAGAGCGTCTTTTGCAGGAGACCAAATACAAGGAGCAGAACAATGGGTTTGAGGTCTCTGAGATGTTTCAACACGAAGCATCAATAAAGCTTGAGACAGAAAGGATCACAAGTGTTGGTATTCTGCCGTGGTTGAATCAACGTATCCCTATCGCCGATGAAGATGACAAGAGCCGCGGCACTATGCGTATAGTGTGGCTCAATAGGATTGTTGGGACTAATCCCTGGGAATGTGAGACTAGTAAGAGCAACCAAGAGTTACTATTAGAGCGTCTCGAATTGAAGAGAGCACGTCAACTCGTGCCCGATGGAGGTATCATCTGTTTGCCAGGGGAATACCGGCGTTCGAAAAAGCAATCTTTTGCATTGAGCACAACTGCACACTTTGTCTTGGTGTGGACCCACAATCTGGTGACCAATAGCACAGAAGTGATCTGGTCGGGTGACGATGAGTACGTTCCATCACCCAGAATACGCAATGTTCTCGAATCCCAGAAAGCACTGGCGAGGCATCCAATGTTTATGGCCTTCGTTGCTGCAATATTCATATCACAATGTACTCAAGACGCGATCGAGTCCATTCGCATCGAAATCAATCGAGTGGAGAATCGAACAAGACACAGCCCCTTCCGCCCATTGACGCGGCCTATCGCCGTAGGCAGCTATGCATCCCTGTCGGCGATGATGAGCGCAAGTGCAACGCGTTTAGCCGGCACTGAAACGGACAGTAGGACCCTCCGCGGGATACTCGACTCCTTGTCGGGATACCAATGGCCACAAGGCGTGGAACGACCTGAGTGGGCAGAAAAGATTATTCAGGAGGTCGTTGAATGTGTCGCAATCCTGAAACAGCGACTCAAGGCCCAAGAAAACAAACTTCGTTACTTATCGCGCCGTGCGGACATTCAATTGAATGCGGTAGGTCATATTTCGGATTGCTTTACCGCACAATTAGGCTTCTAAAGGGGGAATTCTGTGTTGACTTGTCCATTCATTTAGCTTTTCAATTTGATCACCCAACAAGAGACCCGGCTCAGCATATCCGTAGCCCAAGACTCTCGGACTCTTGCCTCGTCAACTAAGCATGACTCGACTGCGATGAAAACCCTGGCAGCTGTCACCGTCGTCTTCGTTCCCGGCACGTTTGTCGCTGCTTTGTTCTCCATGCCTCTGTTCCGGTGGGATACCCAGACGGTGGGTCACTCGGTGGTTTCTAGACATCTTTGGGTGTACTGGGCCGTCAGTGTGCCACTCACATTTCTAACCCTCACCTTGTGGTTTGCATGGATGCGATTGCAGACGCGAAGGCATCGTGCCCGCGAATTGGAGAGTATGGAAGGGCTGAATCGTGAGATGAATGGACATCAGCCAGAGTTTGAGGAGAGGCGAGAGATGTGCTAGATAAGAAAAGAATCTGAAAGAGGAATGAGACGGTGATTGGAATTCAAAGTGGCAATCCAACTGGTGTGTATAATGGATATGGCACAGTGTTACACCTCAATCCCAAACCAAACATGTCCGAATTCGGCAGTGTCTTTGGAAATTAGATCGAGGATCATATTATGTTATAGCGCTTCATGACTCCAAACTCCAGAGATGATTTCCTGACCTTCAATCATTGACTCGATCGATCTAGGACAATCGTTGTATAGTGAAAGAGCGGCATACCTGAACACATGAGTGAGTCTAGCCATTGTCCATCTGATCCTGTATATCACGTCCGGACATCTCTCCGTCCCTTGGTGCAGCCCTTGTTGGCCGTCGCATAAGCGGCAAAGTATTTACTCCATACCTCAAGATACGCCGACTTGGTGCGACAACCAATTCCCAGCACGGCACGTCGTCATTGACTAAGAAGCCTCGTGCAGCATGCATGATTAAGAGGACGCAACTTCGTTTCCATAAAATATGTGACTGCAAGCTTATATAGCGTGGCTACATGCCGCGACAGATCTGGCTGTTCACCGATAGGGATGTCCATTCATGGAAGTCTTAATATCTGACAAGGTTTTCGGAGCGGTGTATGATGTCAGCTCTGTTTTCGGTTTTGAGATCGCGTCAAGACGCGGCTTCTAGAACACCTTCTTCTGTCAGGATGAAGGGAAAGAGTAGGGTTGGTAGATCGCAATGCACAGATGGGGAGAAGGTCAAAAACCCGAAAGGGTTAGGGCGATGGGTATCTGAAGATCTTCATAGAGACTATGACGAGTCGTCCGTTCGGTCTATGTGGTACTCGACATGCGAGGTCCAATACAGAGGTTTGGTGTATTGAAAAAGGAAGAATGAAGAAGGTAAAGCGACTGAGAATTGATTGCCAAGACTTATGCAGAGGGGAGAATCTTTGCTCATGATACTTCTCATCAAGCCTCTAAATCTTGATCCGATTGAGCCAGCTCTCCATCGCTGGTCACGATATCCTTCCCCAAAACCTGTACAGGACTCTTGCTATCTTTCTCATCCATTTCTTCTCGCCACTGCTTTCCTCTCCTACTCAACTTCCTCAAGTTCATCAAATAATGACTGATGACTTCTGCATCCTCCGGAACCATGGGGGCGTCAAGCTTCTTCTTCCTGCGCGCCTGGCAGGCTTCATACAATGCCCTGGCCTTCTCTTGTTTTGGCACTTCGACCAGACTATATTCGATAGACCAGACGTCGTCGGCAGTAAGCTTTTCGGGACGCAGCACAAATTGATCATTGACTTTATTGCGGACAGTAAGGGTCATGGCGAGGACATCGGAGGACTCGGATGTTAAGGTTTCAAGGTGGGCCTTCTCTTTATGGATAGCATCGAGGAAGGAACGATCGGCTTCGGTTTGAAAATTTGTCTCCGGAGGCTCTTCACCCGGTACGGGTGGTGTGTATTCTGCCTTTTCTGCTTTGTGGGTGCCCTTGTTTGAGGCTGCTGGGGGGCCTTGTCCTTCCTGTGTGACCCCTGACTCCAGGGGTTGTTCCGAACTCCGAGCGTCTTTACCCCCATCATGTTGAGATTCAGCACTCGGTTCGACTTCGACAGATCTCTCACTCTGTTCCAGACCGCGCTCATCCGAGACCTGGCATTTATCTGCAGGGTCTTGTAAGATTGCACTTTCCGCTTCAATTGCTTCCTTTCCATCATCAGGTTCCTTATCGTCGACAAGCACGCCGTCTTCCTTGGCCTCAACATCGTCTTTGTTATGTTCATCCATATTTTCACCTTCTTCCTCGTCTTTTAGCTGTTCTTGATCGGCCCTTTCAGTCATATCCTCGGTCTCAGCATCCTCTTCCTGTCCCTCGTCTTGTAGATGTTCTTGATCGACCCATTCTGTCACATCTTCGGTTCCAGCTTCCTCTTCCTCTTCCTCCTCCTCGGGCACTTCGTCGTCTTCATCAAGAGCCGTAACAAGATTCGTGCTCTCCTCCGCTACGACCCGGTCTCGATTAGCGTACAACGGACCCTCTTCGAGTACACCTTGTCGACTATGCAAGTTTTCACCTTCCATCTCTCCTTCTTGGCACTCTTGGTCTACGCTCGAATCCTCGACTGATAATTCGTCCTTGTCCATAGCTTCTTGTACACTAGCTTGGATATTTTCCCATTTCCCGTCGTCGTCGACTGGCTCAGACTCTTCTCCACTTTTGAGACCGAGTATGTTACGCTCAAATTCTTGAATCTTTGCATCATTCTGGCTCTGTATCTCCGCGACTTGTTCCTCTGTTACAGGCTCAGCAAAGATGTACATGAACGGCGTTGCGGCGTCTCGAGTCTCAAAGTGGATGCGAAGGGACTAGCGTCATTAGCTTCATAAGCATTAAAGTGAAGCTTCGTCACTCACAGTCTCTGGATATTTCTTTGTAGCTTTGTCTAATATTTTATTCAGAAGGTCCAAGCTAAGTTTGAATTCTTGGTCGCCGATTGACGTGTCCCACTGTCCATGAATGGTTGAATCCATTTCGGGTAAGCTGATGTACTGAAAGCCAAAAATTCTCTCAATGTTGTGGAATGCAACGAAGATACCATCCATCCGACCCATCCTGACTTGCATGGAATATTTGAGGAAAGCTGCGCGGATCATGTCGTAGTATTCGCGCTCATAAGACTCCCACTGGCCTTGGCGGCTTTTGATCTGGTAACCAAGTCCATGCTCATAATTAGAAACGTCCATCCGGATGGACACGACCGCTCTCGTTTTCAAGTCAAACATACCGGTCCCGGGCAAGCGAGGATCGTGGGCATCGAGCTGCGAACGCATCAGAAAGTCGCCCATTGTTGAATAATGGTAAGATTCTGGCGCCAAGGATTCTTCATCAGTCACTTCACCACCACTCGATTTACGATACCTCTCATAGTCGTCGGTACTTAATGTAAGAAGCTTTTCCATTGATTTGCCAAGCATGCTCAGAACGTTGGCATTTGCAAATTGTTTATCGGCATCGATGGCATAGGATCCATCCTTCCACCTTAAGAAGATGGCCTGGGGCGTTCGCTGCAGCTCTGTAAAACTTGACAGGTTCGTAGGGAATTCTTTGGACAACATCGAAGTGTTGATGGGCCTCCATTGAGATAGCAGAAAGTGGAAATGGGATAACGCTGAAGTCATACTAGAAGTTGATCCCATGTAGCGCTTTCCGTACTCTTTGGCAATTCTATTGAGTGATTCGTCCCTCGAAGATGTGATGTATTCTTTGAGCGCATTGAAATCGAATTCGGCGACGGGCATGATCTTTTGAAGATAAGGGTCGAAATTAAAGACACGAGATCTTGGGTCTTGGAGTTGGTAGACCCCCGGGCTAATGAGGTGGTGAGTGAGAGATCCTTGCAGAGGGAATGTAGGTAAAGCTTACTTGAACAAAACCCTCTCGAGTCCGTAAGACAGGCTAGGCACCGGTGGCTGATCAACCTCAAGAGCTAGGTTCTGTCAGCGCTGGTTGTGTGATCTTGAAGTCGGGACTCACGTAGGATCTCAAGGTGAGTGGCATCGGCCTTCTCAATCGACGTCTTTGGCTTGGTACCCTTTCGACCTAATGCACCCTGGAGCGAATCGAAACCTGCAACACCAGACAATTGAGTTCCGGATTTCATTGACCTGCTCAATACAACCTTTTTCTTATTTGCGATGTTTTCTTTAGCGGCGGAGGGCGCTGCCTGTGCCGCGTATACAGGAATGGGCTTGACAACATGTTTAGGGAGCGTCACCCCAAGTTTCCTGGCCAATTGTGTTTTTCTTACAAATTCTGAAATACGCTTTGCGCCACGCTTCTCTTTAGCCTGGCGCTCCGCGTCCCTTGTTTGTTCGGACACAGAATTATCTGCGGTAGCCTTCCGAGCTGACGCAGTAGTCTTACTCGAAGAGCCTCCCTCTGTAGTCTTGTCTTTGAGTACGTTATCAGATGTTTCCCCAACATCCTTCTCCTTACCCTTGTCCTCAACTTCCGATCGCCGAAGAATAGTTGTCATTACTCTCCGCGTTAGTTCTTTATTTTTACTCCCAGGTCTCAACTCCTTGACCAGTTGCTCGGGTACAGTGGACATGGCTTTCCGTAGAGTTCCTTCGTCCTTGCTCAGAGACCCTAAATCGCTGTGGTCGTCAGGTGGCATATCCTTATGTGCCTCCTCTAGTCCAGAAACCGCGAGAGAACTCTGTAGCTTGCTCTCTGGCAAGGCCTTTCTTAGAGCGGACGCCGATAGTTTCTTCCCCCCTCTCCTATCTAGCACTTGTTGTGCTCGCTTGGCAGCTTTGTTGGTCTTGTTTGTCTCTTTCTTTTCTCGTTTCGCTTTCTGGCGCTTTTCAGATCGATTGAGTAACATCTGTTGACGTGAAACTTTTTTGGAGAGAGGCTTAGCTGGGTTGGAGACCGGCTCCGGGTTGCCACTCGATACAGGTTGCCCTAGGTTGTCGTCGGCTATCTCTGGTTCCTTGGGTGGTAGGTCTGGCTGCAATTGAAGCATTTGTTTACGGCGTGCCGCGGCAAATTTTCGCTGTAGTGCCTTCTGAGTATCCTGTGCATCACTATTTGCAGGCTCTGGGTTCGTGGGAGGATCCTAGATGTACGTTAGCCCTAGATGCTCATTTGAGAAGCCCCACAACACAGACCCCCTGACGTGTAACAGCTTTTGAACCAACATGAACCCTATTGGCGTGTTCATCTCTTCCCTCTGCTTTCGTAGAATCGTTGGATATGAAGCCTTTTATTATCTCCCTGATAGTCGACGAAGAGCTCGACTTAGCACCCTTATCATTGTTCAACGCCTCCGACAGGGTTTGAAAGCCCTTCTCCTCACTCTTTTCGTCCTTCTTAGGACGACTTGAATGTTGGTATCGTCTTGAGCGTCCTGTTTGGGCCGCAGCACTCTGCAGGCGGCATGAGAGGCATACATATCCTTGACTTGGAGCTAACAATAATCTGGCAGTGTTGACACGCATACAGGAGATCTAGGGAAGAGTCAATGATCAGATCCTGCCTTGGGGGAAAAGCTGAAGCAAACAGGGATACACAATTCTGTAACGGCTACTTCCGTCAGCCTTATAGCTCTCAGCCTCTACTATTACTACGGTAGATAATCTAGAACTAGCACTAGAAGAGCTTGGCGAGCTAAAGAGTATCAAGGCGGCCGCTGCCAACCTCTCCATCAACGCTCCCAACAACGACATACATCTTCCAACTCCCTGGCGTCGGCAAATTGATCCTACATCGCGTGAGAAGCTTTTCCACTGTCTTGCTGAGACATGAACAGCTCCAGACTATTTCGATTCCCCAAGCCTGAGTGGCTGAACAGTCCTAACACCCGGACAGCAGGCGTCTACCTAGCCGGTGCACTTGTCCGTTCCTCTCCTCCATGGATAGGGGCTGTCCCTTGTTCCTGAGACTGTCACTGACCTCTTCCCTATCGTAGTTTTCTCTCGGCTTCTTCTTCTTCATTGATGCCGCCACCTATTCCCACTCCTCTAAAAATGGCTCCAACGTCCACATCAAGTTTGTCGATTGGATACCCGGCATCTGCTCCGCGCTCGGCATGCTGGTCATAAATTCGATAGAAAAGACACGATTGAGTGCAGACAGCTATAGCTATTCGGGAACCGGAGTAGCTTGGAAGGCGAGGCTGGTACTGTTTCTAGGGTTTGCGCTCATGGCTGGGGGTTTGGCCGGAAGTGTGGTAAGTGGATACCATTGGATTTGGACACGATAACAACTACAGTGCTAACATGATCACTTTTAGGCTGTCCTGGTATTGAAATACATCGTACCTGACTACCCATTCCCAACCCTCTATTTCGGAGTCGCAAACACAATTGCCAATGGGTTGATCATGTTAAGGTACCTGAGTAACTTCCAATATGTCATTGACAATGCTGATGGATTCCAGCTCCGTTGTACTTTGGGTATCCCAGAATATGGAGGACGATTATACCTACAATTTGGCGCTTTGATTGGGTCTCAGGGGAGTTTGCATGTATTATATACAAACCCAAGGCTACGTAAATCTGAACACCACCTTTCAGATGCCGTTGTCATCCCTCTCATACAAAGTAAATTGTGCACGTATTCTCAATAACTTGCGTTTTGTTACCCGTCATGTTTTCCTATCATTGTAAGAAGTGCTAACATAGCTGACCATCATATCGCCCAAATCCTCATTTTCAATCACCGCAGCTGGGAGAGTTCGGCTGGAGAAGCTTGTCAGATGGTGACCTCCGCCTGTGCCCACAGCGGCACAGTGTTCAAGGACACGGCCATTCTGTCCGCCCCAGACAAGGTATCGATATGTCTCCGGACTACCCGAGATCCTGCGAATTCCAAGCTGTATGTCAGCATGACCCGATGCGAGGCCAGAGAACGGTGGTGCGCAAGTCGCAGATTGACCGCTGGGCCCGCTGACCCGTGAGGCTGTGAAGATGACAGCTATTTCCTACCAATCGCAGATCATGCCTAATCAGGCGTCCATACATTACCAAATCAATAAATTCAAAGCTCGAATAGCCAATGATAGCTAACAGAGTTGTGATAGCATTCAATCGCGCCGATACTTTCACAGCCATGCCTTCATTCCTAGGGCCTTTACGACATACTCATGCGTGGTCCATCACATGGCGAATAAAGGGTTCAGAATCCCTCATTGCTTACTCCACCACATCTCTATCCAAGCTCGCCCAACAGAAATACAGTAAGTCTTTCAAATACGACTCCATCTTACTCAGAGTACGGCTGATGATCACGTTAGTAAAAAGGCCGAGAGGAAATCCCTTGAGAACAATATATAAACCCTCACCCTCCCTTCACTGGATTCAAGCATCATCACCACCGCTCTCATCAATCACATTTTATCAAACAAAATCCTAATCTCAATCCTCCTTCATCCTCAGCACACCATGCATTCCACCTCCCTCATCGCAAGCATCCTCGCATGCCTAACAACACTGTTCGCATCCCCTCTCCCAAGCTCCCACCCAGAAGATCTAACCCTCACAGTACGCTCGCCATCCCCCAAGGCGGCCCAATCCAGCAATGCACCTACACCGCCACGCCCTGCGCGCCCTTCAACTCCCCCACCCAAACAATCACCGTCTACGAACAACCGTTCACGGCCACAGCCACCAAATCATTCGACTGCCAGGGCTGCGCTGACGTTACGGTTGTGCCGAAGAATTGTTTTGGGGTCGGTCTTGTAAGTTACACGTGATGTTTTGTTTCGACCTGTTCATGATGGTTCCAAAGAAGAAGGGCTGATGAGTGGTGCCACAGCCTATTGAGACGACGACGTTTGTGTTTGAGAATGCGCAGTCCACGACTACGGTGGATATGTGCAGTGCGACACCCAATTGAACCGCTGATTGTGCGAAGGCAGGTTGATCAAGCTGCCAGCTTCTAGATTGTATCTCAGTGTTTGGTGGTGCGCTTTTCCGTCTGCTCTTTAGAAGGATCAGACCAGTCAACGCTAGTCATTGGTTAGAAGAGAAATTTCAGACGTCTTAGCAACTCTATTGAACCCAATCTGCAATTGTTCTTCGCGTCAAAAATAATGCCTCCTAACACCCGATATGCTGGAAGATTTTTTTCTGGTGTTGACACACCGAGTGACCCTGGATGCAAAGCAAGCGATTCCAACGACAAGCGTTTTCTTTTGACATCGATACTCCAACAACGCGATCTCAGCCGTCCGAGTTTACGATTTGTGCGAGATGTTTTGGCTACCACAATGATTACTGTATCGATCGTGCAACTTTTCCCATTACTTTCTTAACCACGTATGATATCAGGGGTTTGGACAGTCCCGACTTACAATTACTTCACACCATTCGCATAAATGCTCAGCAGCATGACCTTGCCACATTATCAGGCGACTCAGGCGCGACTGCTTGGCCTTCGTGGGCGGTGGTATCGAACCAACGATTACAGTGATGAGGTCCGAGCTTCGTTACCCATTCAGCTCCCGCTATCCCTTATCCTAGCAAGACTACCCAGCCAGGCTATGGGTTAGGTCGGAAGGATTGTGGATATACCAGCGCCGTCCCGCTGCAGGTCTGCATGTATGGTAGCTACAGGCGATGCGGCCACGAGCTGTGGTGGCCGAAGTTGCAGGAGCCTGCGCATAGCTCATGCGCTGTGCTATATCCACTCACCACCTTTAGAAGACCTACCTCACCACACTCCAAGCTCTCCTTTCCAGCAGGATTGATAGAATGATGATAACCCGTCCGCGGCCACATTGTCCGCCCTCGAGCACCATAGCGCCACGCGCATCGGCACGGAATCAGTGCAGTCATGGGTGGATGGGTTGCTTTTGATGCTCGTACCTCCAGAGAAAATGATAAGGCGCATGTGGACGACAGCGCTGTGGGAGATGAGGATGGCGGTGAGGGATGATGACATGTTTTTTGAATGGGATTTGGCCATTGTATCTACTCCGATGGCAGATGGGATATGGACTGCTGAAAGACGCCACCGGAGGGACGGTTATGATTAGCAGAATGACGATGGAGTCATGACATAAGAATGCCAGAGTCGCTCTCACGGTTACAATTGAGCAATGTATTGCATGGCGATTGTTCCCTCGTGGGGTGGTCTTTGGGGTGGGGTATTAGATAGGACATCGACGCGATCATGAATGTTTACGGGTGACAGCAGTAACGAGGCTCTAGATCACACGAAGCAATTGATGACACTGAAAAGTGGAGCAGCTGTCGAAAGTGTCCGTGAAGTGGGTCTTAGAAAGGTATCCATTCGACTTCAAGAGTTTGTCTTTTCTAATGTTTCGTCTTCGATACTAGCCAGTCTTATTTGCACTTGATCCCGAAGGACAATTAGTAGTAGAAAATATCGAACGTTCTCTTGATTGTGTGAAAGTTCGACGTTGGCACACTATTGCGAATTAATGTTTAGCCGTAATAAAGGGGAGATGTACTTTGTGCCAATGGAACATTCCAAGCGCCATTATAACCTCTCATGAAGATCTCACAGTGAGCTGCGCCAACCCTGTTATATCTACGGTACCCAGGTCCCCAACGCGACTCTTTGCAGCAGCTGAGTAGGCTTCAACCTATCGTTTGGCCCATACCCTTTACCTCCCTCACCACCTCCAATGACCCCATCTCAACCGTCTCAACCGATGCCTTGATATCACCTCTCTCATACATCCACTGCCCCTTCAATGTCAAAATTCAATACGTAAACACACTATAAGCTTCTCCACATCCTCCAAAATTCCTCCCATTAGATGAATATGATGCATGTATTCGGAGAGCATAAACTTGCAAGATAGCGAACAGATGTCACGCATATAGGAGACCAAACTGGCGGCAAGGACGCGAACGGAACATTGCCGGGTTGGACTGTGGTGTTGGCAAGGTTTGAACAGGTGGCGATGAGGAGGCAGAGGTTACGTCAAGACCGCCGTGATGCCCGGGAGAAATCTGGATGCGATGATAGATTTCGAGAAAGGTTAGCTTGACGGGTTTGAAGGATTGGGAGATGTGAACATAGATCGTTCGTATGCATAGAATGGTCTGGACTTAGACGGAGTCTTGACAGGTAGTTCCGGCGAAGGCACTTCATGTTGGCTTGTTGTTTTGCATTTCACCTCCTGATGAATACCAGAGATAAAGGGACATCTGTCGCTTCATCCGAGAGTATTTTTCTGTCATGCAGGTTGTCTGTCGAATGCCTGGGACGTCAGTATCGTCTCGAGACACCCTATCAGTATTGAATGGAACTTAATCAATTATTCATGCATTCAAACTCGACTTGGACCACTTTGACATCACTTATTATCCACTCTATAGCGTACTCATCAAATTGAACGATCCATATCCCTACTACCTCTGTCAGTGCTGGATCTCACCGTTCTCTAGCTGCTCTCCATTTTCCGCCGGAGGCACCAAATCATATATGTCATGGCCACCATCATCGTCCTCGAAGATTCGGATCAGGTCCTTAGTGGGAATCTTGAAGTACTCCAGACCTGTATTTAGCAGGTTGGCGAAATGAGGTCCTGCTTTATCTAAGAACTGGCTTATGCTGTCGTATCGGACATATTGGCCAAGCGCATGATCGGCGATGTAGTCTTCTACTTCGTTCTTGACCACTTTATAGCGAAGAGACCATCTTCGGTGCACCTCGACGGCGCGCACGCCTCTGAGCTCCAAGAGCGGAGCCAGCATACGTCGTCTAGGGTCTAGATTCTGCAAGGCCGGATTCAGTTCGTCAAACATAGCAGGGGGTTCTGGATGCGTGGTATAGTCCACTTTCGTCGAGGCATCTAGTAGAATTCTGACCCTGAAAGTCGTTCCACATCGGTTTAAAAGGCTGCCTCTTGCACGGCGAGTAGGAGAGTGCAACGCTATTTCCAAACTCAATTGCCGAAGATCTTGGAACATAGCGCCTTGATTTTTGACAAATCCACTAAGAGCTGCTCCATACATCTCACACTGCTCGGCTTCCGTAAGAGTGTGGCATCGGACGACTGCTTGGTCTTCAGACACAAGGGCGTGCTCAACCTCTATGGCGTCACATGGGTCAACGCCGTCTGGTAGAGGGAGATCGACTGTGGCGGTAGGAGAAATAGCGATCTGCATATTGAAGTTTCTAAAGTACCTCACATGAGGTAACCGACTTCGACTACACTTTTCCTGTTCTGTGTGACCACAAGGTATGTAGCGCTTGAACATCCTCTGTGTGTCCTCTGCCAAAATCTTCGAGTTCAAGCCTACTCCTTTTCTTAACCTCGCGCGGTGTAATGTCCATTCGTTGATTTTGAAGAAGACTTGTTCGGCTTCATTGCGAATCTGCTTGCAAGTCTTCAGCACTTCGCGAACCTGTAAGTACTGCACTGTTGGTGTCTCTTGGTCCTTCACTGGCTTTTGACTGCAAACTCGAGTTGGGCATTTGAAGTGGAATTCATGGTCAGATAAGGAACCGTCTACTTTCATTGCGGACTTGAGAATCTGGACAGACTACTTTTTAGCTTGAATCGGCAAGGCAGTGAGTACAGGCAGAAGTCTGACATACCTGGGCCAGTATTTCTCTTGGCATATTGAGAAGGAGGGAGTCATGCCCTAGATTTATGTCTCCAGGCCCGTGGTCTCCACTACAAGATTCACTGAGGTCTGGCGCCTCATAGTCTGGTAGCGCTGGTTCTTCGTCTCCTTCAGCGTCTTCTTCTTCTTCGTCGTTGGCGGCGTGCTCTGCTGCCGTTTCCTCATGAACACATCGGCCTCCATCCTCCATGACTTCATCATCATCATCCTGGGTGGCATCATTCATGGCCTTATCGTACCCCAGGTCAACCCCCGAGTCATCTTTGGAGAGATCCTTTGGCGCAGAAGCACTTCCAGATCCGGTCTATACAGTATGTTATTCTCGATCTTGTTTCTTGAGGACAGATTGAATTCAGCATACCACACCACGCCTTCTCCTCATGTTGTCAACTTTAGCTTTGTCAGGACGCATTCGATACTCCTTGTGGTCGCTGTAAAGACCTAGGGCTTGCTTCAACTTTGTCTTGATATAGTGATCGTCAGACATGTTCAGCGAAAACTGGCATACTAATGATGTGAGTGGTGAACATGTATAGCGGTCGTTGTAGCGAGTCAACCAGGATGATCTGTTGAGCTCAACATGAGTGTATCACGAACATCGAATTTGACACGTAGACGTGGAGTGTCAACATAAGGAAGTAGTACATGCTTAGTAGTTTGGTAATCACGAGGAGGAATCCTAAAGGCCCTTCAGGCTTGGGTGCTTGGATGAGATTTGGAAGTTGAATTTGGTGGGTGAAGTCTAATCGTCGGGGCAAAGTGGTGGCGATCTTTTTGAGCAAGAAAGAGCATTCACTTTCCCAAACTTGTTATTTCTTGAATTGTAATGCACACTGAAAATTCCTGTAGCAAAAGAAGCCAAATTACCCAACGTATTTGACTTCCTCCACTCCAAGATTGCGACATGATTCAAGGTTTTCAACGGCCACGGCCCTCTTAGTACTCGTTCTAGTACTCAAAAATCGATTCACCAGGCTGTTGGCGCTGCCTTTGCACTCATACATGGCCACCACGAGACAACAGTCGCAGAGTAGGAATAGCTCGGAAGGTACAGATAAAAACAGAAAGCCAGTTGTCACGATACCGACTGGTGACGACTCCAGTACGGGAAGGCCCATACCGCAGGCTCACTTAGCCACAGCTTGGCAGACTTTTGGTATAGGGTGATGTATGTTTACCTACAACTTTTGCGCATAACGTGCCCGTTCCTAATCGTTAGAAGACAAATGAGGTATTCGAAATACTACGCTCAAGTTCGCACTTACTTATTATCATGATAATATATGGTAGTATGGGTTCAATTATCACCAACTAGGTAGACGATTTTGGTGGCAGACCGCGCATCCTGAGTGTGGCTTAGGACAAATTTCAGTGGCGTGGGCCTCCGGTATGGGCCTGTGTCTGTACTGGAGTCGGACTAGTGGTGGCTCCCAATTCCAGTCAGCGCTGAGTTCTCCGCGAAGCATTACAACATGATATACACAACGGGGGGCTTACTCACCTGCTATCGGAAGACGGGATCTGAAGGTGTGGCAAGGTCAGCTTTGGGAAGAAGAGGGCTACCAAGGCACCTTGCTACATCGTAAAACCGACCTGCCCACCAAGGAGATACCTGGGCGCCATGGTAGGGTGGGAGATTTGACACCGTAACCCATTATCACACACGCATGTCGATAGTTGCCGTTGTCGAGAGGGAGGGCTCAGGGCGATACTCTGGTATCGGGGCCTTTCGTCCAGGCTTGTGTGGAAGAGGAAGGTGAAGAGGGCTTTCGGGGCTTTTCCCGTGCCAAAGGACGGTAGCGCTAGTCCGAATAAGGCATCGCCCCGCCACTTGTAGCTATCAACCCAATTAGATCCAGTGCTCTCACTACAACCCACTCAGGCACTCACCCACTGCATGATCCTATTCCAGCATGCGCATATCTCGTGCGGCTCGACATGATAGAATAATGTAAGGTACAGGATGAGCCGCCAAAAGTGCGATAGCCGAGGAGCCGCCGCAGAATGATAAAGCAGAAGCTCGTCCCACTCCGAAGATGGAGCTCCAACCAGTCAATTATCCTCCCCTCGACTCCCATAACCTTCTCCACACGGATTCACGCACGGACAAGCCATCATGCGTTCAGCTCTCGCCGTCAGCCAATGCCTGGCAGCCATTGCATTCCTACCTTTCACAACCGCAACGACATTGAATGGTCTGCAAGCTAGAAGATACACAAATGGGACGAACAACAACACCACTATCGCCCCCAAAGTTTTCTTAATTGACATGGCATGTCTGTTGCTCCGATCTAGTGAGACACCTCTAACACCTACTGCAGTTCCCACCAGAAGGAGCGGCGTGGTATGGCATTCCAGAGTTCAACGTGCTTGAGAAGAACATCTCCGTCCCCGGCATCTCACCTCTCTTCCCCGATGTCCACTGCACTGCCAACGGCGAGGTCTGTCAAATCATCACCGGTGAAGCAGAGATCAACGCAGCAAACAGCATCAATGCCTTGACCTTCTCTGGGCTCTTCAACCTCACAAAGACATACTTCTTCATTGCCGGCATCGCGGGTATCAGTCCCAAAGTGGCCACACTTGGTTCCGTCACCTTTGCACGCTATGCCGTTCAGGTAGCCCTGCAGTACGAATTCGACGCTCGGGAAAAGCCAGACAATTTTTCCACAGGGCAAGTCAATCATTCTCACAAGTTCATGTACAGAGCTGACTGTAGCAGATATGTTCCACAAGGGAGTACCGACCCAACTGCATATCCTCAAAGTATCTACGGCACCGAAGTCTTTGAAGTCAACGACGCCCTTCGCCAAGTTGCCATCGGCTTCGCCTCTAAAGCTGTATTGAACGACTCCGCAGATGCACAGGCTTATAGGGCCAATTATGCAAGCACGAGCGCCTACAACGCCGGTAGCACAGGTCCTAGCGTCGTTGCATGTGATGTTGCAACATCGGACGTCTACTTCAGTGGTTCGCTGTTGGGCGAGGCGTTTGAGAATACTACAAAATTATTCACCAATGGAAGTGGGGTGTACTGCACCACAGCCCAGGAAGACAATGCCACGCTTGAGGCACTTCTGCGCGGAGCCATTGCAAATCTCACAGATTTCAGTCGCATCATCGTTATGCGTACTGCATCTGACTTTGACCGCTCATATTCCGGAGAGGCGGCGACCACCAATTTGTGGTGGGCCAATCAAGGCGGTTTTGATCCAGCAATTGCCAACATCTATCTCGCTGGCATCAAAGTGGTAGAGGGTATTCTCAGTGGGTGGGATAGCACCTTCGAGAAAGGTGTACCGGCCACGAATTACGTAGGTGATATCTTTGGCAGCTTAGGAGGCATGCCAGACTTCGGGCCAGGGTCGATGTTTAATGACAATCCCATCAAGAGGAGGGATCTGAAGGGAAGGAATGCTATGAGGTACTCTCAGACGTCTGGACCGAAGTGATTGACTTCGAAGTATGAACGAGATCTACGAGGCGGACCAAAGTGGTCGCATGCACTATGGCGCATGAACATAACATTGGGTGCTTTGCTAGAGGACATTATATGACAGCATGTGATTTACACGTGGGAGCAATGAATACACAACGAATGATGAATGGCATTGATGATCGTCTAAGCATCCATATGGGAATATTCGTCATTCTCCGTACTTGTTCGAGTTCCACCCTGTACCATGGAAAAGGGACAATACAAAATATGGGATAGTACCTACAGTATGTAACGGCAGCCCTTGAATCGGGCTAGTGGGTGTCGCCATTCTCTTGGCGCTCATCCCAGTTCAGTTCATCGTCTTCGTTTCCTGCTGTTTACTTTGCTCCATTGATGACCAATTCTGAACGAACTTGACGCATAGTACTCGACAACTACCTTATCAGATGCTTACCATGATATGATGTGTTAGCCGTGAACCCGCCATATCGATCGAACGTGCGGGTTCAAAATCGCGAAGGATCGGGTCGGGCTAAGCTACTCCATGAGCCTTGTGGAGTATGTGGATTGGAATGGATGAAAGTCATAGCTAAACATTTCGACCACCAAAATAGAAAGCAGAGGCCGAGAAGTTTGGACGCTCAAGGGGAGAGTTCATCACTCCCGGGTCTCCCACTCCTTGGGCTTGGCGTGATCATCTCTGTGCCTTGGGAATGAAAGCGCACACAGCCCATCATTCGTGCGAAAGCACGCCTGGCCTGCAGTGGAAATCAGTCGTGGAAGAGATGGAGAATTCAAAGAGCATCATTGCCTATTTAGGCCCCTCTTCGTCCTACACCCACCAGGTAAATCATGTATTGAGATCTCTGAGAGCGTGTTTAAATTATTTACAGGCAGCCATTGACTCCTTTGAGACTTCAAACTACATTCTGGAGCATCAGCCCTCCATTCGAGGTATATTCCTCTTCGTGAATTCTCCCTGTAAGTCTTTGCTTAGTTTCTGTCAGATGTCTTCGCCGCTGTCCAATCGTCAGCCGCCGCTTTTGGCGTGGTACCATATGAAAATTCTTCGAACGGGCCTGTCATTGATACACTTGATCTCCTGATCGATCGTGAGGAGGGCTTTCCAGATGTTCAGTTGTGTGGAGAAGCCTACATAGACATACAACACTGTCTTCTTGGGTATAAATCCAAGTCTGTGTACCAGGAAGATCAAGATATCCAACAATGTCCTCCCAACTGTGGTACCCCTCTCACGAGTGTCCCATCTTCGACAAAGCCAAGGTCGAAACCTTCGACGGATCTACGGCACATCAAGCAGGTCTATAGCCACCCGCAGGCGTTTGGACAATCCGAGACCTTCCTTTCCACCTACCTTAGGGGTGCTGAGCGTCATGAGGTCTCCTCCACTTCTGAGGCTGCGAGAATTGTTGCCAATGATAAGCCAGGCGAGACTGCAGCGATATCTAGTAAACTAGCTGCAGACAATCACAGACTAACTGTCTTAAGCGAAGGCATTCAAGACGTTTCAGACAATACAACCAGGTTTCTCATTATACAACGAGGACCCAACGATGATCAAAAGCAGATGCTGATACCCGAAAAGTTCCGAGTATCAGCGGCCTCAGACTCAGATTGCAAGGGTCTTGTAGTATTCAATGTCAATGGCGAAGACAAGGGTGCATTGATGAAGGCTCTCTTGGTCTTCAATAACTATGGACTCAACCTCGCAAGCATCGACAAGAGGCCGAGCCGGATTCGTCCCTGGCATTACAAGTTCTTGGCAGAATTTGGATGTGGGAAAGAGCTACTGGATGCAGACCGCCTGCGTTTAGCATTGGAGGAGTTGGAAAGCACTACAGAGGAGAATAGATGGCTTGGATTCTGGAAAGACCGGCTCCGTCGGTGAGATCACAGCTGAATCGGGAAACGATTTCCAGCAAGATCGGATAGTCTGAATGAACGAATGATGATCCAAGATGCACGGTCTTGGCAGGGTTCCAAGGGCTTTTGACTTTCGCTCGATATCTAGTCTCCGATGAATAACCGAAGTTTCGGCGAAGTTTTGCCGATCGCTGCACAACTCACGAATGATATCGATGGTACGGATGGCAAGCCGGTGATGGCATCGGCAGGTACCCGCGCCATCGGGGACCCTGCGGTCGTTACACACCGCTTCCAATGGTCCCAATGTCGATCCGTACTCGTACACTGACGGCCGGCTTGTCAATCTCATCCGATCCACGGTACCTAGCAACCGCAGGCGGACCGATGTGCTCAAAAGCAAGCAACAGGACATCAGCTCCTCATTATACTCATTGCTAGCCTGTGGATCGAAGTACAACATCATTGGGTCAACATCGGTAACACGCCTGTGTGGGTAAAGCTTATTATCTGGTGAGAATGACAAGAGACCGTGGTCCGAATATAGAGTCACCGTCCTGTCCGGCGAAAGGCCAAGCAATGGCGGATATAGATGTGGAAAAGGTGCTCTCTGAGCTCACGCAGGGAGAAAAGGTGGCGCTTCTGGCTGGTAACGAGATTTCAATTCCGTTATGGGCATCCTACTGATTTGTGACTAGGCAAGGACTTCTGGCATACGGTCCCGATCGAGCGGCTTGGTGTCCCCTCTATTCGAACGTCCGATGGTCCCAACGGTGTTCGAGGGATACGGTTTTTTAATGGCGTTCCCGCGGCCTGCCTCCCTTGTGCCACAGCGCTTGGCTCTACGTTTGATCTGGACCTGCTTCGACAGCTTGGCTGGCTATTAGGAGACGAGTGCAAAGCTAAGGGAGTCCATGTACTACTCGGTCCCACCATGAACATTCAGCGCTCCCCACTGGGCGGGCGTGGGTTCGAGTCGTTTTCGGCAGATCCTTTCCTCTCAGGAATGTTGGGTAGCGAATATTGCAAAGGTGTCCAGGACAAAAATATCATAGCCGTGCCAAAACACTACGTTTGCAATGACCAAGAACACGAACGACTGCTTGTGGACAGCATGGTTACGGATCGGGCTTTGCATGAGATCTACCTTCTGCCTTTTCTACTGACCGTCAAGAACGCAAAGCCTGCGGCGATAATGACCTCTTACAACATGGTCAACGGCAAACACGTGTCTGAGTCACCTATCTTGCTAGACGTGCTGCGTAAGCAATGGCGCTGGGAAGGGTTGCTTATGAGCGATTGGTAAGGCCGTCTTCCGTGGCAGCTCATGTTCGACCCACAACTCACCTCATTTAGGTACGGCACCTACAGTACTTCTGACGCTATCAACGCTGGACTGGATCTCGAAATGCCTGGGCCGACAAGATGGCGTGGCGAAGCACTCATTCATGCTGTCACATCTAATAAAGTCCGCCCTCATGTCTTGGACGAACGTGTACGCGCAGTACTCAAACTAATAAAGCTGGCCAGCAAATCTGGCATTCCCGAGAATGCCCCTGAGCGAGAGCTGAACCGGCCCGAGGACCAAAAACTTCTTCGTCGGGCTGCCGCTGAGTCGATCGTCCTGCTCAAGAACGAGCAAAAGGTCCTTCCTTTCGACAAAAACAAGACTGTGGCCGTCATTGGCCCAAATGCCAAGGTCAAAGTCTTTTCGGGCGGTGGCAGTGCCTCTTTACTGCCCTACTACGCTGTGACGCCTTTCAAAGGGGTCTCCAGCCAGTGTAACGACGTTCGCTTTACCCAAGGTGCATACAATCACAAAGAATTGCCTTTAGTAGGCGATAGTCTACGTACCTTAGAGGGACAAGTTGGCTTCATTTTTCGAGCATACGATAAGCCAGTCGGTGACCCCAATCGTAGACTATTGGACGTGTTGCACCTGACGAACTCGTATATGTATGTGGTGGACTACAAGGTACCGGGCATCGAGGGCTTACTCTACTATGCGGATATCGAGGGTACCTTTACTCCGGAAGAAGACGGCACGTATGACTTTGGATTGGCGGTTCAGGGGATCGGCATGCTCTTCATTGACGACAAGATGCTCATCGACAACACAGTCAACCAGCGACCAGGCGATGGCTTCTTTGGCGTCGGAACCGTGGAGGAGATAGGATCGATTGATCTTCAGGCAGGTAAAACTTACAAACTCACCGTGGAATACGGCACGGCTCCCACGGCCAAAGATCTGGACCGAGCATCGGTCTCGTTTGGCGCTGGAGGATTCCGCGTCGGCATGTGCAAGCAAAAGGATTCCGAAAAAGCCATTCAGGATGCTGTAGGGCTAGCTGCTGAGGTTGACCAGGTTGTGATCTTTTCAGGTCTAAACGGCGAATGGGAGAGCGAGGGCTTCGATAGACCTAACATGGATCTGCCTTTTAGTAACGACGAATTGATCTTCAGAGTCCTCGAGGCAAATCCAAAGGCCGTCGTTGTCATCCAGAGCGGAATGCCAGTGGCAATGCCATGGGCGGAGTTGGCTGGTGCCATTGTGCAGGCATGGTATGGTGGCAACGAAACGGGCAATGCCATTGCGGATGTGTTGTTTGGAGGAGTCAATCCAGTTAGTCTGCCTAGATCGCGCATTCATTGCCGATTTGTAAACGTATCAGCTGACCTCCCATAGTGTGGCAAATTGCCAATCTCCTTTCCACACCGCGTCGAGGACAATCAATCCTTCCTCAATTACCGTTCCGAGCGTGGCCGTGTCCTCTACGGTGAGGATGTCTACGTCGGCTATCGCTACTACGACAAAGTTCGTCGCCCGGCACTCTTTCCCTTTGGTCATGGCCTCTCTTACACCACATTCGATTATAACGACCTCGAAATTTCCTCCGCCAATTCCACCGTCAATGTTCGACTCTCTGTCACCAACACCGGCGACCGTGAAGGTGCAGAAGTTATCCAAGTCTACGTGACGGCTTGTACGCCCAGCATCGGCAGACCCATCAAGGAGTTGCAGGGCTTCCAGAAGGTGTGGTTGGAACCGGGTGAGACGAAACAGATCGAAATCGGAGTTGACAAGAAGCTGGCCACCAGTTTCTGGGACGAAGGCAGGGATCAGTGGATTGTGGAAAAGGGCGAGTACAGGATCCTGGTCGGCAACAGCAGCCGATGCAAGAAGTTCTTGGAGGCACCCTTTGAGGTAGAGGAGACTGATTGGTGGACTGAGTTGTAGGCGGGAGTCTGAGCACCTGAAGATGAGGTGGAGGCTACCATACCATAGACACCAGCCACCCTCCTCACAAGGATAAGATTCTCAGGCCCTGACCCCTGGGAGTAACTCATATCGATATTTCTGAACATTGACAGGCACGTAGTGCCTTGAATACTACACCCCTCCCTCCATTCAAAACCCCTTCCCCTCTTCCCTTATCCACCTCCCATCCACCCCCATCCACCTCCAATCCCCACCTCTCAACCCCATCTCCCACTCCTCCCAATCCCCCCCCCACAAAAAAACCCATCCTCACCCTTTTACATACAATCAAAGTGTCTGCAGTATCTCGCACAAACGATGGTGTGATGGTGTTGGTGTTTACGTTGGAGAAGAGGTGATGGAATGGAGAAGTTTGAGGCGTGTGCAGGGGGGATGGGTGGGGTGGGGAGGGGGTTTGCGTCCAAATGTCAAACGCCGAGGAAAACATCCCTGGCCCCCCCCACGTAACTACCAGCCATCTTTCATATTTACGGCCTGGCAAGGCCCATGAATGAATGAATCAATCCATCCATCCTCAAACATTTTTGTGAAGGGGGAGGAGATGGGAGGGGTGAATATAAGTAGTTGCTCGAGGGAGGGGGGATTTGGGTGAGGTACATATTGGGGTCGAATGAGATGAGGTGTGGAGGTGATGGTTAATAAGAGGGAATGATTTCTGAGAGAAAGAGGGGGGTATGATATCTTTTTTTTGCAATTATTCTTTCAGGAAGCGGACGTATTTGAGGATAGAGGTATTTGAGTGTAGGTCGGTGGAAGGTGAAGTGAAAAGTTTCGGGCTGATTGCTGGGGATGAAATGGGAATGGTTTCTGGGGGGGATAGATGGAATGTGAGACAATATGAATGAGTATGAACTTGGGGTGGGTCTAGATATATCTCTAGCGGTGTAATGCTGTGACTCGTTTGCTGTCTATCCGTCTATGGCCCCTGAGGGGGTTTGGGCGTATGCATGTTTCGCTGATTTCATCTTCACTGGCCCATTTCTTTCAGTCGCTCTTGGGCAGACTCCTTGGCTTCATCGGAGACGTTGGGGTTTTTTGTGGTGCTAAGGACGTCAGGGGGTGATGTCCGCGAAGAGGATTGATGGACACTTACGCCTTGAGTCCTCCGGCAACGTTTTGGGGGTTCTTCTCACCGTTGCTCTTTTCGATGTGCCCTCCGTTGAACTCCTGGTCTAGGACGTCTTTGGAGTGCTGCTTGGATTCGTCCGAGGTCTCTGCGCTGACGTTAGCAGGAAAATGCTTCGATCCCTAACAGCTCGTACTTGGGTTGTTGAGGTTGGCCTTGTGGCCGCCGACGATGTTGCCTGGGTTTGACATCTTGTGGTAGGAGATGAGACCGGGTGAAGAACTGGTTTGAAGTAGTTGAAAAGGTTTGGATGTCGATAAAGGAGATGGTTGGTAATAAGACTGGCGAGGGAGAAGACTTATGTATTCTCCTATACCTACCGCACAACGACAATGAGGTAATTTGTCTGTGGCTCACCGCCGTGCCATTGACTTCATGATCTCATGCAATGGAGGAAGTGGGGACCAGCAGGCCAGGACGCTAATCGGTGATCTGTTGGCTTGCAATGGCCATCACGGCCAAGTGCCTGACAGCGGCTCTGACGGCCGCCGTCCACTCACAAACGTCTATCCAGCGTGGAAACCTGGGTGACTGCTAGATTAGGTTCTATCGGTATGGTGTGGGAAAGCCGGTGGCCCAAAGCAGAGTGACATGATGCAGATGGCAGCACAATATCTCCATAGGAAGACTCAATCCACGTCTAGACCAAGGCATCACATCACCAACGAACCCTGGAGAGCTCGAAGATGCTGATATCCATCACGTACTAGAAAAAAGAGCAATTGCAAGCGGGCAGGAGCTAGGCAGCCAACCAATTGGCAACGGTCGAAGACATTCGGCGAAAGCAGATAGCCTTCCGTAGCCTTACGCGAGGCTGACGGTGACAGATGCTAGCCAGGGGTGAATTCCCCGCTATGAAGATGCAGTTTGCTAGATTGCTCGATGTTGACCGAGAATGGCGGTGGACAAGGCGGAGAAGCTCCACGCTTGGAGATCCACTGAAGTCATGACATTTCTCCTTGGCATTTCGGAACGCCTATTCCCGTGACTCGCGCTGCAGTCATACTATCACCAAGCTATGGCCACAATGATTGGACTAACAGCTTGCGATGAGCGGCCAAACGCCCTCCACTTCTCCCCATGTGTCTTCGAAGGCTGGATGGCTGCGGCGGGCACGAAGCGCAACATTACCTGGATGATGTGATCTTTGGGATAACCTGTACGACGAGATATGGCAGCCATCTCAAACCGCTAAAGAATGCTGACCCTCGGCCAGTAGTATATGTTGGTAATGCTTGCGAGTGGTCTCTATTTCGGTCGTTCGGGTGTTACGAGATGCTACATCCTATGAACTTGGCGCCGTGTGTCAGCCAGTCTTGAACCTCCATTGATTGATAAAGGAATTCGACTTGATGTGCAACCAAGATGCTGACAGAAGACTCTGATATGAGCAGTATACGGAGCATGGAAGATTGCCAAGAGAACGGTCACGTGATCTACTCTCTAATGAGCTTAGCGTTGTTGGTAACGCAACGCACTAGGGACAGCAACGATAACAATTCTTTTCATCTAGACACAATCATCTACACTCATTCATGTCACGTTCGAAGAACTCATGAGCTGAGTATACTTATTCACTACAGACGGGACTGTATTTGGACGAGTCTTCAGACGTACTAGTATTCGAGACAGCCTTTCCTCCACTCATGCCTTGGGACAACGTCTGTTGAGACCCAATAAGGCCCCATTTCAGAGGCTTCAGTCTCTCTCCATCGCGAGATTTACCTTTCCCATGAACGCGAGTATAATTGCGACATGAGTTCTTCGACATCCTCTCTCTTATCGTCAATCCAGTCGTGCTTCCCTCACCTCTCATCCACGCATCTTGACGCGTGTATGAAGAATCCAATTTTTTCTTCTCCAGTTTGGCCGAATGCAGCAGATTGTCAAGTTCCTATACTCTCCTTCTCTGCTTTCACCAGAAGGTGCAATTCCGTCCCGAAAAAGATCTTTCCCATGTACGATGTCCACGCGCCGCAGCCCATGCAAGGTCTAGCAGGATCATTGAAGGTTTCAACGCAAAATGATGCGACGAGACGGGACATCTTCCACCCGTGATGTTAGTGGCGACTACCCGAGCAAGAGACTACTGCGGCAGATCATCCAGCGCTTCTAGTCGGTGCATATAACGTGGGGTCAGACTTTGGCATGGAGCCTCCTCGAAAAGCTTCGTCATTGCTCCATCATGCTCCTACTCATTGCTTTCCATCTGCTCTCCCTGCTCATATACCTCATTTCAGCTAAACCAACGGGAGATACGGTTAACATTAGCGCTGACGAAAAGTTGAACGGCACCACAACAATTAAGGGCCTGAACTTTTCCAGAGCCAACCCAACAACGCTCGAACAAGATCTCCGGGATTACTCAATCAAATGCTTGGTCACCCCAAATCATCGCAAAATACCGCAAGCTCTTTGGAAAGCATTGGCTGTAGATTGTCGTTATATTCTGAGTGAGGTGATGTCCCAACTCAGTTACATTTTTGACGACCTGGAATTTGGAAATGGTCAATACAGAAGCCCAGAAGGAAAAGCTCTACCAGCGATGTGGGTACACGACCGATGCACGGTTTATGTCAAGAGCTCCTTCACGGATGAAAGAGCCTTCATGAGCCTTATGGAGGTGGTTCTTACCGCGCACAAGGTCCTCGAAACATGCGTTGAGAATGGAAGACACCTACTGGGGGGACTGGGCCATGTCGGATCCATTGTACATTTCTTCCATGTCGGCCTTCTCGGACCAGGTCTACGACAGGGAAGCATCACGGGACTAGGCTCCAACAATTCAAACGATCCGGATCTTGATATTCTCAAAAGATCTATCGATCCCACGCCTCTTGACCTGAAGCTTCACTAGATAATTAGCAAGAATTTTCTCTGCAAATAGTGGATACTGGCAGCGGCCTCCCCGAGGTCCAATATGGCACCATGAATGCTCTAAACGCCTACAACGTTGCCGACAATTCGCATCCTCACCCGCATGAATCGGCATGGCATACAGATCACCGCCTATATACGCCGCAGAATCCACGCTCAGTAATCCTAACCTCCTGGGGTTTGTGAGTCCCACGACGCAAACAACGGGTCTGTATGCATTGCTTGAACAAACATTCATCTGTGAATAGAGATACAAACGCCTACGGCCAATTCAATGACCCTCAGCAAAGCGAAAGCTATGCCCTTGTTCAGCAAGTGCTGCAGCTATACAATCTTTGTGCTGTATCCAGCTTCAAGGACAATGAGGAATAACCCTACACAATTGGCACAAGTGCACACCCAGAACTATCCTCGTACTCAAACAAGATTTTGGGCAATCTCATGTCAAATTTCAGAAATATTCAGTTCTGGTAGCAGATTCAAATAAAATCTCCCTCAATTGATTTCATTATCCCCCTTCCTCCCCTGCCCTCTTTCCTTCTGCTCCATACCCTCATACACCTCTATAATACATTTCAGCTCTTCATCAATCTCAACCTTAATCTCGCCCTCAGCCAGGCCGCGCTATACATCATCTCCATCAACACCGCCATCTTGTCTTTTCCCCTCTAATTACCTCAATTCCTTCAATCTCACAATCCACCTTCTCTCCGGGATTGTACTCCTCAAGTTCACCACATACTCCCTCAGAATTGGCTGCGAAACTGCATCACACCTCCCCCGTCGCCAGATCGAACTCCAAGTGACATCAAAATCCAGCCGGCTGGGTGATCAACGGCTTCAAAAGAGGTGTTGGTGGATCTGGGAAGCTCAAATGTAACCTCCCGTGTTTTCGTAAGATGGATGTTTCTCATGCGCTGAATCGTATCTGTCCAAAAATGTGGCTCTGCTTGATCTTCTTCTGAGCTCGAGTTTACACTTCCGAGCTACCAATGTAGAGGATACGGTTTCTGGGAGAGGTTAAATAGTGAAGTATTGGCACATGAGGGTGATTTCCTATGGCTATGTACTGATATACTGCACTCAAGCAAAGCTCCGCTTTCGCTAACACTGTTGGATTCTGGGAATGAGTCTCATGCAGCAGATGATCGAGTTGGCGAATCTCTCGCACTGAATAGGGGGATGAAATGCTTTTTAGAACTCGAGGAGGACGATTCGAAAGGTAGTTTTGTTGCAGAGTCTGGTTGAACTGTGTCGATTGGATTTTGAAGATAAGTAGTCGAGGACTGTTGTAGCGGTGGCTATATGTCTAGTCCTTTGGTTATTTGGAGATAGATCGCCCTCGCTGGATTGGTAGTTCCTACGAAGTCTTGTTCGGTGGACTGGAACTAAGCTGATGATGCCGCTTGTATGGTCGTCCTGTGCGAGGATCATTGAAACGAGCAATGTGAATTGCATGGAATGGGTATGCTGTTGACTTTGGTGGCAAAATAGATTTCCCCAGCTTTACTTGAGATCGATTGGCTCATGAGAGGTAATCGTGTGTTTAAAGTAGAGGAACGCGGTGGCGGCGTCCAGTTTGAGAGACTGAAGGAATGACGTGTTGCAAGAGACCATGTGGCGCATACTTGAGTGGATGAGGAGGGCGTAAGGGTGACAGGATTGCTAAACGTTCATATAGCGTAGTTGACGGGCTTTCAAGATGGACGGCTATTCGAGATTGCTAAGTAATGCGCTGTCCTATCTATTCTCCACGAACACAACAATTGCATGAATCGTTCGGTCCCTTGTTTGCCCACTTATTGTGCTTCATCATCCCTTTTCTTCTGGAGGAGGCCTGGTCTCATAACCCTAAGAGTCTCGACGGTTGGTGGGTGTCCTCATTCAATAAGCTGTATGCTAGTGCTTTTTCCTCCATGGGACTGAATAGCTGCCTTTCTTCTTGTCCTTCCGCATAAGTCCGGCAGCCCTTGGAGCGATGGTGGAGTGATGAGGAAGGGACGTCGTACATATTTGCGAATTCCATCAGAGAATTGTTGGGCTCTGATTTAATTTCTCCACGCCTCTAGGGCTAGTGCCATGCTATGCTTAAGGTCTTGGGCTTTGGGACGCTTATTCTGAGTCATCTGTCTCCTTCAGCTGTGTCGCTCCAGGTGTTCCCCGTTATTTGTTTGAGCCAAACGCTGGTGTATAGCTCAAACCAAGATCTTGGTCTGGCCATCACTCCCCTCTTGTGAAAGTTCTCCATTTTTCGCTAGACTTGATAGTAACAGCTAACTCTTCAATGCTTTTGACGCACATAAGCAGCCCTCGTCGTCTCTTTCGCCACTTCCGCTTATTTCCCAAAAGCCCGTCGGTCAGACCTGGAGTCTTTAGGAGAGATGAGTAACAGAAAAGGTGTTTTACAGCGTCATCACTAGATTTCTGGGTCTGCGATATCTGTGAGCTACCAGCCGGGGAGGCGTGCGTGTCGACATCTTAAGGGTCCATTGAACAAGCCTTCGCCGCTGTGAATGGAAGCTCTGCCCCCTCTTCATCCCGCCTTGCCTCGCCCTAATCATTGGATTATATAATCGATATATTCAAAAACGTACTCCTCTAAAGATGAGCATTGCTTGCATTGTATTCGGTCCCGTGCGTGGCAAATGAGAATGCAAGCCCACTGTTGCACAAGGCTCTTCTCCATGTTTGATGGTGCCTTTACGTTGTTGTTATGAAAAATCTTGCTTGAGCAAATGAGCGCGCGTTCCTGTATACCGCGATACCCAGCAGTTCGATCATAGTGCAGCTGCAGATGGCGGCCATTCAGTACGCCAAAGTGCATCCAATGCAGCATCCAAGACCGCGGTGATCATGATATTGTTCGAATGTATGCTGTATCCCTTTCTCTAGAACGGGGCATTGCGGTATCTGCAGAGACATCCATAGCTCCTCGATCTAAGAGATCAAGAGACATATCTGGACGCAGGCCAAGCTTGTAGATGAACATCGTGCCTTCCCCGGTGCCTGTTTCAGCATGTGCCATCAACAGTTGTTGCGAGACTGGTCTCGGATACGTGGTCAAGGTATTCGAATTTCCTTGTTGTCAACGCGAAGAGCCATGACTCGGAAGAGCATATGAAGTTTGAACATTCGTGGGAAAAAAGGACGAAATACACAAGTAAACCCAACGGCCGAGCATTTTGGTCCGACCGAGACGGACACTTTGGATCCGGACAACAAATGAAATACGAGAACGTTTGGTCACATTTTTCGTCCTGGTGCTATTTGGTATCGCTCAGAGTGCCTCTTTTGAGCAGATTGTAAAAATTGCTTGTGATTGAACTGGTCATTCGTTGATCATGCATACCAGATGCTCTGTCATTCGACAAAGGTCAATCAATTTTCATGATGCCCAAATTGGTTGTTGTTGTTGCCTAAGTCATCTATGAACGGAGAAGTTTGGTTGGATCCCGGAGACAACATAACCAACGAGGACTCTGCTCATAAAGGTATCTCGAACGAGAGAAATCATACATTGCGTCGACTCAGAGTTTGCCGTACGTGCTTTGCATAACATATGCTTGAATGTATTTTGTGGAAAAGTACCAAGAGAGAAAAAGGACGATGCTTTTATAGCAGGCTGGAAAACCGTCTTCACGTCTTCAATGATCGACATGAATTGACAGGGGGGCCAATAATGCCAACCCATAGTGAATTAGTTGTGTAAGTTGAGAGAAGATCGTGAATTAAGACTGTCCTGATGCAAGCGGAGTCGCGAGAGATGAACAGGCATGTCACTTGATCATAGGTTGGGAAACCACTGAGGGCCGAAGTGACCCTTGCCGATACAAAGGAGGCCGTCTATGTTTTCTCCTCAACAACAATGTTATCACCACGGTCTGACTCTAGTCTCGAGAACGCGAAGAGAGAAACGAGGCGTGGTCAGAGATGACGAAAATCATTCCGCTCTTGGCGCAAATGTAACTCTATTCACCCGAGCATTCACCTCAGGGAAACCCAGGCATTGAAATACAAGAGTGACTACTATCCATTCCCACCAACATGGACTCCTCCTTCGGCCAACAGCACCCTCAACTCGACCTCTCGAAACTCTCAGACTACGAAAAACGAGAGCTCCAGCAGTCCCTCACGAACGAGATGCAGAAAGCTAAAATACAAGAGTGTATGTCGCATGAACATCCTAACCACCTCCAAGCACGCCTGCTTGTATTCCTCTCCCCCACATCTGGAGGCGATCGGTACTTTGCAGACTTCCAGCTAACATTCGTTTCTTCTATCAGCCGTACACAACCTCACAGACGTTTGTTGGAAAAAGTGCATGACGGCAAAGATCTCGGCCGGGACGTTGAGCGGTAGTGAGACGAGTTGTACACAGAATTGCGTGGAGAGGTTCCTGGATGCGAATGAGGCGGTGTTGAAACATCTGAATCAAATGAGGGGGCAAGGGGGGATGTGATGGAGTGATCTAGGGCGAGATCTGAATAAGGAAAAGGTACAGCTATATTCTGTTGACGATGGAGAGGGACAGAGCTATTGTCTACGGTCTATGGGCTGTAGGCGGTACGTAGGGTTTGCCATTGAAGGTGCAGATGGTCTGGACTCAGCCGCATATATAGAGGGGGGCGCGGCATTTGTATGGTGTTGGTAGATATAGAAAGCTGACTGAATAGATTGCTCTTCTATCAAAAAGTTACAAAATCGATAGCTTGCAAGCCTTGCGTGGCCGTTACATAGGTCAATCATTCGTCTCGCATGAACGGAATTGCAGCATGTTAAAGCCTTCACTTTGACATAAATCTAGCTACAAAAGATCCTCCCTCAGGTCTAGACAATGTTCAACTTTGTCGCCGCAATGTCCAGCGCATCCACATCCGGGGTCAACCTGCAGTACGCCTTCTTCGATCCATCAGGCCTATGATTTCAACATTAGCCTCCAGTCTTCGCTCGCAAATCAGAGGTTTTCATATGGCATACCTAACTAGTGTATTGATCTTCACGCACTCAACGTCATACAGCTTCTTCAGCGCCTCCTTGATCTGCCTCTTATTTGACTTCACATCGCACACAAACACCAGCGTATTGTTCTCCTCGATCTTCTTCATCGCGCTCTCGGTATTCAGAGGGTTGATGATGACTTTGTGATGGTCGAGCCGGGGTTCATGTGGGACTGATTTGCGTGGGTATTTTGGGGACCGTGAGAGCTGGAGGGTCTTGGGGCGGTGGAAGGTGGTTGTGAGGCGGACCTTGCGCGCTTTCTTTGAGTTCACCTGGAGGCATGCGTCAGAGGGGTGATTCCCGTAGTTGATAAGGGATTTCGTACGCCTTTAAGAGTGGCCTTTGAGGCCAGGCTGGCTTTAGCATTGTGCTTGCCGCCGATGGGCGCTGTGAGTAACCAGATTAGCTTCCATTATCTCGGAGAGTCTTAGGAGTGTGTGGTGTTGGGCTATCGGTTGTCGAACATTCCCTGGAGACTAATACAGCCATACAACCAGAGCCCCAGCTTCATTGATCCTTAGTCAAGCAATGGAGATAGTCGCTTACCTTTCTTGCTTGCAGCTTTGGGCGCCATTGCTGCTGCGTATGGCTGACTTTGATGTCAGTCAAGAGATGTTCGCTAAATTCACCGCCAAATTGTGGGTTGCGCTAGTGCGAGTGCCAAGCCCGAGGTATGGCCGCTCCTCCACCAGCATGGCAATCTCTAAACCAGCCTGGTTGGCTAAGTCCCAACAGTTACTCACGTTCACGTCAGGATGGCCGCCAGAAAGCAGCGCCGACCACAGCTCTTGTCCTCCACCCGACCCCGCAATATGAAATCCACACCTTCCTTGTCTTCACATACAACTCGTACCCTCATTCGTACCCACCACACTTTATGTAAACAACTCTCATCTGCGATGGCGAATGGTAATGATACGGAAGCAAGAGACGTGCAGGCTCAGATTGATGCTTCAGGTGGCCTTGCTAGATATCAACAAGCGAGCATACAAGGGCAATCCGTACAGCGAGGTGGAGATACGAGCAAGGTGCTCATGGAGTGGCTTTCGGAATCCGCATTTGCCTCCACGCCAAGTGAAGAATCCAGGAAAAAGCTAAGGATGCTTGAGGTGGGATCACTTAGGACGGATAATGCGTGCTCCAAAAGTGGACTATTACATGTGACAAGAATCGACCTGCACTCTCAGCATCCTGGTATTAAGGAACAGGATTTCATGGATATGCCAATTCCAAGGGCCGCGGATCTTGAACGGGAAGGATTCGATATTGTGAGCTTGAGCTTGGTGGTCAACTTTGTTGGTAACCCGATAGAAAGGGGCGAGATGCTGAAGCGGGTTGAGGCCTTTCTCAGACCTTCGGAATTGAGTGGAAATGGAACGCTGCCAGCCCTGTTCCTTGTCTTGCCGGTGGCTTGCATCACGAACTCGAGATATCTGGATGAGGAGAGGCTTGAGGCTATTATGGAGAGCTTGCTATACAAGAAGGTGAAAGGAAAGACAAGTGCAAAGCTTGCTTACTATCTTTGGAGGCACGAACAGACATCCGAGGTCAAATCCGAGCCATTCAAGAAACAAGAGATAAGGGCTGGGAAGTCCAGGAATAATTTTGCCATCATATTGCATTAAGCATCAAGAACCATCTGGATGGTACATTCTTATCCATCTGTTGGACCGGCAACTTGTGATAGCTCTGGCCTTAAGGGCCCCTTCCATTCTAGGTCAAAGTCGTACGAGGACAATTCGGAAGCTGCTGATTGTCCGTTTCCGAAATTAATCTTTGCCAAGGAACGTCCATTGGGCTATGAAATATGGGCGAAGACAGTATCCTGAACCTCTTTGGTCTTTGCAATTCGACACTCGTTCTGTGTCATGGCAGATTTGATGGATCTGTCGAAGCCGTCGCTCACTGCCATGGACACGCACATTCACAGAACCCAGATACTTTTCGCAACGAATTGCCGTCAGTCACCATTCTTCTGGATCCTTGATAGCAATTCTAGTGCACAGATATCTCTATCTTACCAAGGTTCAACTAAGACTCAAATTGACGAAGATTGACTTGCTGATTGGCTGCAGATTACTACAATGGGTCCGTAGGCAAACGCCGTTATGAGAAATTGTTTCCCTGTGATCCTCACGCAAGACTGGAGTGCGTCTAGGTAGTCAGGATCTTCGGAGTAGGCCATAAGAGGCCCTGCAGAAACGGCAAACCGATACGTGAAGCGCTTGTTTGCTTAGGACCTTTTCTCATCTACCATAAAAAAACCGAACCCTACTAGCACTTCCCGCACAACGATCAAATAATTTCAGTATGCAGCCTGCATTCAAAGGACAAACCTACTCAGCAGCTTCAGCCCGTGACCTATCAGAGATCTTAGTGTTAGTTTTCCTTTCTAGGAAGTCATTGATAGCGGGATGACGCTACAACGGGCGCTGTGCCTGACAATACCAATTAAATTTCCAGAGTACTTTGTGCTTCGGTAAGCTCAAAGCATGAGATTCGAATTGGAGAACAAAGTGGAATACATATTCCTATAGCCTAACCTAGTAACCCCGCAGCCTGATAGTTCAAGACCATTACCAGACAACAATTGTTGGGCTTCTACCAGTGTACAGCAACCATTGGAATCATTTCACCACAATTATCCACCAGGCTTGTGAGCCTCTCATCGTTATCTCTCCTGATTCACTCACTAATAACTGAAAGATTTCCCCTCAGCACCAATCTATCTCCTCGAGTAGATGACTTCCTTCTTATGTGCTCTTGAACAACCCTTTGAGATACCAATGTAGCCACATGACTAAGACGATCGGTTTCAGCTTTGACTGTGTGTATCCTGTCTCAATTGGTATCCACTTACGAAACTAGTGCAACACTGTCCAATTTTACCTGGAGGGCAGCTGTTGAAATCTAGCTGGTCCACTGTCACGACAGGATTTGTGCCTGTGTTTTCCGGCAATTTTCAGCACTCTCCACTCGATGGGTGAAGGTAAATGGAAACATGTACTTACAGCCCATCCACTCGCTTTTGTGTATATCATCGATAGGGCCGGTACAGCATTGAAGATCGCTATACACTGGAGAAGCTGGGCAGGGGTAAAATACTTTATAAAGACCTGTTGGTGTGGCTGTGGCTGTTGCGGTTATTGTATCATTGAACACACAAGGGACCCCGGTGGTGTACTGAGCCACAGACCCTCCAATGATGGCGATAATGGTTAGTTGAAGAAGCTGGGAGAATTGCATATTCGGTGCTCTAGGTTCAAAAGATCAAAAGCTGAAGTAGAGGATAAGTCTGTGACATTCTTCAAAAAGCTGAGAGGAGGATATGCCCAATATATGGCTAGACAATCGCTATCTCTTACGGGTGGAGGGCAGCGTTCCAAAAAGATACTCAATAGTGGGATGGGTACGAGGTAAGCGAGAGAGCAGCCCAATGCGGAGATCATTGACGAGAGACACTAGCCTGACAAGCCCAATTCCACAAGTCGCTGGCCGCTTGACCGTAGCTTGCCCACCGAAACACAGCTTGAGGATGCTCGGCCGACTGCGATGTCACGCATGACACGTTGTCTTCTTAAACATTCATATTCTTGCATATGCCTAGGAATTGCTGCAGGTGATGCCGACATATACAACATAGTTCTAGCAGGAAAGCGGGACGGGAGCGCACGAGATCGGAAAGAGCCTACTGCCTGATGCAGGGACCAGCCCGGTGAATAGCAATCGCTAACCGCTGAGATCAATCAAGATACTGGGCCAGACGGAAGTGCAGGTTCTGGAAATCGGCTTCACTACCATTGGCGAAGCGGATGAAATTCGCGCTTCTTTCACACGTGCCTTCTTCGAGGCATCTAGGCCTCGTCGCGTACGCCTCGCATAGCCGTTACAACCCCTTCAAGGCAACGAAAGCTGTGCTCATATTCGGTGTTGAGACACACTCCCGATATCGGTACTTCAACTCGGTCTATAATATCACCCTCCCAGCTACAACACTATCAGTAAGTCCTACGCTGCTGTCACTGCCGGACCTCAAGACCAGCGGCAACATGAGTATTGGTTGCTCGAACGGACTGGTAGACCATTAATGGCGTTGTGTCCAGCCCCTTATACTACTGGGTGACGGACCAGTAGGTGTATGCTGGCCCGGGATGAGTGAGTCATCTCTACCAGCTTTACCCGACGTGGAGCATTATCCCTGCGGATGACGTGCTTTTAATAGAAAAATCATATTGCATCGTGCAATTAACGCGACATGGTGTCAGGCCTGGTGGAGTCCTTATTGTGCGGTTAGTTGGGGTAAAGAAGGAAAGGATTTGCTTGGCGGTCGTTCCACCCTTCTTCTTTCAATATATGAACGACATGCCCACAAGAAAGCATGCGCGACCATTCCTCTCAAGAGAACCTGCAAATCTGACCTGGTGAAAAATGATTACCTGCCAATCACATCGCACGCCATTCCGGAGCGGCAACCTTGAGATGCCGACTTCAACATGGCCCAATGTCAACACTATGGTTTCTTGTGCTCCTAGACAAGTTTGACTTTCCATTAATTACGCAACATCACGATTGCAATTATAATCCTCCAAACTCCCCTCCTTCACGCAATCGGGCCAGGTACACGGGGATTCCTGGTCTTGCTAAGACCACCAACACTTCCACCATAACAACAGTAAGAACGACGCTACGCCACTACCTTAGCTTTCCCAGAAGTCGACATCAGCCTACGTCCATCCTATGTCAATGCCCCTTCTCAAAAATATCCTCAACAATGGCCAAACTCACCGACCTATCAAATGAGATCATCCTCGCTATACGCTCCCATCTTCGAAAACCGGCGGACATCCTACGATTCGCCTTCGTCGACCGCCGCTGCCATGGCTTGATCACGCCTCTTTTGTACCAAACTATCGTCCTACATCACAAAGACTACCTATCCATCGACCCTCGCTACAGCGATCGGAAGCTCCAACGCAAACTTCAGGAACTTGTGTCAACACAGCAAGGCCCTTTTGTCCGCAACCTCGAAATCTGTGCTGCGTTGGGCTATCATATTGGCTATAGACCCAAACAATTCAATCTCTTCCACCTCTTATCAAATCTCACGAATCTCACCTCCCTCTGTCTAAGGATGCTCAGGGAAGACAGCATATTTAATGTGTTCCCAGTATGGTTGTTGCCATACTCACTTGGCCCCGCAAGCGGCAACCTTAGAAGCCTCGTGCTCTGCATTGAGGGCCGCGCAGATGATGACGTACCTATCGGAAGCCTGCAGAAACTCACAGCCTTGAAACACTTATGCATTCAGAGTTCCGTCTTGCTTGGCTCCAGCCCGACCGACGACGAGATTACGCAAGCGCTAGCTGATGGGGACGTGCTTTATCCGAGACGAACGATGGCCAGCGAAGTGTTGCCTGCGAGCCTGGAGTCTCTGGAACTGCATTGCTGCCAGGATGGAAACGAATTCGGGGATGACGCGTTGGCGTGGTATGTGGATCGCGGCCAGCTTTACGCTTGTGAGTTGTCGCTCTTTGTGGGGAAGGCTGTCAATGTGCAACGAAGGCTACTGAAGAGTGTCTTGGTATGTCGGTCGCTGTTGAAGGGATGTGGCAAAAGGGTTCGCGATTTGCGAGAGCAGCTCGACCTGGTAGGCACAAAGACTTCGCATTTGGGTGTTGAGTTGAAATTTGCGAGAAGGCTGGAAGATAACAATGCGAGGATACTTTCGATCGTTTGAGTGGCGAAGCTTTCTGTGAAAGGATACGGTGTTTTGCATGCCAAACTCAGGATGGTCGGTCAATGCATTCGGGAAAGTACACTGTAGCCCATGAAGAAGAAGCTTGGTATAATCCGATTTCTGGTAGTAATGCGGGAGTCTTTCTTCAATCAGGGCCTGAGGGCGTCTCAATCTGGTATACCTATTTGCTTTGGACATCTTGAGGCCAAGATTTGTGAACACAGCAACGCCTACGGCTAGCGGAGGGTATGTTAGCATGCAAGTCTCGAAATGTTGAGGCTATGCTGATCAACGGTCCAGGTCGAGGGTCACTATATCTACAATTGTGTCACATTGGTGTACCGCTGCTGGATTCTGTTGCCCTGCTTCTGTAACGAAGACGTTGTTCTTGGTCTTGCTGCGTATGTTGAGACAATATTTTCGGCGGAATTCCCTGTGAGGGGATATTTATATTAGGTAATAGTGAGATTCAATATTGAATGACGGTTCCGGGGAATCTCGAGGCTGGCCCGCCTCTAGAGAGAATGCTATGCCGGCAGAGGCTGTAGTTCGAACAGTCAATATATTCGTGAATATGCTACCTACTGACATCCTCACCGAGTCAAATCGCATGCTGGTACAATAGCCTGTAGTGAGCGGCTGAGTTAAAGGATACGTTAATGTAGGACAAATATTCCATCCAGGACGCCAACATACTTGCTCCAATAATAAATCAACCAGATCTCTCATCGTCAGGCCTCCAGTGCGATAGGATTACGATAATTCAGGTAAACAAATTTGAATACGTGTAACACAAGCGCAGCCATTTCGATCTTATGTCTTGTACCATATTGCTTTTTCATTCGAACATAATTACGACATTCTTGTTCATGTCTCTTTTGCACGTGACGTAGCAAGATAGAGTACGAAAAGCCTTCTCGAAAGGGAGGCGACAAATTGAAAGTTATAAGCGTCTCCCCCGCTTGATTTGAACACCAACAATATTCTCGACACGTGTCATGACTTGGATGCAGAATGTCTTCCGTTGTGGTTGACGAAGGTAAGTGATAGAAGCGGTATCTGGTTTTGAAGCGCAGAAAGCTGACAACGATAGAGGCGAAGGCTTTCACGTTCGAAGAAGCTCTCCAAGATGTGACGCCAGGCAAGGTCACTTACCCAGGTTCATTGTCCTTGTGCTGACCAGACGTAGCCTCGGAGATCCAAACCAAGCGCAAATACCCCGTTCTGAAGTCAGCCATTGAAAGCATAGAGGCCCATGCCCGGTTCAACGGCCTGTCTGACGCTGCACTGAAACGACTAATTGAGGCTATAACGTCAAATTCGCTTGACCAAACCAGTCAAAACGCTCTCATCAAATGCTTGTATCCTGCGAAGCTGGTTTGTTCAGATGTGGTTTACAAAATCATCAGCTCACTGGACCATGGTACGCTCAAAGCATCAGTGCCTACACAACAGGCTCTTATCGAGTGGCTGATCATGGTCTATGAGCTCTTAGAGGATGTTGCAGCCTTGTCGAGGTGCTATGGCGTACTCTTTAGTCTACTTGATACGAGTACTCTTCAAGCCGAGCTATGCCATCTTCTCTCCATTATCACGAGGAAGAAGCACGTCAAACCATTTCGTATCCTGCTATTGAATGATCTTCCAAGCACAACGGGCCCCGAACCTGCTCTGCAGAAGCTTATGCTAGTGTACGAAGGGTACGTCCCAGGGTCAATGAACGTGGGGAACATTTCCAAAAAGGCCTCGTTAGACTTTGCTCACCCGGATGCTGAATGGGGTGCTCAACTGGAAAAAATCCAAGAGTTTGCAAAACTTCGTGCTGAGGGTTCATCAGGGCAAGACTTGGAGGATGAGAACTCTTCCGCACGAGCAATCCACGACGATCCGGCTACGGCCACTGAAGGCATATCCAACAGCATAGGAACCCACGACGACATCATCTCAAGCCTCTCAAAGCCGCTTCCTACCGAGCTCAAGCTCTCCGATCTGGGCAATCGATCTTTCCAGTCTCTTGCAAGCTTGATGCCTACCAACGATCTAGCAGCAAGAATCGATGACCTACTCACTCCACTCTTCGAGCAGGAATCGAAAAAGCTCGAGAATGGACGAGAAGCTGGCAAGGCCTTCTCCGGTATTCTGGAGAAAATCTTGACCTTTACAAGTATCACAAAGGTTTGCCAACCACAGCTCAATAATAAAGAATAGTGCATACTAAGAAGTCCTAGACCCTACCAAAAGCCGCAATACAATTCTTCGAGAACTATCTTCCAAAATGGGACGGTCAAAAACACCAGAAAACGATCTTAGAGCTCCTATCCCACCTCCCCATCCAGCCATTCGAAGGCAAGCCCCCCACACCCCTAGCCCAATCCCACTAACACCAACAGACCTCCAAACCACACTCCTCAACCCCCTCGAAACCGCCCTCCTCTCCTCGCCAACCAACCCCGAACCCAACCCCCTCATCACCCTCCTAGAC
>JAABUK010001197.1_pt1 | contig 50408 bp, 53 predicted proteins | sample 5559141 | NCBI WGS metagenome assembly JAABUK01 (sample SAMN10711869, study PRJNA513367) | rock metagenome | isolation source: Antarctica rocks | place: Antarctica: Victoria Land, Pudding Butte nord | collected 2016-01-03 | reverse complement strand
CGCTCGCTGCTCTCGACAGCCAGGAAGCAAGGTTGGGATATGCTCGAGACACTGACCACTCAGCCCGACCGCTTGATCGATGACCTACGCATGGCTTGACCCCGCTGAAAGACCTGGGCTGTTACCCAACTTCTTCATCGCCGACGGTTGCGTCAGCACGATCTACGACGGCAATGCGCGCGACGCCGTCCGGCAGGTGGTGGCGAATGCCGAGCTGTCCCGCTACATCGGCGTCACCCGGCACGGCGAGGACTTCGTCGTTCCCCGCACCCGCCTGCGGGACGCGCAGCGGATCACCGGCCCGGTGCTGTTCGCGACCTCGGACGAGCCGCACAACTGGGGCCTCTGGCTGCTCTACGTCCTGCCGGCCGTGGTCCATTTCACCCGCAACCGGCATCTGTATCAGAAGCTGTTCGTGTTCGCGGTGCATCCCAACATGCGGGCCTTCCTGGCGCTGCTCGGCGTGCGGGAGGACGACATCATCCTGCACGACTGCGGCACGGCATACTGGTTCGACGAGGTCTATGTGTTCCGCCAGTCGATGCGGGACTTCTACATCAGCCCGGCAGCCCGGCAGCTTTACGGCCAGGTGCGCGACATGATCGTGGCCCGGCACGGCCCGTCGCCGGCCCGCGAAATCTACATCGCCCGCCTGCGCCGTACGCGGGAGCTCAACGCCTATCGTGGCCTGCTGAACGAGCAGGCGTTGGCCGATCGCCTGTCAGCGCTGGGCTATGCCGCGGTCGAGCCCGAGTTCATGACCGTCGAGGACCAGGTCCGCCTGTTCGCCGGCGCCGGCCGTGTGGTGGCGATCGGCGGCGCCGGGCTGTTCAACACGGTATTCTGCCATCCCGGCACGCGGCTGCTGGATATCGAGAGCACGCCGCTGTTCCTGGACGCCCACTCCAACGTCTTTGCGGGGTCCGGCCTCGAATACGGGCTGATGATCGGGCGGGAGGACCAGGCCGACGGCAGCCTCGCGCACCGGCGCTGGTCGATCGACCTCGACGCCGCGATGCCGGTGATCGCGGACTTCATGGAACAACGCTAACAATCGTCGCCATGCTACCCGAGTCGCTCCTGATCATCGCCTGCGTTCTGCTGGCCATCCTGTGCCTGCTGGCCCTGGCGTTGCTGTTCCGTCGCCCGCCGGACCTGCAGCATTTGCTGATGCTGGCCGACCAGGGCGCCGCCGGGCAGCGGCAGGAGGCGGAGGCGACCCGCAGCCAGCTGGCCCAGGTGGAGCGCGCACTGTCGGTCCGCGCCGAGCAGGCCCGGCTGGAGCTGCAGGCGACCCTCGGCACCCTGTCCACCAGCATGGCGCGCGACCAGGGCGACGCCCGCGCCTTGCTGGAAACGAAGCTGCGGGAGATGAGCGAGCAGGCGGCGGCACGCCTCGCGAGCATCCAGCGCAGCGTGACCGAACAACTGCACCAGGCGGTCGAGACGCAGATGCAGGGCAGCTTTCAGCGCGTGATCGACCAGTTCGCCCAGGTGCAGCGTGCCATGGGCGACGTGCAGGCGATGACCGCGCAGATCGGCGACCTGAAACGCATTTTCACCAACGTGAAGACTCGCGGCGCCTGGGGCGAGCTGCAGCTCCGGGCCTTGCTGGAAGACGTGCTGCCCGCCGGCGCGTGGCACACCAACCGCAAGCTGCGCGAGGATAGCGACGACATCGTGGAGTTCGCCGTCATCATGCCGGTTCGCGGCGAGGTCCGGCCGCTGCTGGCGATCGACGCCAAGTTCCCGGCCGAGGACTATGACCGCCTGCTGCTCGCCGCCGAGGCCGGGGACCTCGAGGGCGAGCGCGCCGCCCGCCGCCGGCTCGAAACCCGGCTGCGGCTGGAGGCGAGGACGATCAGCGGCAAATACATCAACCCGCCCGTCACCGTCGATTTCGCGGTGATGTACCTGCCGACCGACGGACTGTATGTGGAGGCCTCGCGGATGCCCGGCTTGATCGAGGGGCTGAACCGCGAGCATCGCGTGCTGGTCATGGGTCCAAGCCTAGCGCCCGCGTTGCTGCGAACCATCCAGCTCGGCATGCTGACGCTGTCGCTGGAGCAGAAGGCCGACGAGATTCAACGCCTGCTGGGTGCGACACGGACCGAGATGGGCCGGATGGACGAGGTGCTGGACCGGCTCGCCAAACAGGCCGGCACGTTCAGCAATACCATCGACGCCGCCCGCCGCCGCACCCGCGCCGTGGGCCGCCGCCTGCGCGGGATCGAGGCATTGGAGCAGAGCCAGGCGGACGCCCTGCTCAGTCTGGAAAACGCCGACGAGGACTAGATGTTCGGTCCAGAGCCTTGCTCCCTATAATAGATTTGGCGGTCGCGACCGAGAGGCCCTGATAAGGGCCTGTGGCGCGCTCGCGTCCGCTTCCCGGCCTGACAACCGACCGGTTAAGCCTGCCGCCCGGCATATAATGCCCGTCGCCCAACCTGGCCGCGACCGGCGAAATCACGTGCTGTTTATGGAATGAGTTTTGCAAAACGGATAGACGCGCAGTTCCGCACAGGAGAAGTTTGATGTCCGTAAGCTCGATTGGAGGCGATACCTCCCAAGCCTGGCAAATTCTAAGGGAGAGCCGGGCGAAACAGTCCGCCAGCAGCAGCGCGACCGGAACCCCTGCGGCTCCACCGCCCAAGAGTCCGCCGCCAGGTGCCCCGCCGGACGCACTAGCTTCGGGTGCCGCCGACGTGAGCCGAAGCCCCACCGCTGCGCCTGGCGTGAGCAGCGCGTCTGCAAAGGTGATCGCCGACCTCAAGGCGCTGTTCATCAGCCTGCAGTCCGGCAGCGCCTCGAACACGACCGGCTCAACGGGTGCCAGCAGTGTAGGCGCTGCTTCCAACTCCACTGCCGCGACCTCAACGGGCACGGCCAGCACGACCCGGGCTGCGGCCGATACGACCCCGGCGACCGGCACATCGTCGAACGTGCAGTCCGATCTGAAAACCCTCTTCAGCGACCTGTCCAAGGTGAGCGATCACGGCGGTCATCACCACTCGCACGGAAAACCGCCTGCTGCACAATCCACTACGCCCAGCCCGGACGTCACGGCTGGCACGACGACAACCGGGCCAGCCGCGACGAGTGCCGCAGCGAAGCCCTCCGGCGGGCTGCTGGATCTGCTCGCCGGGGCGCTTAAAGCCTACGCGGCGTCGTCCGTCGACAACTCGGCCCGGGGGGCAACGGCACTCCTCAGCGCCTGAGCGCGCAGCCGATCGGGAAAAACACCCGTTCGGAGCTCCTTAAGCAATCACCAGGCATCAAACGAACAGGCCCGAAACATAGAAGGCCCCGGGACGAACCCGAGGCCTTCACATTGTTCGACAGCCGCAGCCGCCGGACGGTGGGATTTAGCCAGCCAGGACCCAAACGGTCAGGACGGGCATCCAGGTCACGGGGTGCGACTGTAGGGTCAAACAATGAGACACTGGATCACCTCCTTTCATCAAGTTGAGATCGTATGTTGGGGTTTGGCCGTCGATCCTGCAAGCCTGGACAGCGGTCCGCCTCGGCGCCATCTGGCGATAATGCCCGACGATGACATGATTCCCACAGTCCAGGCTCCCTGGCGCAACATCGCGATGGTTTGCGGCAAGTGCAGCCGCAAGCTGCGCGGCGGCTTTGGCAAGAAGGGCAAGCACGATCTGGCCGACGTGCTGCGGGGCGCGCTGAAAGAGGCCGGACGCCGGCGCGAGCTGCGCGTGGTCGAGGTTGGCTGCCTCGGCCTATGTCCCAAACGGGCGGTGACGGCGGTGAGCAGCATACAGCCGGCCCAGGTGCTGGCGATTCCCGCGGGCACGGACCCGGCTCTGGTGCTCGCTCAGCTCAACCCGGCGGCAGCATCAAGGCCGTAGCGCGCCCGCCCTGGATGACATGGTCTTGCAGCACGGCATCCACGTCGGCCGGGCTGTCGATCCGGTACCAGACGCCCTCGGGATAGATGACGACGCAGGGACCCAGCTCGCAGCGGTCCAGGCACCCGGCGGTGTTCACCCGCAGGTTGGCGATGCCAAGCTCCTTCGCCCGCGCCTTCATGTAATCACGCAGGCGTTCCGAGCCACGGGCGGCGCAGGAACCGCGCTTGTGCCCGTCCGGCCGCCGGTTGGTGCAGACAAAGAGGTGCGCATCGAAATGCAGCGGCGGATCGCCCGGCAGCGGAGTGCCCATCAGGGTTCCCTAAAAGTATCGTAGGTTGAGGCGGATACGGCCACCATCGGCACCCAGCCGGAAAGCAGCGTCGGCAAACTTCGGCGGCCCGAAGCGGAATGGGGCATCGTTGCTGAACCCCAGTCCCTCAGTCGGGATGCCAAGGAAGTTGCGGGTGACATCTCCGCTGTCGTCCTCGTCGTGGTAGGCCTGCACCGCCCAGGTGCCGGGCGGGACGTCCAGCGTGACCGTGACGGCGCCGGGTGCCGCCTTGACCTCGCCGTTCCATTGGCAGGACTCTTTCAAAAATGTGTCGACGAAGCAGGCAGCGACGCGGACGTGGCCTTTGCCGTTGCGTACCTTGGCCACGACGACCTCCAGCTTCCCCGCCTGCGCGATGCCCGGCAGCAACAGGCCCAGTGCCATTATTGCGCCGTATAGGCGCGACCGCGCCAGGTAGCGGGCCGGCCGCGCGCCGCGCGGATCAGCGACCACCACTGCACGATCAGCAGCGCCGCCACACCCAGCGGATGCAGCAGGGCGGCAATCCAGGGCTGGCGGAACCGCACGGCCAGCACGAGCCGGAACCCGACCGACGCCAGCAACGCCAGGGCAGCCGCCCAGCCCGGCGCCACCAGCATCAGCATGGCCGGCAAGATTTGCCCGCCGCCCAGGATCACCGTCCAGACCGGCAGCGCCCGGGGCTTCGCCATGCCCTCCGTCGCGTTCTTGCATAACCCCTCCCAGACTTGCGCAGCGTTGGCATACATGCGGCAGCGCGCGAAGCCGCTTGCGTCGAACAGCCGGGTCATCGAACCTGCCCGGCGGAAAGCGCGCGGCAGCATCAGCCCATCGTGCAGCGACGCCCTGATCGCCGCATGCCCGCCGGCGCGCATATAGGCGTCACGCCGGACGATGAACAGTTGGCCACAGCCCGCGCCCAGGCCGACCGCGGACAGGCGCAGCATCGCCGCGATCGGCAAGAACCCCAGCAGCAAGAAATGGATCAACGGGATCAATAACTGCTCCGACCAGGTGACTGTCACCTGCGCCGGAAAGCCGCTGGCCAGCCCAATATCGTGGCGCTGCATCGTGCCGGCCATGCGGACCAGGGCGTCGGGCGACAAGCGCACGTCGGCATCGACGAACACCATCAGCTCATGCTGCGCCAGCCCGCCCAGCACATGGCACGCATGCTGCTTCCCCGACCAACCCGGCGGCAGCGGCGGCGCCCTCGCGATTCGCAGCCGCGGATCGGTGATGCCGGCCAGGATCATGGGCGTCCGGTCCGTGGAGGCGTCGTCCAGCACCAGGAGTTCGAGGTCCACCCCTACGCTCGCCAGCACGGCCGCGCAGGCGGCGCCGATGTTGGCCTCCTCGTTGCGGGCCGGGATCAGCACGGAAACGCTGGGTCGTCCGCTGGCCGGGGCAGGCGCGCGATAGAGGTGCAGGTTCCACAGCCCGAGCAGCAGCGGGCCAGCGGCCAGGAACAGCGCGAAGCCGGCCAGCGCCGTCATTCCCGTGGCTCGTGCCGCGGATCGAACCGCCGCCCGGCCGCGAGCGCCCGGCTCCGGCGATACAGGTCATAGATGCCGCCCACGCCAGCCCCGCCGCGCAGGAGTGTGCGGAACAGGCCGGGATCGCGGCCGATCGACTCCGCCGCGAGCGTGTCCATCGTGCGCGCCAGTTCATGCTCCAGGTGGCTGGTCCACTCGGCCACGTCGCGGTGCGGCCCGGTTTCGATCGGATCGCCGAAGCGGACCAGCGCCTCGGGCCGGCTCTCGTTCCAAAAGAGGTACTCGACCGCCATCGGCAAGATCACGGCGTCGGGCACGCGGCGCGCCAAGTGGGCGATGCCGGGGCGAAGCTGGAGCGGCCGCCGGCGCGGGTCGGCGAACTCGCCTTCTGCGGTGATCCATAGGATGCTGGCCGGGTCGGAGAGGATGCGGAGGCTGGTGGACAAAAACCGCGCCGCGCCGCGCGGGCTGTCGAGCGCAATGCCGAACACGCCCATGCGCTCGAACACCCCATAGTTGCCGAGCGCCTTCGCGTCCATCGGGCCATAGCCGCGGCGGCCACGGAACAGCACGGTGCACAACAGGATATAGAGCGCCGGGTCCCACCATGACGGATGGTTGCCGCAGATGATCAACGGCCGGCCCTCGAAGCCGCGCGGCAGCCCGGACAGGGAGAGGCGCACGGCATGGAAGCGCCGGTAGAAGAACCAGCGGAGATACCAGCCGAACGCCCAGAACGCCCGGCCCGACCGCACCGCGATCGGGTCGGCCACGTTGATCTCAGGCACTGACGGGAGCCAAGGCCGCCGTGCGCTGGGCCACGTCCTGCGACAGGCTATCGGCGGCGATCCAGCCGCTCATCAGCACCATCGGCATGCCGGGTCCGGGATGTGCGGCGCCGCCGGCCAGATAGAGGCCGCGCAGGTCGCGCGACCGGTTGCCCGGCTTGAACGCGCCGTTCACCTTGCCGTGGCTTGCCAGGCCGTAGATCGCACCGTTGAGCACGCGGTAGCGCTCATGGATGTCCTGCGGCGTTAGGCGGTGCTCGAACACGATGCGCTCCGCGAGGTCCGGCATCCCGGCACAGCGCGCGAGCTTGTCCAGGATCACCTGGCGGTATGCCGGGAACATCGTGGTCCAGTCATGGTGCGGCCGTAGAAACGGGGTGTGGACCAGGACGTACAGCGCCTCACCACCCGGCGGCGCCACGCCAGGCTCGGTGCCGGACGGCGCTGCGACATAGCAGGTCGGGTCCGGCGCGGGCTCACCCTTGTTGTAAATCCAGTCGAACTCCTCCTCCGGGTCCCGGGAGAAGACGAAGTCGTGATGCGCCAAATGTTCGTAGCGGCGGTCGAGCCCGAGGTATAGCACCACGCCGGAGCACGCCGGGTCCCGCTTCCAGCGCCGGGCGAACGAGGCCTGTGCCTTGCCGCCCACCAGCTCCCGATAGGTGCGGATGCTGTCCATGTTGGACACGACGGCAGAAAACGGCACGGTCTCGCCAGTCTCGGTCCGCACGCCGGTCACGCGGCCGTCCTCCGACAGGATGGACGCGACACCGGTGCCGGGACGCAAGTCGACGCCCAGCTCCCCCGCCAGCCGCTCCAGCGCCAGCGGCACGGCGCGGGTGCCGCCCATAGGATACCAAACGCCTTTCTGGGTCTGCATATGCGCGATGCTGCACAGCACCGCCGGCGAGGCGTAGGGGGAGCTGCCGACATACTGCACGAAATGGTCTAGCATCTGGCACACCCGGCCGTCGGGCACCCGCTTCCTGATCTGCCCGGCGACCGACGTGCCCATGCGCAGGCTGAGCACGTCCTTGAGCGTCGCGAGGTTCATGCCCTTGAACTCAAGCGTGTCGGAGATGCCCTCGACCGACTTCCAGAAGAAGAACTTCTCCGAGACCTCGTGCAGCTTCGCCGACATTTGTATGAAATCGACGAAGCCTTTCTCACTGCCGGGCGCATAATCGGCGATGACCTTGGCCATCGCCGGCACGTCTTCCTGCAGGTCGAGCACCGACCCGTCCTCGAAGAAACAGCGCCATTGCGGGTCGAGCCGCCGCAGGTCCAGGTAGTCGGACATCTGCCGCCCGGCTTCCGTGAACACCCGTTCCAGCACGTCCGGGACCGTCAGGATGGTCGGGCCCATGTCGAAGCGGAAGCCGTCCTGCTCCAGCAGCGCCGCCTTGCCGCCCAGCCACTCGTTCTTGTCGAACAGGATGACCTTGTGTCCGCGGGCGGCCAGCGTACAGGCCGCCGCCAGCCCGCCCAGCCCGGCACCGACGACGCCGACCGGCAGGGTGGCGGGCCCAGGCTTCGGACGCGGGCTTCGGTTGATGGCGTTCATAGGGCCTCCGCGATCGCTGGTTCGTAATGGTCTTGCGCCATGGCGGACGGCGCCTCCCAATGCGCATCGAGGCCCAGATCCTCCGCCATCAGGCGGGAGGTGATGCGGGCGCTCTCGAAGATGACGGGCAGGCCGGACCCGGGATGCGTGCCGCCGCCGACGAGATACACGCCGTCCAGGTCCTCGAACCGGTTGCGCGGCCGGAAGTGCAGCATCTGCCCCAAGTTATGCGCCAGGTTGAACGTGGCCCCACGGTAGATCTGCAGGTCGTGCTCCCAGCCCTGCGGCGTTAGGATTTTCTCGAAACGGATGCGCTTCTCGATATCGTGGATGCCGATGCGCTCCAGCCGCTTCAAGGTCAACGCCCGGTAGCGCGCCGTTTCCGCCGCCCAGTCCACGCCGCCCCCGATCAGATGGCCGACCGGCACCAGTATATAAAGTGTCGAATGACCCGGCGGCGCCAGCGCCGGATCGGTGACGCAGGCGTTCTGCACATAGAAGCTCGGCTCGCCCGGCGCCTGCCCGGCCTCGATCTCGGCGATGTTGCGGCGATAATCATCGGCCAGGTAGATCGTGTGATGCGACAGGTCCGGCAGGTCGCCCTCGATGCCCAGATACATCATGAACGTGCTGCATGAAAACTTCTTCGACGCGATCTTGCGGTCGGACCAGCGGCGGCGGATCGCGTCTGGCACCAGTTTCGTCATGGTCTGCGCGAAATCCGCGTTGATGACCAGCGCGTCATACCGCTTGGCCTTTCCCTGGGTGCGCACCCCCACGGCGCGACGGCCCTCGAACAGCACCTCTTCGACCGGCTCGGCAAGCTGAATTTTCACCCCAAGGTCCCGTGCCACCCGCGCCATCGCGGCCATTACGGCACCGGTGCCGCCGCGCGGGTGATAAACGCCGAACTCATATTCCATGAAGGACAGGATGGTGAACAGGCTCGGGCAGCGGAACGGCGACATGCCGAGATACTTCGACTGAAAGCTGAACGCGAGCCGCACCCGCTCGTCGCGGAAGTAGGTGCCGAGGTCGCTGTCCACGCTGCGATGCGGGCGCAGGCGGGACAGGCCGCGCATCACCTCGGGCCGCATCAGGTCCCGCATCGAGTTGAACGCGTTCTCCAGCACCGGGCGGAACACCGCCAGCTTCTTGCGGTTGTCCGCCATGAAGCGGGGCAGGGCGGCGGCGTCTGCGGGAGAGAACCGGGCGAGCTCGGCCGCCATGCGCTCCATGTCGCCGGTCGCCTGGATTTCGCCGCCGCCCTCGAACACCAGGTGGTATTGCGGATCGAGCCGGATCAGCTCGACCTCATCCTCCAGCCGGCGGCCGCAGGCGGCGAAGATGTCCGAGAGCACGCGGGGATACAGGAAAAAGGTCGGTCCCATGTCGAAGCGGAACGTGCCGGAGTCGCTGGCGCCAGTAATGGTGCTGGATCGGCCGCCGACGATGGCGCGCGATTCGTAGACCGTGACGTCTACGTCCGCCTTGGCAAGCAGCATGGCCGCTGCCAGCCCGCCGGGCCCGGCGCCCACGATGGCAACGCGGCGCGTCATGCGTGAACCCCGTTCGGACATGGCGGAAGAGAAATGGTGCAAGACAGCATGCGGCGAAACCTAGCTCCTCACTCGATGGGTCGTTGGATGCAGGATAAAGGTGGGAGCATGAACGATCTTGTCATCACTACGTTCCTTTCCGAGGCCCGCACTGCCGGGCGAGCCTGGGCCGCTTCAGGGCTTCCAGCGCGGCTCGCCGTCATCGGTTGCCTGCGCGGGCTGATTGCGCGCGATGCAGCCGCCCTGGCCTCAACCGTCGCGCGTGCCCCTGCCGACACGCTGGTGGCCGAGGTGCTGCCGCTGGCCGAGGCCGCGCGGTTCCTGCTGCGCCGCGCCCCAGCCTTGCTGGCGTCGCAGCGTCCGCGTGGCGGCCGGCCGCTGTGGCTCCTCGGCGTGCGGGCGCGCATCTATCGGGAGCCTTGCGGCACCGTGCTGATCCTGGCGCCCGGCAACTACCCGCTGTTCCTGCCGGGGGCGCAGGCGCTGCAGGCCCTTGCGGCTGGCAATGCCGTGTGCGTGAAGCCCGCGCCGGAATGCGCGGCGCCGATGCGGGCGCTGGCGGGCCTGCTGCGGGAGGCCGGGTTGCCGGATGGCGTGTTCCAGGTCCTTGACCCGGCCGCCGGGGAGGCCGCGGTGCGGGCGGGCTTCGATCATATCGTGCTGACCGGCAGCGCCGAAACGGGGCAACGCGTGCTGGAAGCCGCCGCCGCGACGCTGACGCCGGCGACGATGGAGCTTTCGGGCTCGGATGCCGTGATTGTGCTGCCCGGCGCAGACCTGGACCTCGTCGCCTCCTGCCTCGCCTACGGGCTGCGGCTGAACGGCGGCGCGACGTGCATCGCCCCCCGCCGCGTCTTCGTTATGCCAGCGGATGCGGCGGCGTTGGAGGCAAAGCTGCTGGCCCGGCTGCCCGCCATCCCCTCCGCGGCCGTCCCGCCTCAGACTGCTGCCCAGCTCTCGATGCTGGTGGACCAGGCTCTGGGGAATGGCGCCCGGCTCGCGCCAAGCGGCGCCGGCCGGCCCACCATCGTAGCCGACGCACGGCCCAGCATGGCGCTGCTGCAACAGGACGTGTTCGCGCCATGGCTGGCGCTGGTCCCGGTCGCCGACCCCGAGGCGGCCCTGGCCGCAGCAACGGACTGTCCCTACGCCTTGGGAGCCAGCGTGTTCGGCCCGCCCGCCGCCGCGCAGGCGATGGCGCGACGGGTGCATGCTGGATCGGTCTGCGTCAACGACCTGATCGTGCCAACGGCCGACCCACGCCTGCCGTTCGGCGGCCGCAACCGCAGCGGCTTCGGCAGCACCAGGGGGGCGGAGGGGCTGCTGGCTATGACGGTCGCGAAAACGGTCAGCGAACGCCGTGGCCGCCTGAGTCCCCACCTGTCACCGCCAACCGGGAACGACGCGGCCCTGTTCGCGGGCATGACGGCGCTCCTGCACGGCGATTGGCGCACACGCTGGACGGCGTTGCGCGGTTTTATGGCTCGACGTTAGACCGGCCGCACATTCCAGGGATACGGCGCGATCCCCTGCAGCACCCCCGTCACCCCGCGCCGGAACGCCGTCTTGACGAAGAACTGCCCCAGCGGCACCGTCTCCACATCCGCCAGCGCCGCCGCGCCGATCGCGTCCGCCACCCGGGCCTGCACCGCCGGATCGGGCGCCGCCAGCCAGTCCTGCACCATCGACTCGATCTGCGGGTTGTTCGGCCAGCCATACCAGGCCGCGGCACCCTGGCTGCGCAGGAGCGTGGAGACCGCCGGGTTGGCGTAGGCCGGGGCCGAGCCGAAGGTGTGGAAGATGCTCCAGCCGCCCTTCTCCACCGACTCGCGGCTGGCCCGGCGCTGGATCACCGTGCCCCAGTCGCTTTCCCGCAGATCGACCGTCATGCCGATCGCCTTGAGCGCCTCGGCCGTCACCTGACCCAGCGGGCCGATCATCGGGAAGTCGGTCGGGTTGATGATGACTACGGGCTGCCCGGCATAGCCCGACGCCTGCAGCAGCTTCCGCGCCGCCGCCGGGTCGCCGCGCATCAGCTCGGCGCCGAAATCGCGCGCATACGGCGTGCCGCAGGCGTACAGGCTGCGGCAGGGGTTCCACAGGCTCCGGTCGTCGCCGACCGAGGCGCGCATGTAGTCCTCCTGGTTCACCGACATCAGCACGGCCCGCCGCACCCGCGCGTCGTTGAACGGCGCCTGCAGGTGGTTCACCCGCATGACCGCGAGCCGCCCGTTGGGCTGGTCGATCTGCGTCTGCACGCCGGCGCGCTCCAGGCTCGGCAGCAGGTCGGGCAACGGCTGTTCCCACCAGTCGACCTCGCCGTTGCGGAGCGCCGCTGCGACGGTGGCCGGGTCCGGGATGATGTGCCACTCGATGCGGGGATAGTGCGCGACCTTGCCGCCGGTGCCCCACTCCGGCGCCTCGCTGCGCGGCACATAGCCGTCGAACCGGGCATAAGCGCAACTGCTGCCGGACACGTACTCGTCCGCGAGAAAGCGGTAGGGGCCGGAGCCTACGACCTCGGTGATCGCCTTGTTCGGATCCGATTTCGCGATGCGCTCCGGCATGATCCAGGCGACGTTGCTGTCCGGCTTGCTGATCGCGTCCAGCAGCAGCGGGAACGGCCGGGTCAGGTGGATCACCAAGGTGCGGTCGTCCGCGGCCTCGTAGCGGTCCACGACCTTGTCCAGGATCTGGCCGAACGGGTCCCGCTTGCTCCATCGCGCGATGCTCGGGGCGCAATCCGTGGCGCGGACCGGCGTGCCGTCGTGGAACATCAGACCGGGCCGCAGGCGGAACCGCCAGGTCAGGCCGTCATCCGAGACCTCATGGCCCTCGGCCATCTGCGGCTTCGGCCGGGACTGGGCGTCGGTGGAATACAGCGTGTCGTAGACGTAGTTGGCATGGTTGCTCGTGACCGTGGCCGTGGTCCAGATCGGGTCGAGCGAGGTGAGGTTCGCCTGCGGCACGAACCGCAGCACCGGCGTCGGCTGCGCGATCGCGGGGGCGGCCAGCGTGGCGATGGCGGCCTGAAGCAGGGTGCGGCGGCGCATGACATCCTCCCATGTTTTGCGGCAGGTTAGCGCGCCGGGCTGCCGATGCGAAACGGTCTTTCAACGGATGCCGTCCGCCACGCTCCCCGGTGTCCCGGACCTTGCCCTGCGGCCCGGAAACGGTCAGCCTCGGACTGCGACGCGGGAGACGGACATGGACGGGACCAGAGGCGGGGCGGTCGGCCGCGCCACGGCATTCTTCGATGGGCGCGGATTGCAAGATGGGGGCGGCTTCCAGTCGCTGCTGGCCGGCCTGGTCGCCGTGCCCAGCACGTCCCAGGACCCCGGCCACGAGGCGGACCTGGCCCGCTACCTCGATGCGCACATCCGGCCGTGGCTCGAACGCATGGGCTTCACGGTCGAGGTGCATGCCAACCCCAAGCCCGGCTTCGGCCCGATCCTGCTCGCCGAGCGGATCGAGGGCGCCGGGCCCACCGTGCTCACCTACGGCCACGGCGACACGGTACGCGGCCTGGCGGACCAGTGGCGCGCTGGGCTCGACCCTTGGGTGCTGACGCAGGAGGGCGATCGCTGGTACGGCCGCGGCTCCGCTGACAACAAGGGCCAGCACGCGCTCAACCTGGCGGCGCTGGAGGCCGTGCTGGCGGAGCGCGGCGGGCACCTGGGCTTCAACCTGAAACTGCTTCTGGAAATGGCGGAGGAGCGTGGCAGCCAGGGCCTGCGCGAGTTCGTCGCCACGCATCGGGACCGGCTGGCGGCCGACGTGCTGATCGCCAGCGACGGCCCGCGGGTGAACTCCGCCACCCCCACCGTCTCGACCGGCACGCGCGGCACGTTCCACTTCGACCTCGTGCTCGATATCCGCCCGGGCGGCGTCCATTCCGGCAACTGGGGCGGCATGACCACCGACCCGGCCATCGTGCTATCCCACGTCATCGCCAGCATCGCCGACCGCCACGGCCGCATCCTGGTGCCCGGCTGGCTGCCGGCCGCGATCCCCAACAGCGTGCGCGAGGCGCTGCGTGGCTGCGAGCTGGTGGCGGAGGGCGAGGCGGCGACCATCGACCCCGGCTGGGGCGAGCCCGGGCTGTCCGCGGCGGAGAAGATCTACGGCTGGAACAGCTTCATCGTGCTGGCGCTGCTGTCCGGCCGGCCGGAGAACCCGGTGAACGCCGTCGCACCCAATGCCCGCGCGAGCTGCCAGATCCGCTACACCGTCGACACCGACCCCGCGGTTTTCGAGCCCGCGTTGCGCCGTCACCTAGACGCGGCCGGCTTCCCAGAGGTGAAGATCATCTCGCAAGGCGTCCGAATGGCCGCGAGCCGCACCGACCCGGCCAACCCCTGGGTGCGCTGGGCCGTCGCCAGCATGGGGGCCACGCTTGGCCGCCCGGTGCAGCTCATCCCCAACGGCGGCGGCGGCCTGCCGGGGGACGTGTTCGTCGATCACCTCGGCACGCCGCTCGTTTGGGTGCCGCACAGCTACAACGGCTGCAAGCAGCACGGCCCCGACGAGCACCTGCTGATCGCGCCGGCGCGGGAGGGGATTGCCGCGTTCGCCGGCCTTTGGTGGGACCTGGGGGAGGGCGGGACGCCCCGGGCGTCCTGATATGCCCGGAACTGGTGGGCGCGACAGGGATTGAACCTGTGACCCTTCGCGTGTGAAGCGAATGCTCTACCGCTGAGCTACGCGCCCCTGTTCCGGGGGGTTCCGAGGGTTGGCTGTGTAGGGGCCGGCTCCCGCCGATGTCAAGTTGCGGCACGGCCAAATAGGTCCAACATGGCGGGAATGAGACATCTCGCCGCCGTGCTGATTCTGCTGTGCTGTCCACTGGCCGCCCGCGCGCAGACGGTCCGGGCGCATTACGCCGCCTATACCACCGGGCTGAACGTCTTGCGCCTCGACGCCGACATCGCCATCAGCCCGCGCGACTACCGGGTACACCTAACCTATCGCACCGCCGGCACCGTCGGCGTGCTGATCCACGCGGAACAGGATACCGTGGTCGAGGGCCTGTTCGCCGGCAACCGCCCGGTGCCCCGGCGTTTCTACAGCGCCGGCCACCTGCGCGGCCGTGCCCGCGTGACGCTGATCGACTACCTCAACGGCCAGCCCGAGGTCCGCACCCTGACGCCGCCCAACGAGGAAGAGCGCGAGCCGGTGGCCCCCGCCGACCAGGCGGGCACCGTGGACACCCTGAGCGCCGTGGCGCAGCTGGTGCGCCAGGTGAACGCGTCGGGCCGCTGCGAGGGCCGTTCCCGCACCTATGACGGGCGGCGCCTGGCGGAGCTGACCGCCCGCACCGCCGGGCAGGAGGTCCTGGAGCCGACCGGCCGCTCCAGCTTCGCCGGCCCCGCGCTGCGCTGTGATTTCGAGGGCCGGCAGCTGGGCGGCTTCCGGCTGGACGTGGACCGGATGACGGCGCAGCGTCCGCGCCGGGGCACCGCCTGGTTCGCCGCGACCGCGCCGGGCGGCCCGATGATCCCCGTGCGCATGCAGTTCGACACGGACCTGATCGGCAGCCTGATGATGTACCTAGCCGCGCCCGAGTAGCTCCGGCGCCAGCGTCGCCAGTTCCGGGAACCCCTGCGCCGACGCCGATGCGTTTGCAGAGGACGCGCCATAGCCCCAGGCTGCGAAGATGCAGGGCACCCCGGCGCCCGCCGCGGCCTGGATGTCGTTGTGGTGGTCGCCGACCATCACCGCCGCCTCCACATGGCCTCCGGCCTCCGCCAACGTCGCGAGCAGGTGCGCCGGGTCGGGCTTGCGGCTGGGATAGCTGTCGCCGCCGCCCACCGCGGCAAACAGCTCCAGCACGCCCAGCTTCATAAGCAGTTCGCGGGCCGGGACCACGGGCTTGTTGGTGCAGACCGCGAAACGCCAGCCCTCGGCCGCCATCGTCCGCAGCGTCGGCTGCACGCCCGGAAACAGCCGCGATCCCTCGGCGACGTTCGCGGTGTAGTCGGCCAGCAGCGCATCCAGGTCGGCCTGCGCCGCCACCCGGCCCCGCGCCGCCATCGCCCGGCGCACCAGCACGCCCGCGCCGTCGCCGATCATCGGCACGACCTCCGCCGCCACGAACGCCGGCAAGCCGCGCGCCGCCATCAGCCGGTTCAGGCTCGCCAGCAGGTCGGGGATCGTGTCCACCAGCGTCCCATCGAGGTCGAGCAGCAGGGTCGGTTCCATCCAAGCGTTCCAATCTTGACAATACGGCCTTTGACACGGGCGGGAGCCGGACGCTACCCCATGCCGCATGACAACGACCGCCGTCCTACTGGCTGCTGGGCTGGGCACCCGCATGAAGTCCGCAACCCCCAAGGCGCTGCACCGCATCGCGGGCCGCCCGATGCTGCAGCACCTGATCGCGAGCTGCGCCGAGGTGTTCGACCGCATCGTCGTGGTCGCCGGCCCGGACATGGCGGCGCTGGAACAGGCGGCGGCGCCGCATCCCGTGGTCGTCCAGGCGGACCGGCTGGGCACCGCCCACGCGGCGCTCCAGGCAGCGGCGCATTTCGGCGACGGCGACGTGGCGGTGCTGTATGCCGACAACCCGCTGATCCGCCCGGCAACCCTGCGGCGGCTGCGGAACCGGCGCCGCACTCCCGGAGTCGCATTGGCATTGCTCGCCATGCGTCCCGCCGACCCCGGCCGTTATGGCCGCGTGTTGAGCCTGGACGGAGACGTCGAGCGCATCGTGGAGTGGCCCGACGCGACCGAGGCCGAGCGCGAAGTCGGCCTGTGCAACGCTGGCGTGCTGTGCGCCTCCGCCGCCGACTTCCTCCGCTGGCTGCATCAGGTGCAGCCCAGCCCGACCGGCGAGTTCTATTTGACGGACTGCGTGGCGCTGGCCCGCAACGAGGGCCGCCGGGTGGCCGCGGTGGAGGCGCCGGTCGAGGAGCTGCGTGGCATCAACTCCCGCGCCGAGCTGGCTGAGGCGGAGGCGACGGTGCAGGGCTGGCTGCGCTGTGCCGCCATGGACGGCGGCGCGACGCTGACCGCCCCCGACACCGTGTTCTTCAGTGCCGACACGAAACTTGCTGCCGACGTGACGGTGCAGCCGCATGTGGTGTTCGGACCCGGCGTGAGCGTCGCATCCGGCGCCGAGATACGCGCCTTCAGCCACCTGGAGGGTTGCGAGATCGGGCCGGGCGCGCTGATCGGTCCCTATGCCCGGCTGCGCCCCGGCACCGTGGTGGCTGCAGGCGCGCATGTCGGCAACTTCGTGGAGCTGAAGGCGACGCATCTCGGGGCCGGGGCGAAGGCCAACCACCTGAGCTACCTCGGCGACAGCACGATTGGGCCGGGCACCAACATCGGCGCCGGCACTATCACCTGCAACTACGACGGCTATGCCAAGCACCGCACCACGATCGGCGCCGGGGTGTTCGTCGGCACGTCGGCCGTCCTGGTCGCGCCGATCGCGCTGGGCGACGGCAGCTTCGTCGCTGCCGGCAGCGTGGTGACGAACGATGTGGCGCCGGACGCGATGGTGTTCGGCCGTGCGCCGCAGGTGGCAAAGCCCGGCCGCGCCGCAGCCTACCGGGCCGCGCGGATCAAGCCCCGCTGACCCGTCAGCCGCGCTGACCCGTCAGCCCCCGCTGACATCGGGCTCGGGCAAGCCTATCTTCCGTTGAAACGGAGGACCCCCATGCTGAACCCGACCGCACCGTTCCCGCTCAAGGACCCCAGCCTGTTCCGCCAGGCCTGCTGCATCGATGGCAAGTGGATACAGGCCACCAGCGGCAAGACCCTGGCGGTTCGCAACCCCGCCACCCATGCGGTGATCGGCGAGGTCCCGGCGCTCGGCGCCGCCGAGACGCGCCAGGCGATCGAGGCCGCCGCCCGCGCCTTCCCGGCCTGGCGCGCCATGCTGGCCAAGGAGCGCGCCGCCATTCTCCGCAAGCTGTTCACGCTCATGCTGGAGAACACCGAGGACTTGGCCGTCATCATGACCGCCGAGCAGGGCAAGCCGCTGGCCGAGAGCCGCGGCGAGATCGCCTATGCGGCCTCCTTCATCGAGTGGTTCGCCGAGGAGGCCAAGCGCGTCTATGGCGACACCATCCCGCAGCCGCAGCAGGGCCGCCGGATCATCGTCACCAAGGAGCCGATCGGCGTGTTCGCCGCCATCACGCCGTGGAACTTCCCGGCCGCGATGATCACCCGCAAGGCCGGGCCGGGCTGGGCCGCCGGCTGCACCGGGGTGATCCGCCCGGCGAGCCAGACGCCGTTCTCGGCACTCGCCTTGGCCGTGCTGGCCGAACGCGCCGGCATGCCGCCCGGCGTCTGCAACGTGATCACCGGGCCGAGCGGCGAGGTCGGCGGCGAGCTGACCAGCAACAAGCTGGTGCGCAAGCTGACCTTCACCGGCAGCACCGAGGTCGGCGCCAAGCTGCTGGCGCAGATCGCGCCGACGGTGAAGAAAGCCAGCATGGAACTGGGCGGCAACGCGCCGTTCATCGTGTTCGACGATGCCGACCTGGACGCCGCCGTGGTGGGCGCCATGGCCAGCAAGTTCCGCAACGCCGGCCAGACCTGCGTCTGCGCCAACCGCCTGCTGGTGCAGGACGGGGTCTACGAGGCCTTCACCGAGAAGCTGAAGGTCGCCGTCGCTGCGCTGAAGGTCGGCAACGGCATGGACGACGGCGTGACCCAAGGCCCGATGATCAACGCGGAGGCGGTCGATAAAGTCGAGGCGCACATCAAGGACGCCATAGGCCGCGGCGCCACCGTGGCGCTGGGCGGCGCGCGGCACGAGCTGGGCGGCACCTTCTTTCAGCCGACCATCCTGACCGGCGTCCCCCGCTCCGCCGACATCTTCCACGAGGAGACGTTTGGTCCCGCCGCGGCGCTGTTCCGCTTCTCGACCGAGGCGGAGGCCATCGAGATGGCCAACGACACCGAGTTCGGCCTCGCGGCCTATTTCTACGCCCGCGATGTCGGCCGCATCTTCCGCGTGGCGGAGGCGCTGGAATACGGCATCGTCGGCTGCAACGAGGGCATCATCTCGACCGAGGTCGCGCCGTTCGGCGGCATGAAGTCGAGCGGCCTGGGGCGGGAGGGCAGCAAGTACGGCATCGAGGACTACCTTGAGATCAAGTACCTCGCCCTCGGCGGGATCGGGACCTAGGCGATGGCCGGCTATGACTACGACCTGTTCGTCATCGGCGGCGGATCAGGCGGCGTGCGATGCGCCCGGATTGCGGCGGGGCATGGCGCGCGCGTCGGCATCGCGGAGGAGGCGCGCTGGGGCGGCACCTGCGTGAACGTCGGCTGCGTGCCGAAGAAGATCATGGTGCAGGCATCGGAGTACGGCCGCCTTGCCGAAGACTCCCGCGGCTTCGGCTGGGATGCGTCGCCCGGCGTACATGACTGGGCCGCGCTGATCCAGCATAAGGACCGGGAAATCCTGCGGCTGAACGGCATCTACGTCCGCATGCTCGACGGCAGCGGCGTCGTCCGGCACGAGGCGCGGGCGGTGTTCACCGGGCCGCACACCCTGGAGGTCGGCGGCCAAGCTATCACCGCCGAGCGGATCGTCATCGCGACCGGCGGCTTGCCAGCGATTCAGCCGCCGATCGAGGGCATGCACCTCGGCATCGTCTCCGACGACGCGTTCGAGCTGCCGGCCCTGCCGCGCCGCGTGCTCATGGTTGGTGGCGGCTATATCGGCATGGAGTTTGCCGGTATCTTCCATGGCCTGGGCGCCGAGGTCGACGTCGTCTTCCGCCAGCCCTTGCCGCTGCGGGGCTTCGACGCTGACCTGCGGGAGGCGCTGGCCCATGGCATGACCGAACAGGGCATCCGGCTGCATCCGAAGCAGACCGTGCACCGGGTCGAGCAAGCGGGCGATGCACGGCGGGTCACGCTCACCAACGGCCACGTGGTCGAGGCCGACCTGGTGTTCTTCGCCGTCGGCCGGGTACCAAAGACCGCGGGCCTCGGCCTGCAGGACGCGGGCGTCGCGACCGACAGCAAGGGCGCCGTGATCGTCGACGCGCACAACGTCAGCAGCCAGCCGCACATCTTCGCGGTGGGCGATGTCAGCAACAAGCTGAACCTGACCCCCGTCGCCATCGCCGAGGGCCACCATCTGGCCGACCGCCTGTTCGGCCCCGGCCGCCCGCGCAGCTGGGCGCTCGATCCCGTCGCCACCGCCGTGTTCAGCAGCCCCCCGCTCGCCACCGTGGGCATGACGGAGGAACAGGCGGTGCAGCACGGCGCGATGGACATCTACATCGCCCATTTCACCCCGATGCGGCACGTCATGTCCGGCCGCAAGGGCAAGACGCTGATGAAGATGATCGTGGACCAGGCCAGCCAGCGCGTGCTGGGCGTGCACATGCTGGGCGACGACGTGGCCGAGATGATGCAGGGGATCGGCGTGGCCCTGATTGCCGGCGCGACGAAACAGGATTTTGACCGCACGATCGGCATCCACCCGACCAGTGCCGAGGAGTTCGTGACCATGCGGACCGTTACGCGGGTGGCGCCGGCCGCCCAGTTGCCGAAGGCTGCGGAATAGCGCGGGCGGGCCAACCGCCCCCGGCGGGGATCCTGGCCGTGATAGCCGGGTGGCATTTCCCGCCGAAAACCGCGATAACCCGGCCGATGCGGAAGGGACGGACGCGATGACGGAGAGGGTGGGCTGGACGCCGGCGAGCTGGCGGGCCCGGCGAGTGCTGCAGGGGCCGGCCTATCCGGATCAGGACGCCCTGGCCACGGTCGAGGCCCGGCTGGCGAAGTATCCGCCGCTCGTCTTCGCCGGCGAGGCGCGTCGCCTGCGGGACGCCCTGGCATTGGTGGCGAACGGCCAGGGCTTCGTGCTGCAGGGCGGCGACTGCGCCGAGGGCTTCGGCGACTTCACCGCCAACGTCATCCGCGACACCTTCCGCGTGCTGCTGCAGATGGCCGTCGTGCTGACCTTCGGCGCCAGCGTGCCCGTCGTGAAGATGGGCCGCATGGCCGGACAGTTCGCCAAACCCCGGTCGTCCGATACCGAGACCCTCGGCGGCGAGACCCTGCCGAGCTATCGCGGCGACATCATCAACGGGCCGGAGTTCACCGCCGCCGCCCGCATTCCCGACCCGGTCCGCATGGAGACCGGCTACTTCCAGTCCGCCGGCACGCTGAACCTGCTGCGCGCCTTCGCCGGCGGCGGCTATGCCGACCTGCACGAGGTGCACCGCTGGAACCTCGACTTCGCCGCCCGCTCGCCGCTCGCCGCCCGCTATCAGGACCTCGCCGCCCGCATCGACGAGACGCTGGCCTTCATGGCGGCCTGCGGCGTCGGCAGCCTGAACACGCCGCAGGTCCGCGAGACGGATTTCTACACCAGCCACGAGGCCCTGCTGCTGCCCTACGAGCAGGCGCTGACCCGGATCGACAGCACGTCCGGCAATCCCTACGCGTGCTCCGCCCATTTCCTGTGGGTCGGCGACCGCACCCGGCAGCTCGACGGCTCCCATGTCGAGTTTCTGCGCGGCGTGCACAACCCGATCGGCCTCAAGGTCGGCCCGACGATGGAGCCGGACGAGCTGCTGCGCCTCATCGACGTGCTGAACCCCGCTAACGAGGCCGGGCGCCTGACGCTGATCAGCCGCATGGGGGCCGAGCGCGTGCACGCCCGCCTGCCGCCGCTGCTGCGCGCGGTGAACCGCGCCGGATGCAAGGTCGTGTGGCTGTGCGACCCGATGCACGGCAACACCATCAGCACGGCGGCGAAGGTGAAGACCCGCAGCTTCGATAGCATCCTGGCCGAGGTCCGCGGCTTCTTCGACGCCCACGCTGCCGAAGGGAGCTGGGCCGGCGGCGTCCACGTGGAGATGACGGGGCAGGAGGTCACGGAGTGCGTCGGCGGCGCGCACCGCCTGACGGAGGCCGACCTTGGCAGCCGCTACGAGACGTTCTGCGACCCGCGCCTGAATGCCGAGCAGTCGTTGGAGCTTGCGTTCCTGGTCGCCGAGGAGCTCAAGGCCCGGCGTGCACCCATCCGTGCGCCGGCGGTCGCGGCGCAATGACGCTGCCGACCCCCCTCATCCCGGACCTGCTTATCGAGGATATCGGCGCCCGCACGGACGCCTATTTCAATCGCACGCGCGGGGTGATCGGCCGGTTCGGCGACAAGCGGGTCACCTATGCCTTCTTCCTGCGCCGCCCAGTCATCTCGGCGCCGCGGCTGATGCTCGATTGGCTGACCCAGGTCGCCGCCGCCCGCGACACGCAGTTCGAGTTCGACCAGGCCCACCCGGAGGGCACCTGGGTCGGCGCCGGCGAGCCCACCGTCTATGTCACCGGCAGCTTCCACGCGCTGGCGGACTGCGAGACGATCTGTTTGCAAAAGCTCGGCGCCGCCTGCGTCGCCGCCCACAACGCCTATCAGATGTGCATGGCGTTGCCGGGCGTCCGCTTCATCGCCATGGAGGCCCGGCACTGCGCCGGCGCCGAGATGCAGGAGATGATGGGCTATGCCGCGAGCGTCGGCAGCGATGCGGCCCGGCGGGAGGGCGCGCACGGCTTCGTCGGCACCTCGTCCGATCTCGCCGCGCCGTATTTCGGCGGCACCCACGGGCTCGGCACCATGCCCCACGCGCTGATCGGCTACGCCGGGTCCACGGTGCGTGCGGCGGAGATGTTCCACGAAACCTGGCCAAACGAGGCGCTGACGGTGCTGACGGACTTCTTCGGGCGGGAGGTCACGGATGGGCTGGAGGTCTGCCGCCGCTTCCCCGAGCTGGCCGCCGCCGGCCGCCTCTCGGTGCGGCTGGACACTCATGGCGGCCGTTACCTCGAGGGGCTGGACCCCGCCGAGAGCTACGCCGTGCTGGAGCGCCGCGCCCCCGGCGCCATCCGCCGCTACCGCAGCGACCAGGAGTTGCGTAACCTGGTCGGCACCGGCGTCTCGGCCGCAGCGATCTGGCGGATGCGCGAGGCGCTGGACCAGGCCGGCTTCCCGCAGGTGCGCATTGTGGTCTCGTCGGGTTTCGGCGTCGCGAAATGCCGGGTCATGGCGGACACGCGCGCGCCGATCGACGTGGTCGGCACCGGCAGCTTCATCCCGGACGACTGGCACGAGACCTATGCCACCGCCGACATCGTGGAGTACGACGGCCAGGCGCGGGTGAAGGTCGGGCGCGAGTTCCTGCTTCGCGCCAGCGGGGCGCGCCATGCCGACGCCAAGCGTGTTGACAGCGTGGCCGCGAACCCCAGCTCGGCATCATGACACTGAGGATCGCGCTCGCCCAAATCGACCCGCATGAGGGGGAGGTCACGGCCAACCTCGCCCGTATCCGCCGCGCCCGCGCCGAGGCGGCGGCCCAGGGTGCCGACCTGCTGGTGACGGCGGAGTTCTCCATCGCCGGCTATCCGCCCGAGGACCTGGTCCGCAAGCCGGCCTTCGTCGAGCTGTGCGAGGCCGCGATCGCCGAGCTGACGCGCGACACCGCCGATGGCGGGCCCGGCGTGATCGTCGGCGGCCCCTGGCGCGACGGGGACCGGCTGTATAACGCGGCCTTCGTGCTGGACCAGGGCCGCGTCATCGCGCGCCGGGCCAAGCACGAGTTGCCGAACTACGGCGTGTTCGACGACAAGCGCGTGTTCGACGCCGGCCCCAGCCCCGGCCCGGTCGCCTTCCGCGGCTATCGCCTGGGCGTCATGGTCTGCGAGGACTTCTGGCTGCCGGCGGTGTCCGAGACCCTGGCCGAGAGCGGCGCCGAGATGCTGCTGTCCATCAACGGCTCGCCGTTCGAGGACGGCAAGCAGGTTCGTCGGGTCGCGCTCGGCATCGCGCGCGTGGTGGAGACCGGGCTGCCTTTCGTGTTCCTGGGCCAGGTCTGCGGCCAGGACGAGCTGGTGTTCGACGGCGCCAGCTTCGTGCTGAACGCGGACCGGACGCTCGCGGTGCAGATGCCCTATTTCGCCGAGGCGCTGACCTTGACGGAGTGGCGGCGCGAGGGCGATGCGCTGGTCTGCACGCCGCAGCCCTTGCCGCCTGAGCCGGACCGGCTGGAGCTGATCTACCGCTGCATGATGCTGGGGCTCGGCGACTACGTGCGCAAGAACCGCTTCCCCGGCGTGCTGCTCGGCCTATCGGGCGGCATCGACAGCGCATTGTCGGCCGCGGTGGCGGTGGACGCGCTGGGTGCTGCGCAGGTCCGCGCGATCATGCTGCCCAGCCCCTACACCAGCCAGGACAGCCTCGACGACGCGGCCGAGTGCGCGCGGCTGCTGGGCATCCGCTGCGACACCATCCCGATCACCCCGGCCATGCACGCCTTCGGCGATGCGCTGGCGCCGGTCTTTGCCGGGCGGCAGGCGGACATCACCGAGGAGAACATCCAGTCCCGCTCCCGTGGGCTGATTCTGATGGCGCTGTCCAACAAGTTCGGCGACATGCTGCTGACCACCGGCAACAAGTCGGAAATGTCGGTCGGCTACGCGACGCTGTATGGCGATATGTGCGGCGGCTATTCCGTGCTGAAGGACGTCTACAAGACGACCGTCTTTGCCCTGTGCCGCTGGCGCAACGCGAATGTCCCGGCCGGCGCCTTGGGTCCGCAAGGCCCGGTGATGCCCGGCCGCGTCATCACCAAGTCTCCGTCGGCCGAGCTGAAGCACGACCAGACCGATCAGGACACCTTGCCGCCCTATGTGGACCTGGATGCCATCCTGGAGGGCCTGGTCGAGGGCGAGCAGTCCGTTGATGCATTGGTCGAGCGCGGTTTCGACCGCGCGACCGTGCTCCGGGTGTGGCGGATGCTGGACCGCGCCGAGTATAAGCGGCGCCAGGCCCCGCCCGGCGTGAAGATCACGCCACGCGCCTTTGGCCGGGACCGCCGCTACCCCATCACCAACGGCTATACGGGCCTCGTCGCGTGAGTGACGACCTGATCTCGAAAAACGGCCGGCGCGTCCGCATCCTGGACCTGTCGGGCGGGGCCGAGGACAATATCGTCGAGGACGTGCCGGGCTTCCTATCGCTCGAACACGCCAACCTGTTCGCCCGGCGCTACGTGCGCGACAGCATCGAGCGCTGCCGGGCGCGGGGCATGGAGGCGAAGGCGGTGCTCGACGCCTGGTTCGCCTTTGGCGAGGACGCCGAGGTGCTGGACGCAGCCGAGGACGGCTGGCGCAGCGCCACCGAGCTGCACGACTTCGCCGCACGCCGCGCCGCGATGGCCGACCGCGACTGGCGCTCGATCGACCCGCGCCTTGCCCGCGGCGAGGAAGATGACGGCGAGGACGCGGCCGAATGAAGGTCCGCTTCGCCCCGAGCCCCACCGGCCTGCTGCATGTGGGCAACGCGCGCATAGCTCTGGCCAACTACCTGCTGGCCCGCCGCCACGGCGGCCGTTTCCTGCTGCGGCTCGACGACACCGACACCGAACGCAACCGCCCGGAATACGCCGACGCCATCGCCTATGACCTGCGCTGGCTCGGTATCAATTGGGACGAAACGTTCCGCCAGTCGGACCGGCTGGACAAGTACGCCGAGGCGGCCGAGCGCCTGAAGGCCTCCGGACGGCTCTACCCCTGCTTCGAGAGCGAGGAGGAGCTGAACGTCAAGCGCGAGCTGCGCGTCCGCCGCAAGCAGCCGCCGATCTACGACCGCGCGATGCTCAAGCTGACCCCCGAGCAGCGCGCCGCGGCCGAGGCCAACGGCAAGCGCCCGCATTGGCGCTTCCTGCTGTCCGGCTATCCGGCGGAATGGAACGACATGGTGCTGGGCCCGCGCACCGTGAAGCTGTCCGCGATCTCCGACCCCATCCTGATCCGGGCCGACGGCACGCCGCTCTATACCTTCACCTCGGTCGTGGACGACATCGACGCCGGGATCACCAACGTGGTGCGCGGCGAGGACCACGTGACCAATACCGGCATTCAGATCGACATCATGGCCGCCCTCGGCGCCCGGCCGTCCAACCTGCGGTTCGCGCATTTGCCGCTGCTGGTGGACCAGGATGGCGGCAAGCTGTCCAAGCGCGTCGGCGCGCTGTCGCTCCGCAGCCTGCGCGGCGACGGGATCGAGCCCGAGGCGCTGGTCGGCTACCTCGCCCGTCTCGGCACGTCCGACGACCCGGCGCCGCAAACCGCGGACGAGATCGCCGCGACCTACGACCTGTCCCACGTTTCCCGCTCCGCTGCGCGGTTCGATGGGCGGCAGCTCCTGGCGCTGAACCGCCGGGTGCTGCACGAGCTGCCGTTCGAGGCGGTGCGGGACCGCCTGCCGCCCTCGGCCACGACTGCATTCTGGTTGGCGGTGCGCGGCAACCTCGATCTGCTGAACGAGGCGCGTGGCTGGTGGGACGTGGTCGCCGGGACTATCGTGCCGCCGTTGATCGAGGGAGAGGCCGAGTACCTCCATACCGCGCTCGACACCCTGCCGGCCGAACCCTGGGACAACGACGTATGGACGAACTGGATCGACGCGCTGAAGGCGGCGAGCGGCCGCAAGGGCAAGGCGCTGTTCCTGCCGCTGCGCCTGGCGCTGACCGGGGAGGACCACGGGCCGGAGCTGCGGGAGCTGCTGCCGCTGATGGGCCGGTCGCGCGCGGCGGACCGGCTTCGGCTGGCGGCGGCATGAACGACATCCCGGACTACGCGGCGCTGCGGGCCCATATGGGCGCCATCAGCCCGACGGCGGCGCGCAAGGTGCTGCCCGCCCTCGAACGGTATAGCCGCGCCTTCATCGGCCTGTCGCCGTTCCTGGTGCTGGCGTCGGCGGATGCCGAGGGCAGGGCGGATGCCAGCCCGCGCGGCGACCCGCCGGGCTTTGTGCAGGTGCTGGACGACCACACCCTGCTGCTGCCCGACCGGCCCGGCAACAACCGCGTGGACAGCTTCGGCAACATCCTGATGGCGCCGGGCGTGGGCCTGATCTTCTTCGTGCCGGGCATCGACGAGACGCTGCGGGTGAACGGCACTGCGCGCCTGCTGACCGGCGACACGGCGCTCGCGGGCTCTGCCGTCGCTGGCAAGACGCCGCGGACCGGCCTGGTGATCGCGGTGGAAGAGGTGTTCTTCCACTGCGCCAAGGCGCTGCGCCGCGCCCACTTGTGGGACCCCGCGGCGCAGATCGAGCGCTCGACCTTCCCAAGCCTCGGCCGCATCATCACGGAGCAGACCCGGGTCGGCAGCGTCGAGGAGGCGGAACGCCGGATCGAGGACGCCTACCGCACCCGGATGTACTGATGCCCACCCTCGTGCTGCACAACACCATGACCCGGCGGCGCGAGGCGTTCGTGCCGGCTGACCCGAACCACGTCCGCCTTTATGTCTGCGGCCCCACCGTCTATGACCTGGCGCATATCGGCAACGCCCGCGGCATGACCGTGTTCGACGTATTGACCCGGCTGCTGCGGCACCTGTTCCCGCGCGTCACCTATGTCCGCAACATCACCGACGTGGACGACAAGATCAACGCCCGCGCCGCGGCGAGCGGGGAGGGGATCGACGCCGTCACCGCCCGCACCACCGCGCAGTTCCACGCCGACATGGCCGCACTCGGCAATCTGCCCCCCGACATCGAGCCGCGCGCCACCGAGCACATTGGGGCCATGATCGCGCTGATCGAGCGCCTGATCCTGGGCGGCCACGCCTACGCCGCCGAGGGCCACGTGCTGTTCGCCGTCGCGAGCTTCGCCCAGTACGGCGCGCTGTCCGGCCGCAGCACGGACGAGCTGCTGGCCGGCGCGCGGGTGGAGGTGGCGCCCTATAAGCGCGACCCCGGCGACTTCGTGCTGTGGAAGCCCTCGGCGCCGGATCTGCCGGGGTGGGACAGCCCCTGGGGCCGCGGGCGCCCCGGCTGGCACATCGAGTGCAGCGCGATGGCCTGGGAGTACCTCGGCGAGACCTTCGACATCCATGGCGGCGGCGGCGACCTGCTGTTTCCGCACCACGAGAACGAGCGCGCCCAGAGCCTGTGCGCCCTGCCGGGCAGCGGTTTCGCCCGGGTCTGGCTGCATAACGGCATGCTGAACCTGAACGGCGAGAAGATGTCGAAGTCGCTCGGCAACTTCTTCACCGTCCGCGACGTGCTGGCCCGCGCGCCGCATGAGGCCGTTCGGCTGATGCTGCTGAAATCGCAGTTTCGCGGCACCTTGGAGTTCAGCGACGCTGGGCTGGTCGAGGCGCGTGGCGAGCTCGACCGGTTCTACCGTGCGCTCGCGCAAACGGCTACGCCGTGTCGCTTGGACCGCACGCCCGCGGCGGACGGACCCGTGCCCGATGCGGTGCTGGGCGCGCTGTGCGACGACCTGAACACGCCGCTCGCGCTGTCGGCGCTGCATGGGTTGGCGGACTTGGCCATGCGAGGCGATGAGGCGGCGGCAGGTGGCCTGCGCGCGGGTGGGGCGCTCATGGGATTGCTGCAGGACGAGCCCGTCGCGTGGTTCCAGGGCGGCGACGACACGGCTGCGATCGAGGCCGCCATCGCCGACCGCATCGCTGCTCGCCGTGCCCGGGATTTCGCCCGCGCCGACGCGATCCGCGCCGGGTGGCTGGCCCAGGGCGTCCTGTTCGAGGACCGCCCGGACGGCACGACCGACTGGCGCCGGGTGGCGACGCAGCCGGCATGACCGGCCGCGACGGCGGCGCCGATATCGGGCCGGTCGGCGAGAACAGCCCGGTCGTGATCCTGGTGCGCCCGCAGCTCGCCGACAACATCGGCGCCTGCGCCCGCGCCATGGCCAATGGCGGCCTGTTCCACATGCGGCTGGTCGCCCCGCGCGACGGCTGGCCCCAGGAACGCGCCTGGCGCACCGCCTCCGGCGCCGACCGCATCCTGGACCAGCTGGCCTTGCACGACACGATTGCCGACGCGGTGGCGGACCTGCACCGCGTCTTCGCGACATGCCCGCGTCCGCGCCACGTGATCAAGCCGCTGATGACGGCGCGCGCGGCGGCCGGCACACTACGCGATGCCGGGCAACGCGGGCTCCGCACCGGCATCCTGTTCGGCCCGGAGCGCGCCGGGCTCGACAACGACGACATGGCGCAGGCCGACACTCTGGTCCGCTATCCGCTCAACCCGGCCTTCGACAGCCTGAACCTGGCGCAGGCCGTCATGGTCATGGCGTATGAATGGTGGACCGCCGCGGACACGACCCCCGCCCAAAGCCTGATGACCAACGAGACGGCTGTGGCGCCAAAGGCCCAGGTCGAGAACCTGATGGCCCACCTGATCGACGAGCTGGACGCCAGCGGCTTCCTGCGCAACGCGCCGAAGCGGCCCGGCATGGTGCGCAACCTGTATCACCTGTTCCAGCGCGGGGAGGTGACGGAGCAGGAGCTGCGGACCCTGCACGGCGTGATCAGCATGCTCGCCCTGGGCCGGCGCCAACGCGGCCGGCTGGAGCCCGACGCGCCTAATCCGGAGTTGTAAGCCGCTTCGCCAGCCGGCGGGACAGCAGCCAGCCAATGAGCCCGGAGGCCGGGCCGCCGATGGTGATGGGAATGAGGCCGAATGGCTGCCCGTTCACCATCAGGTCCATGCCGATGCCCAGCATGGAGCCGCCAATCAGACCGCCGGTCACGCCGGAGGAGATGCCGAGCCAAACGATGTCGCCGCGTGTGATCATGCGTGGACACATGCGGGCAACGCGTTGGTTTGACAACGGGGTTCCGCGGCACTACCACCCGCGCACTGCCGGGAACGTGGACGTGCCCATCTGGCCCCGGAGCCAGAGGGGGTGCGCGCCCGTCGTAATGCTATTTTGCGGCCTACCGGTGCAACAAGCGGCGCATCAGCGCTGCATAGAAGATGGAGACCGCGCATGACCAAGCGCGCCGAAAGCAAGTACAAGATCAACCGCCGCCTGGGCGTCAACCTTTGGGGCCGCGCCAAGTCGCCGATCAACAAGCGCGACTACGGCCCCGGCCAGCACGGGCAGCGCCGCAAGCAGAAGCCGACCGACTTCGGTATTCAGTTGATGGCGAAGCAGAAGCTGAAGGGCTACTACGGCAACATCAGCGAGAAGCAGTTCCGCAAGTACTACGACGAGGCCGTCCGCCGCAAGGGCGACACCAGCGAGAACCTGATCGAGCTGCTGGAGCGCCGGCTCGACGCGGTCGTGTACCGCCTCAAGTTCGCCATCACGCCCTTCGCCTCGCGGCAGTTCGTGAACCACGGCCACGTCACCGTGAATGGCAAGAAGGTGAACATCCCGTCGTTCCTGGTGCGCGATGGCGACGAGATCGAGGTGCGCGAGAAGTCGAAGCAGCTCGCCGTCGTGCTGGACGCGGCGCAGAGCGGCGAGCGCGACGTGCCGGACTACCTGGAAGTGGACCACCGCGCCATGAAGGGCCGCTTCGGCCGCGCGCCGAAGCTGACCGACGTGCCGTATCCCGTGTCGATGGAGCCGAACCTCGTCGTCGAGTTCTACTCGCGCTAGTTCGACCCTATATAGTCTGTGCAAGCGCCGGGTCCTGCCCGGCGTTTTGTATTTGAGGGCAGTGATGACACCCACCGAAGAGATCGCCCGCCGCCGCACGTTCGCGATCATCTCGCACCCCGACGCCGGCAAGACGACCTTGACCGAACGGCTGCTGCGCGCCGGCGGCGCCATCCAGCTCGCCGGCAACGTGCGCGCCAAGGGCGAGCGCCGCCGCACCCGGTCCGACTGGATGGGCATCGAGCGCGACCGCGGCATTTCGGTCGTCACCTCCGTCATGACGTTCGAGTACTCCGGTTGCGTGTTCAACCTGCTCGACACGCCCGGCCATGAGGACTTCAGCGAGGACACCTACCGCACGCTGACCGCCGTCGACTCCGCCGTCATGGTGATCGACGCCGCCAAGGGCATCGAGGCCCGCACCCGCAAGCTGTTCGAGATCTGCCGCCTGCGCGACATCCCGATCGTCACGTTCATCAACAAGATGGACCGCGAGGCGCGCGACCCTTTCGAGATCGTGGACGAGGTCGCCAGCACGCTCGCGCTGGACACGGCGCCGGTGACCTGGCCGATCGGCCGCGCCTCCACCTTCGCCGGCACCTACGACGTGCGCACCCGCGACCTGCATCTGCTGGAGCCGCTCGCCCAGAGCGATCCCCGGATGATCGCGCTCGGCGAGGAGCTGGAGCTGGTCCAGGCGGCGCTGCCGGAATTCGACCTGGAAAGCTTCAACGCCGGGCACCTGACGCCGGTGTTCTTCGGCAGCGCCATCAAGGAGATCGGCGTGGCCGACCTGCTGAATGGCCTGGTGAGCTTCGGTCCGCCGCCGCGGGCGCAGCCGGCCGACCTGCGCACCGTCGAGGCAACGGAGGACAAGCTGACGGCGCTGGTGTTCAAGATTCAGGCGAACATGGACCCCAACCACCGCGACCGCATCGCCTTCGCCCGCGTCTGCTCCGGCCGGCTGGTGCGCGGCATGCGCTTGAAGCAAGTCCGGACCGGCAAGCAGATTCCGCTGCACGCGCCGCAGTTCTTCTTCGCCCGCGACCGGCAGATCGCCGACGAGGCCTTTGCCGGCGATGTCGTGGGCATCCCGAACCACGGCACCCTGCGCATCGGCGACACGCTGACCGAGGACGAGGAGCTGAACTTCGTTGGCGTGCCGTATTTCGCACCGGAGATTCTGCGCCGGGTCCGGCTGGACGATGCGATGAAGGCGAAGAAGCTGCGCCAGGCGCTGCAGGAATTGGCGGAGGAGGGCGTGGTGCAGCTATTCCGCCCGCAGGACGGCAGCCAGCCGATCGTGGGCGTCGTGGGCACCTTGCAGCTCGACGTGCTGGTGGCCCGCCTTGGCAGCGAGTACGACGTGGCGATCGGGTTCGAGCCGGTGCCCTACGCCCTGGCCCGCTGGGTCTCCGGCGAGAAGGCGCTGCTGGCCCGGTTCGTCGCGGAGCAGCGCACCAGCATGGCCGACGACGTGGACGGCGATCCGGTCTACCTCGCCAGCTCCGCCTTCATGATGCGGCGCACGGCGGAGATGCACGAAGGGCTGACGTTCCGCGACATCAAGGACGTCCGTGCGGAGGCGGTGGCCGCCTGACGTGGACCGCATCGACCGCAAGCTGCTGGCCCTGTTGCAGCAGGACAGCACCCCGTCCATCGCGCAGCTGGCGGATCAGGTCGGCCTGTCGCAGACGCCATGCTGGAAGCGCATCCAGCGGCTGGAGGCCGACGGCGTCATCGAACGCCGGGTGGCGCTGCTGTCGCCGGAGAAGCTGGGGCTGGGACTCACGGTGTTCGTGTCGATCGAGGCCGGCGACCACTCCCCGGACTGGCTGGCCCGGTTTGCCAGGGCGGTGTCGAGCTTCCCCGAGGTGGTCGAGGTGCATCGCATGGCCGGCGACATCGACTACATGCTGCGCGTCGTCACCCGCGACATCGCGGCCTATGATGGGTTCTACAAACGGTTGATCGCCGCGGTGCCGATCAAGAACGTCAGCTCGCGCTTCAGCATGGAGCGGGTGAAGTCAACGACGGCATTGCCGTTGGACATGGCCGACGAGCTCTCCTCCCGCTAAAAGCGGCCAACTTCGTCCACAGCGTCCCAGCCAAACCGCAGCAGGGGCAGCGCACGCTCGGCGACGTCCACGATGGCGCCGACCAGTGCTGGCCCGGTTGTAATCTCCGATGGCAGGTCCTGGCGCATCATGAACGAGCGAAGCCGCAGCGCCGGGGCGACTGGGCTGTCTTTCAGATCCTCAAATCCCCGTGGCATTCGCGTCAGGCTATCGGACGCATCGAGCGCCAGCGACCCGGCCGCCAAGTCGCTCTGCATGGCCAGGAAACGATCGGGATGCACCCGGATGCGCTCGCGAATAGCGTCCAACACCTCGGGGTCCAGGCGGTAGAACGCGGCGGCGGCAAAACAGCCCTCGGCGGCCAAATGGAAATACAGCACACCCGCGCCGTCCTTGCCGCTGCCCTGGCGATACCACACCGACCCGCTTTGGGTCTTGTAGGGCGCCTTGTCGTTGGAAAACCGGGTGTCCCGGTGGAGGCGAAAGCTGGAGCGTTTCGGATCACCCTCCAGTGGCAACCCGCTTCGGGCAAGCTCGGAACTCACGTCCATGACCAACGCCGCAACCGGCACCCTGACCGCGGCCTCATAGGTCGCGCGGTTTGCCTCGAACCAGGGCTTCGTGTTGTTGCGGCCGAGCTCGACCAGAAAACGATAGGTGGCCGGAGTCAGTCCTGAGAACCGTCCGGCCACCTACGCCCTATGCGGCTGCCTGATGCGGCACGCCCTTCTCGGTCAGCATCGTCTCCAGCTCGCCGGACTGGTACATCTCGGTGATGATGTCGCAGCCGCCGACGAACTCGCCCTTCACATAAAGCTGCGGCACGGTCGGCCAGCTCGAGAACTCCTTCACGCCTTCCCGTAGCTCCGGGTCCTCCAGCACGTTCGAGGTCTGGAACGGCACGCCAAGGTGCGTCAGGATCTGCACCACCCGGGCCGAGAACCCGCATTGCGGGAACATGGCGTTGCCCTTCATATACAGCATCACGGGGTTGGCGGAGATCTCGCCCTGGATACGTTCGTGGACGGGGTTGTTCATAGTGTTGGCTCCTGTTGCGGCGGGGAGGTCTGCAGGGCGAGGGCGTGCAGCGCGCCGCCCATGCGGCCCTGCAATGCGGCATAAACCATCTGGTGCTGCTGGACGCGGGACCGGCCGCGGAAGGCTTCGCTGATGACCGTGGCGGCGTAATGGTCGCCGTCGCCGGCCAGGTCCTCGATCGTGACCTGCGCGTCGGGCATGGCGCCCCTGATCAGGGCCTCGATTTCGCTGGCCACCATCGCCATCGGCTAACTCCCCATCCAGGCCGGGAAGAAGCGCTCATGCGCCGCCCGCAGCTCCTCAAGCGATATGGCGACGCCGCCGGGCAGTGTCAAATGTTCCCCGCCCGCGCGTCCGAGCCGTGTTGCCGACACACCCGCGGACCCGGCGGCAGCCAGCACCGCATCCGCGTCGGCGACGGCCAGCACGTAGCGGGCCTGGTCCTCCCCGAACCAGAATGCGTGCGGTGCGACCCCAGCAGGCGCCTCAAGCAAAGCCGCGCCGATCCGTCCACCCAGCGCCATCTCCGCCAAGGCAATCAGCAGGCCGCCATCGGACACGTCGTGGCAGGCGCGCACCTGGCCCCCGAGGATTTGGCCGCGCACGAAATCACCGTTGCGGCGTTCGGCCAGCAGATCCACCGGCGGCGGTGGCCCGGCCTCCCGGCCCGCGACCTCCCGCAGCCACAAGGATTGGCCGAGCCAACCCCGGGTCTCCCCGATCAGCACCAGGTCGAGCCCCGGCCGCAGCGCCAAGCCGACGCAGCCGGCCGCGTCCTCCAGCACGCCGAGCCCGCCAATGGCCGGCGTGGGCAGGATGCCGCGGCCGTCGGTCTCGTTGTAGAGGCTCACATTGCCGCTCACGACCGGGAAGTCGAGCGCCCGGCAGGCCGCCGCCATGCCGCGTATGCTGGCGGCGAACTGGCCCATGATCTCCGGCTTCTCGGGATTGCCAAAGTTCATGTTGTCGGTGATCGCCAGCGGACGCGCGCCGACCGCGGTCAGGTTGCGCCAGGCCTCGGCCACCGCCTGCATGCCGCCGGCCTCCGGGTCGGCGGCGCAGTAGCGCGGCGTGCAGTCGGTGGTCAGCGCCAGGCCCCGCGCCAGCCCCTCGATCCGGATCACGGCCGCGTCGGCGCCGCCAGGCCGCTGGACGGTCTGGCCGCCGATCGTGCTGTCGTACTGGTTCCAAACCCAGGCGCGGGAGCACAGGTCCGGGCAGCCGATCAACGTCACCAACGCCGCCGCCAGCCCGATGGGATCGGCAACCTCGCCCAGGGCAGCCGGCGTCGGCGTCTCGGCCGTCGGCCGGTGATACAGCGGCGCCTGCTCGGCCAGCGGATCGAGCGCGATGTCCGCCTCGACGACGCCACGGTGCCGCACCACGATGCGCCCGGTATCGGTCAAGTGGCCGACAACCGCGAAATCCAGCTCCCACTTCTCGAAGATCGCCCGCGCCACGTCCTGCCGGTCCGGGCGCAGCACCATCAGCATGCGCTCCTGGCTCTCCGACAGCATCATCTCATAGGCCGTCATCGCGGCCTCCCGCTGCGGCACCTGGTCCAGGTCCAGCTCGATGCCGACGCCGCCCTTCCCCGCCATCTCCACGCTGCTGCTCGTCAGCCCGGCAGCGCCCATGTCCTGGATCGCCACGATCGCGTCCGTCGCCATCAGCTCCAGGCAAGCCTCGATCAGCAGCTTCTCGGTATAGGGATCGCCGACCTGCACCGTGGGGCGCTTCTCGTCGGACGTCGCTCCGAACTCGGCGCTCGCCATCGTGGCGCCGTGGATGCCGTCCCGCCCGGTCTTCGATCCCACATACACCACGGGGTTGCCGAGCCCCGCGGCGGCGCTGAGGAAGATGCGGTCGCGCGGCGCGATGCCGACCGTCATGGCGTTGACCAGCGGGTTGCCGTTGTAGGCCGCGTGGAAGTTCACCTCGCCGCCCACGGTGGGCACGCCGACGCAGTTGCCGTAGCCGCCGATGCCGCGCACCACGCCGTCCACCACGCGCCGGGTGCGGGGATCGCCGGGGTCGCCGAAGCGGAGCGCATTCAGGTTGGCGACCGGCCGCGCGCCCATGGTGAACACGTCGCGCAGGATGCCGCCGACGCCGGTCGCGGCGCCCTGGTAGGGCTCGATGAAGCTCGGGTGGTTATGGCTCTCCATCTTGAAGATCGCCGCCAGGCCATCGCCGATGTCGACGACGCCGGCGTTCTCGCCTGGGCCGTGGATCACCCACGGCGCGGTCGTCGGAAGCTGCTTCAGCCACACGCGGCTCGATTTGTAGTTGCAATGCTCGGACCACATCACGCTGAAGATGCCAAGTTCGGTGAGGCTCGGGGTGCGGCCCATGATCGCCAGCACGCGGCCGTACTCCTCGGCGCTCAGGCCGAACTCGCGGGCCAGCGCCGGGTTCACCTCCCGGACCGCTTTCGCATCGGCCGTCACGCCGCCAGCGCCTCGGCCATGCCGGCGAACAGCGGCAGGCCGTCCGTGCCGCCCATCAGTGGATCGACTAGGTCCTCGGGATGCGGCATCAGGCCCATGACGCGCAGGTTCGGGCTGAGGATGCCGGCGATGCTGCGGGCGGAGCCGTTCGGGTTCGCCTCCGGCACGATATCGCCGGCCGGACTGGCGTAGCGCAACGCCACCAGACCCTCGCCCTCCAGCCGGTCGAGCGTGGCCGGGTCGGCGAAGTAGTTGCCGTCGCCATGCGCCATCGGCGCGCGGAACACCTGGCCGCGCTGGTAATGCCGGGTGAACGCGGTATCCGCACGCTCCACCCGCATGTGGCAGTCCTGCGACAGGAAGCGCAACGAGGCATTGCGCAGCAGCGCACCCGGCAGCAGCCCCGCCTCGGTCAAAATCTGGAACCCGTTGCATACGCCCAGCACGTATCCGCCGCCGGCCGCAAAGCTGCGGATCGCATCCATGACCGGCGACCGCGCCGCCATGGCGCCGCACCGGAGATAGTCGCCATGGCTGAACCCGCCAGGCAGCACGACGAGATCCAGGCCGGACAGGTCGGTGTCGCGATGCCAGACCATCCGCGGCCGCTGCCCGGATACCGCCCGGAGCGCGATCGCGATGTCGCGCTCCCGGTTGGTGCCGGGAAAGACAACGACGCCGGCCGTAAGGAAGCCAGCCTTCACGAAGTCAAGCCGCCCTCGGTGCCCTGGCACTTGAATGTGTCATGCAGGGCGCGCAGCACGACGCCGGACGCCTGGAGCCGCTGGCTTTCCGGATGCGCCCTGGCCCAGCCAACCACGGAGTCCCGCATCTGGACGCCGGTTATGGCGGTGGGCAGGCAGATATAGGCCGGGAGCTTGCCCCCCTTGCTGCCGTCGGCCGGGCGGAGGTTTTGATAGAAGCTGGCAGCGTCGGAAACGCCGTTGATGTAGGCGGTGCATTCGGCCACCACGCCCCGGTCGCGCGCGGTGCATAGGCTGACCAAACGGTTGCCGTCGATGGCGGAAAACCGTTCGGCGTGCGCCGATCCGGTGCCGGCAGCCAGCACGAACAAAACCCCAAACAGCGTCTTCATGATGCGATCTCCACGTGGAAGCCTTCGATAACGGTGTTGGCCAGCAATTTGCGCGCCATGTCCTCGGCGGTGGCGCGGGCCCGCGCCGGGTCCTGCTCGGCCAGTTCGAGCTCGATCACCTTGCCGGCCCGAACCTCGCCGACGCCGTCGAACCCGAGCGTCTGCAACGCATGGCCGATCGCCTTGCCCTGCGGGTCCAGCACGCCCGGCTTCAGCATTACGGTGACGATTGCCCTCACTGCATCGCCTCCGGCCCCTTCATGTCGTTGTTGCCCGCCTCCGGCAAGATGCCCAGCCGCCGGGCGACCTCCTGATAGGCCTCCTCGACCCGGCCCATGTCCCGGCGGAACCGGTCCTTGTCCATCTTCTCGTTCGTCTTGGTGTCCCACAGGCGGCAGTTGTCCGGGCTGATCTCGTCCGCCAGCACGACCCGCATGTCGTCCTCTTCCCACAGCCGGCCGAACTCCAGCTTGAAGTCGATCAGGCTGATGCCGACCCCCAGGAACAGCCCCGTCAGGAAGTCGTTCACCCGCAACGTGAGGCTGACAATGTCGTCCATGTCCTGCGTGCTGGCCCAGCCGAACGCGGTGATGTGCTCCTCCGCCACCATCGGGTCATTCAGCGCGTCGTTCTTGTAGTAGTACTCGATGATGCTGCGGGGCAGGCGGGTGCCCTCGGGGATGCCGAGCCGGGTCGACAAACTGCCGGCTGCCACGTTGCGCACCACGATCTCGAGCGGGATGATTTCAACCTCGCGAATGAGTTGTTCCCGCATGTTCAGGCGGCGGACGAAGTGCGTCGGCACCCCGATCTCGGCCAGCCGCATCATCAGATACTCGCTAATGCGGTTGTTGAGCACGCCCTTGCCGGTGATGATGCCCTTCTTGGCGCCGTTCCCGGCGGAGGCGTCGTCCTTGAAATACTGCACGAGCGTGCCCGGCTCCGGACCCTCGAACAGCACCTTGGCCTTGCCTTCATAGAGTTGCCGGCGGCGTGCCATCCCCGCGATCCTTTCCTGCCACACGGCCCAGATCGGCCGCGCACGCGGGGGATATAGCAGGGGGGCGCATCGCCCGCCACGGCTGCGACGCAGGGGCAGGGTCAACCTGGCGTCTCCGTCGCAACGGGCAGGAAGGCCGCCCGGTCCGGCGGACCGGCCGCGAACAGCCAGACCGGCGGACCCGAGGCCGGCAGGCCGACCAGGGACGAGCACACCGTTCCGAACCCATCCCGCGGCGGCACGTTCAGCGCCGCGGCGCGGGGACCGGACCGGTCGGCCAGCAATCTCTGCCAGGCCGCCCAGTCGTCGCCCGTGGGATCAGGCACCGGAGACGCGGCGAATCGCGGCAGTTGCGCCTGGGCCCGCGGGCTGCCGGGATCGTTAGGATCGTGCGCCGTCACCACATGCAGGCCCGGCGGCAGCGCCCAGCCCTCCGGCCCGCCATGGCCGAGCCCACGGATGAAATGCGCTGAACGGCGATCGGCCACGACCATGTTGAAGCTGCGATAAGCCCCGCCGTCCAGCCCCAGCAACGCACGGGACGCAGCGTCGGCGGAGTCGTGCTCCATCGCCATGAGCGGCAAGGCGCCCCGGCTCAGCTTGCCCGGCGCCGGTCCCAGGCTGCCGGGCCGGTTCAGCACGGCGGCGACCAGGCCGCCGCGGATCGCCATCCAGGTGCCGCCCCCCAGCCGGTCGCGTCCCGCCATGACGCTGGACTGCCCCGGCCAGTAGGCGCCAGGAGCGTCCCAGGGCCGGTCAAGCCGCTCGTCACGGTTGGCGGCGATCAGGACGGGCCAGCGATGGCCGGGACGCAGCAGCAGGATCACGGTGCACACGGCGGCGCATATGCCACCGCGCGCCGTGCCCTACCAGTGAGCCCTACCAGCCACGCCGGCCGTGCTCGTGTTCCTCATGACGCTCATGGCGCCATGCTTCGCGGCGGCGGAACCGCTCGATCTCCTCATGCCGCCGCCAATTCCGGTAGCGCCCGTGCTCGTAGTACTGCACCGGCTGCACGATCGGCGCTGCGGCGACGAACGGAACCGGGCTCATGAACCGCGGGGCGGCGTTCGCGCCCGAGGCCGCCACGGTGCCGGCCAGCATAGTCAAACCCAGCAAAAGAGTGCGCATCGTCAGGAACCTCCTCGAGTCCACTGGCAACCTACGCATCGTTCCTGGCGGAATCAGGCCGCCGCCATGGCAACTTCATGGCTACCGAACACGCGCGCGAACACGTGATCCACATGGCGCAGATGCATCTCGGACGCCATGGCGCGATCCAGCTCCGCGGCTGGCACCCGCAGCGCCACCTCCGGATCGGCGTCCAGGTTGGCGCGAAAGCTCCGTGCGTCCGGCTGGCCCAGCCGGGCCCAGGTCGCCATCGCGCTGCGCTGCACGATGCGGTAGGCGTCCTCCCGCGAGATCCCGGCCCGCGTCAGGGCCAGCAGCACCTCGCCGCTATGCACCACGCCGCCCAGGCTTTCGAGGTTCGCCGCCATCTGCTCGGGATAGACCGTGAGCTTCTCGATCATGCCGGCCAGCCGCACCAGCGCGAAGTCGAGCGTCACCGTCGCGTCCGGCCCGATCGCCCGCTCCACGCTCGAATGGCTGATGTCGCGTTCATGCCACAGCGCCACGTTCTCCAGCGCTGGCACGACCGCCGCGCGCACGATGCGGGCGAGGCCGGTCAGGTTCTCCGACAGCACCGGGTTGCGCTTGTGCGGCATGGCGCTGCTGCCCTTCTGGCCCGCGTGGAAAAATTCCTCGGCCTCCCGCACCTCGCTCCGCTGCAGGTGCCGGACCTCGGTTGCCAGCCGCTCGATGCCCGACGCGATCACGCCCAGCGTGCAGAAGAACGCCGCATGGCGGTCCCGCGGGATCACCTGGGTCGAGACCGTCTCCGGCTGCAGGCCGAGCCGGCGCGCCACGTGCGCCTCGACGGACGGGTCGATATGGGCATAGGTGCCGACGGCGCCGCTGATGGCACAGACCGCGACCTCGGCCCGCGCCTGCACCAGGCGGGCCCGGTTGCGGGCGAACTCGGCGTAGTGCCCGGCGAGCTTCAGGCCGAAGCTGGTCGGCTCCGCGTGGATGCCGTGGCTGCGGCCGATGGTCAGGGTGTGCTTGTGCTCGATCGCCCGGCGCTTTAGCGCGGCCAGCAGCGCGTCGAGGTCCGCCAGCAGCAGGTCGGCCGCCTGGGTCAGCTGCAAGGAGAAACAGGTGTCGAGCACGTCGCTGCTGGTCATGCCCTGATGGACGAAGCGGCTGTCGGGTCCGATGCCCTCGGCGAGCCATGTCAGGAAGGCGATCACGTCATGCCGGGTCTCGGCCTCGATGGCGTCGATGCGGTCGAGGTCGGCCTGGGTGATGTCCGCCACCTTCGCATCGCCGCGGGCGCGGATCGTGCGGGCGGCGTCCGTTGGGATGCTGCCCATCGCCGCCATGGCCTCGGCGGCCAGCGCCTCGATCTCGAACCAGATGCGGAAACGGTTCTCGGGCGCCCAGATCGCGGTCATGGCGGGACGGGAGTAGCGGGGAACCATGGGCGGCCTCATCGGCTTGCGGGTGTTGCCCGGTCGCAGTACGCCCGTCCGACCGTGATGACAAGATCGCGGCTTGACCGCCTTAGGAGCCCGCGCTGACCCTCGACTCAATCTGGCCGCAACTGATCGCACTCGGGCAGGTGCTGCTCATCGACCTGGTGCTGGCGGGCGACAACGCCATCGTGGTGGCCATGGCGGTAGCCGGGCTGCCGTCCGCGCAGAAATCCCGCGCCATCCTGATCGGCATCGCGGCGGCGACCGTGCTGCGGATCGGCTTCGCGCTCGTCACCCTGCAGCTGCTTGCGATCGTCGGGCTGCTCTTTGCCGGCGGAGTCCTGCTGCTTTGGGTCTGCTGGCGCATGTACCGGGAGCTGCGCGGCTCCCGCCACGGCATGGCTGCTTTACCCGGCGCGCCGGTAAAGACCATGCGCCAGGCGATGATCCAGATCATCCTGGCCGACATCTCCATGAGCCTCGACAATGTGCTGGCCGTGGCCGGCGCCTCCCGCCAGCATCCGTGGATTCTGGTGTTCGGGCTAACGATCTCGGTCCTGCTGATGGGGGTCGCGGCGCGGCTGGTCGCCAATCTGCTGGAGCGCTACCGCTGGATCGCCTGGGTCGGCTTGCTGGTCGTGCTGTATGTCGCGCTGAAGCTGATGTGGGACGGCGCGCACGACATCTCGGCGCATTTGCCAGCTTAAAGCATTCCCTCGCGGCGAAAGCTGAACCAGCGGCCGTTGCCGACGATCACGTGGTCATGCAGCGTGATCGAAAGGGCCGCCGCAGCCTGCTTGATGAGCTTGGTCATCGCGATGTCCTCGCCCGACGGGGCCGGGTCGCCGCTCGGGTGGTTGTGCACCAGGATCATCGCGGTGGCGTGCAGCTCCAGCGCGCGCTTCACCACCTCGCGCGGATAAACCGGAGTGTGGTCGATCGTGCCGCGCGCCTGCGCCTCGTCGGCGAGCAGGCAGTTGCGGTTGTCGAGGAACAGGATGCGCAGCTGCTCCACCCGCTCCCGCGCCAGCACGGCCGTCAGATAGTCCATCAGGCGGTCCCAATTGGCCAGCACCGGCCGATTCAGCACCTCGGCCCGGACCAGCCGCAACGCCGCGGCCTGGATCGTCTTCAGCGCCGCGGCGCTGGCGTCACCCATGCCCTCGATGGTCCGCAGGTCGGCCAGCGGAGCCGACACCGCACCGGCGAAACTGCCGAACCGGGCCAGGAGCGCGTGGGCGATGGGCTTGGTGTCGCGCCGGGGCAGAGCGAGGAACAGCACCATCTCCAGCAGCTCATGGTCGGCCAGGCTATCCGGTCCGGACGTCAGCAGGCGGGCGCGCATTCGGATGCGATGGCCTTCCGCGCTGATGGGCGACGGCGGCGTCGGGTCGAGCGGCTGGACCGGCTTCGTCCGGGCCTCGAATCGCAGCAGGTCGTTCGGGGTGTCAGCCACCAGTCGACGCGTCCGGCGCCAGCCACGGGGCCAAGCTCTCCCGCCACGCGCCGGTGAGCGGCAGCGCCCGGCGGGACGCGCGGTCCATCACGACCAGCACGCTCATCGACCGGGCGCATAGCTCGCCCGCCGAGATCAGCCGCTGATGAAGGGTGAACGACTTGTTGCCCAGCCGGGCGACCTCGGTCTCGACCGTGACGGCGCCGGGCCAGGCCATCTCGCGCACGAAATCCAACTCCAGCCGCACGATCACCAGCGACGTGGCACCCGATTCGATCGGCAACTGCGCCTCGACCGCCAGTTCCGACCGGCCCTGCTCCAGCATGACGGCGAACACGGCGTTGTTGACATGCCCCAGCCGATCCGTGTCGTTGAACCGCAGCCGGTGCGTGGTCGTGAAGATCATGCGTACGGCGGCTTGTGCAGTCCTGCCGGGGAGATGGTGAAAACCTCGCAGCCGTCCTCGGTCACGCCCACCATGTGCTCGAACTGGGCCGACAGACTGCGGTCGCGGGTCACGGCGGTCCAGCCGTCATCCAGCACCTTCACCTCCGGCCGGCCGGCGTTGACCATCGGCTCAATGGTGAAGAACATGCCGGGCCGCAGCACCGGACCCTCTCCGGCGCGGCCGAAATGCAGGATGTTCGGCGCCTCGTGGAAGCGGCGGCCGATGCCGTGGCCACAAAAGTCGCGCACGACGCTGAACCGGTTGGCCTCGACATAGACCTGGATCGCATGGCCAAGGTCGCCCAATGTCGCGCCGGGCTTCACAGCGGCAACTCCGCGCATCAACGCCTCATAGGTCACGTCGATCAGCTTGTGCGCCTTGGTCGAGGGCTGTCCGGCCGCATACATCCGGCTGCTGTCGCCATGCCAGCCGTCGAGCACGACGGTGACGTCGATATTGAGCACGTCGCCCTCGACCAGCCGGCGGTCCCCAGGGATGCCGTGGCAGACGACGTGGTTGATCGAGGTGCAGATGGACTTCGGGAAGCCGCGATAGTTCAGCGGCGCGGGCGTCGCGCCATGCGCCTCGATGAAATCATGGCATAAGGCGTCGAGCGCCAAAGTCGTGACGCCGGGCCGCACATGGGGCGCAATCATGTCCAGCGTCTCGGCCGCCAGCCGCCCGGCCACGCGCATGCCAACGAAATCCTCGGGCGAGTGGATCGTGATACGCCTGGCGTCGGTTCCACCATCCATCGGTGTCCGGTCTCCTGCTGTCCTGGTCTCCACTGCAAAATGCGCAAGGCTGGGGCCGCGCGCAAGTGCGCTCGCCTCAATGATCGTCCATCAGCCGGGGATCGTCCGCTAGCCGGGGTAGCGGCGGGCCACCCACCGGCTTGCGGCGTGGGACCGGCCGGCGCGTGCGCCGACGCCGTCCCGTGCAGGCGCGATAAGGTGCGAGGACGCAGAAACCCGGGGGGATAGCAGCATGACGACGGGACGGGCGCGCAGCCGCTCGCCGCGTGCCTCCGGCGCCCGGCCCTGATACGCATTCTGTAACGACGACGGCGCGGCGGCCTGCGCAGGCCGCCAGCCGCCACGGCGCCAGCCATGGATCATCGTGAAGGCCCGTGCTTGCGGCGCCATCGGCGCGGCCTGGGCCAGGCTGATGAAACCGCCGATTCGGTACGAGGGCGCCGGGTCGCGCCGCGCCATGAGCACAGGCACGCCCATCTGCTCGAACCCTTGGTCGAGCAACGACGCCATGTGCAGGTCCCGCTCCCCTCCGGACGCCGCGCCGAGCACGACGCCGATCAGCCGCGTGTCGGCCCGCAGCGCCGAGGTGACGACGTTGAAGCCGGACGCGTCGATATACCCGGTCTTCAGCCCATCCGCCCCGGGATAGGTCTGCAGCATGCGCTGGTGGTTCATGATCGTGCGGCCCTGGAAGACGAAGTAGGGCACGCTGAAATACCGGTAGTACGATGGGAAATCCTGGATCAGGTGGCGCGCCAGGACCGCCAGGTCCCGGGCTGTCGTCACTTGGCCCCAATCCGGCAATCCGGACGCGTTGCGGAAGGTGGTGCGGGTCATGCCCAGCGCCCGGGCCCGCAACGTCATCATCTGGGCGAACCGCTCCTCGTCGCCACCCATCAGCTCGCCCAGCGCCGCGGCAGCGTCGTTGGCGGACTTGGTCACCAGGCCCAGCAGCGCCTGCTCGACCGTGATGTAGGTGCCGGGCAGCAGCCCGAGCTTGGTCGGCGACATGGAGGCGGCCCATGACGACACCGGAACCGGCTGGGAAAGAGCGATGCGGCGGTCGCGCAACGCCTCGAACAGCATATAGAGCGTCATCATCTTGGTCAGGCTCGCAGGGAAGCGGTATTCGTCTGCATTCGCGGCCGAGATGATGTCGCCGCTGCCGGCATCGATCACAATCGACGCATACCGGTCCGACCCGACCTGCGCCGACGCCGTGCGAACGGGCAAAGCGGCCAACAACGATGCGACAGCAACCACTGCCAGAAGCCGCGGCACGCAAAGCCTTTTGAAAGAAAAACCGGCCATTGCGAGGCATCCCTACAGTGAGCCATGCGAGTCTATGAGGCCCGACCCCCGGCTGTCCAGCGTTTGTCGGACCGCAACATCATTTCAGGTAGCGGTTTAACAGCGAACTGTCACGGACAAGGCCGATGCCGTGTGGACAATCTATGCTGCATTGCACAAAAACAGTTGACCTGGCCCCATCAGACCGGCATACATCAATTGTTGCAGTGCAGCATTCGGCACGGGAAATCCGGGCGCGGCTCGCTACGCCATCTTTCGCATGCGTGGGGGTTGGCGGGACTAGCTTTCAATCCAAACAGGGGCAAAGCCCCGGCACACGTAGGAAGACCGATTATGAAGACCGCAGAACAGCTTGTCAGCTTCAGCCAGGGCAACGTCGAGGCGCTGGTCCAGTCCAGCCAGATCGTCGCAGCCGGCTTGCAGGATTTGAGCAAGCAGATGGCCGCCAGCGCGCAGGCGTCGGTGGACGACGCCATGACCACGTTCCGCGCCATGACCGGCGTCCGCTCGCTGAAGGAGGCCATGGACCTTCAGGCCACGTCGGCCCGCTCGGCGATCGAGAAAACGTTGACGCAGACCACCCACGTCGCCGAGAGCTCCTTCAAGCTGGCCGAGCAGGCGATCGCGCCGATCGCCAGCCGCATGTCGCTGGCCGCGCAGTCGTTCGGCAAGACCGCCTGACGCTGCTGCCCGCCGCAAGGCGAGGCTGAATCTGCCGCAAGGCAAAATGAGAATGGCCCGGGGCATAACCCCGGGCCGTTTTTGGTTTGGGCCATTTTCAGTTTGTACGCGACACAGGCCTGGGTGAATATCCTTGCCGGTCGTCGGTAAACCTTTTCTCAGGCCCTCGCGTTCCGATATGATCTTCAAGGTAGGCCGCCGGCCTATCTGGCGAGGGTGGCAGCGCCATCCCTGTCAGGCAGGCGAGCGCGCCATGCCGGGCGCGGTCTCAAAAGGGTTGTCGCGACGGAATCGTGGCGGCTCGGGATAAGGTGATGGGCGTTTGGGCGATGAGCGACAACAATAAACGCGGAACCGGGGACGGACCGACCATCGGCGTGGTGGTTAAGGCGCGGCCGAAGACCCGCAAGCCGGCGATGTACAAAGTTTTGATGCTCAATGACGACTACACGCCCATGGAGTTCGTGGTCCATGTGCTTGAGCGTTTTTTTCAGAAGACCCGGGAAGAGGCCACCCGCATCATGTTGCACGTGCATCGCCGCGGCGTCGGGGTTTGCGGGGCCTATACGTATGAGGTCGCGGAGACCAAGGTGACCCAGGTCATGGACCTGGCACGGCAGAACCAGCATCCGCTGCAGTGCACGATTGAGAAGGAATAGGCTGCAAAACCCAGTGGCCCACTCTATCTATGGCAACCACATCATTGCTCGGGACCTGCGTAGGCCCACATCGGTCTGTGCAGTCACTTAGGACCCAAGCGCGAAGGAGCGTCATTCGCTATGTTGTCACGCAACCTTGAACAGACGCTGCATCGCGCCCTGTCCCTCGCCAGCGAGCGCCGGCATGAATATGCCACGCTTGAACACCTCCTATTGGGCCTGGCAGAAGACAGCGACGCAGCCACGGTGCTCCGCGCCTGTGGCGTGGACCTCGACAAGCTCCGCCAGGACCTTGGCGAGTTCCTGGACAAGGACCTCTCCGGCCTCGCGACCGAACGGCCCGGCGACCCGAAGCCGACTGCTGGCTTCCAGCGCGTCGTCCAGCGCGCCGCGATCCATGTACAAAGCTCCGGCCGCGACGAGGTGACGGGCGCCAACGTGCTGGTCGCGCTGTTCAGCGAGCGGGAGAGCCACGCCGTCTATTTCTTGCAGCTGCAGGATATGACGCGGCTCGATGCCGTGAACTTCATCTCCCACGGCATCGCCAAGGCGCCGGGCCGGGCTGCGCAACGCCCGACGCAGGGCGCCAAGGAGGAGAACGCGCCGGAGGGTGAGCGGGAGGAGAAGCCCGGCCGCCGCGCCCAGGACGCGCTCAGCAACTACTGCGTAAACCTGAACAAGAAAGCCGCCGCCGGCAAGATCGACCCGCTAATCGGCCGTGATCTGGAGATCGAGCGGACGATCCAGATCCTATGCCGGCGCACCAAGAACAACCCGCTCTATGTCGGGGACCCCGGCGTCGGCAAGACCGCCATCGCCGAGGGGCTGGCCAAGCGCATCGTCGAGGGCGACGTGCCCGAGGTGCTGGCCAAGTCCACCATCTTCGCGCTCGATATGGGCGCCCTGCTGGCCGGCACCCGCTACCGCGGCGACTTCGAGGAGCGGCTGAAGGCCGTGGTGACCGAGCTTGAGGCGCATCCCGGCAGCATCCTGTTCATCGACGAGATCCACACCGTCATCGGCGCCGGCGCAACCAGCGGCGGCGCCATGGATGCGTCCAACCTGCTGAAGCCGGCGCTCGCCGCCGGCAACCTGCGCTGTGTCGGCAGCACGACCTACAAGGAATACCGCAACTACTTCGAGAAGGATCGCGCGCTGGTCCGGCGCTTCCAGAAAATCGACGTGAACGAGCCGTCGATGGAGGACGCGATCAAGATCCTCCGCGGCCTCAAGTCGAACTACGAGAAGCACCATAAGGTCCGCTACACCGAGGAGGCAATCCGCGGCGCGGTGGAGCTTTCGGCCAAGTACATCAATGATCGCAAGCTGCCGGACAAGGCAATCGACGTGATCGACGAGGTGGGCGCGAGCCGGATGCTGCAGCCGGAAGGCAAGCGCCGCAAGATGGTCACCCTGCGCGATGTCGAGGAGATCGTGGCCAAGATCGCCCGCATCCCGCCCAAGTCGGTCTCGGCCGACGACAAGGAAACGCTGCGCAACCTGGAACGCGACCTGAAGGCGATGGTGTTCGGCCAGGATAAGGCGATCGAAGCGCTGGCCGCCGCGATCAAGCTGTCCCGCGCCGGGCTGCGGGAGGCGGAGAAGCCGATTGGCAACTACCTGTTCAGCGGTCCGACCGGCGTGGGCAAGACCGAGGTAGCGCGGCAGTTGGCGAGCACCCTCGGCATTGAGCTGACCCGGTTCGACATGAGCGAGTATATGGAGCGGCATAGTATTTCCCGCCTGATCGGCGCGCCGCCGGGCTATGTCGGCTTCGATCAGGGCGGGTTGCTGACCGACGCCATCGACCAGCACCCGCATTGCGTGTTGTTGCTGGACGAGATCGAGAAGGCGCATCCCGACCTATTCAACATCCTGCTACAGGTCATGGATCACGGGAAGCTGACCGACCACAACGGCAAGGTCGTCGATTTCCGCAACGTGATCCTGATCATGACCACGAACGCCGGCGCCAGTGACCTCGCGAAGGAGGCCATCGGGTTCGGCCGCGATCAGCGCGAGGGGGAGGACACCGAGGCGATCAAGCGGCTGTTTACTCCGGAGTTCCGCAACCGGCTGGACGCGACGATTACCTTCGCCGCGCTGACGCCGGAGATCGTCGGCCGCGTGGTCGAGAAGTTCGTCATGCAGCTCGAGGCGCAGCTGGCGGATCGCAATGTGACGATCGAGCTGTCGTCGGCGGCCAAGGAGTGGCTGGCTGAACGGGGCTATGACCGGCTTTATGGCGCCCGCCCGCTGGGCCGGGTCATCCAGGAGTATATCAAGAAGCCGCTGGCCGAGGAGTTGCTGTTCGGCAAGCTGGTCAAGGGCGGCTCGGTCAAGGTCGCGCTGCGTGACGACAAGCTGGACTTCGAGTTCACCGAGGCGTCGCAGCCGGTGTTGTCCAAGGAGGGCGACGGGGACGAGGGTGCCTCGGAGCTCGAGCCAGAAACGGCAGAGTAGGATGGCGGCGCAGGCCGGGCCTCATAGCCCGGCCTGCCAGCTCGCGGAGGTCACATGAAAGCAATTTGGCACGGGCAGCTCATCGCCGAGAGCGATGACATCGTGACGGTTGAGGGCAACGCCTACTTTCCCGTGTCGAGCCTTCGATCGGAGTTCGTGGAGCCTAGCAGCCATACTAGCGTGTGTCCTTGGAAGGGCACCGCCAGCTATATGTCGCTGAACGTGGGCGGGGCGGAGAACAAGGACGCCATCTGGTTCTATCCGACGCCGAAGGATGCGGCCGCGAACGTGCGTGGCCGCATCGCTTTCTGGAAGGGCGTTACAGTATTTCCTTAGCTAGCCTTTCCGCTTGATCGTTAGCGGGCTGGCTGCCTGGCAGGTCGGCATGATTTCCAGCCGGTTGACGTTCACATGGGGCGGGAGCCCCACGACCCAAGCCACAGCCTCGGCGATGTCCTGGGGCGAAAGCGGTGTGGTTCCGGCATAGACCGCGGCAGCCTTGTCCGCGTCGCCGCCGAAACGCACCTTGCTGAACTCGCTGCCGCCGACCAGGCCGGGTTCCAGGTCCGTGATACGCACTCCGGTGCCGACCAGGTCCGCCTTGAGGTTACGGCTGAACTGGATCACGAACGCCTTGCTGGCGCCATAAACGTTGCCGCCGGGGTAGGGGTAGCTGCCGGCCGTGCTGCTCAGGTTCACAATGTGGCCGCGGTCGCGCGTCACCATGCCCGGCAGGATCGCGTGGGTCAGCCGGATCAGCCCGGTGACGTTGGTCGCCACCATCATGTCCCAATCGGCGATCTTTGCCTGTTGCGCTGGTGCATTGCCCAGCGCCAATCCCGCGTTGTTCACCAGCACATCGACCTCCTGCCAGCCTTCCGGCAGGCTGCCCGGCAGCGCTGCGGTCGCGGCGGCGTCCGTCACATCGAGCTGGAACGGCAGCAAGGTGGGGCCGAGTTCCTTCCGTAGCGCCTCCAGCCGCTCGGCCCGGCGGCCCGTGGCGATCACCCGGTGGCCGTCGTGCACGAAGCGGCGGGCCATCGCCTCTCCGAAGCCGGAGGTGGCGCCGGTAACCAGGACGGTCAGGCTCATGGAAGGCTCCGTTGGAATGCGGCCGAAGACTACCCGGCTAATCCGGCAGGCGGAAGCGGACCGAGACCGGACAGTGGTCCGAGAGCTGCTCCTTCGCGGCCTCGTTGGTCTCGCGGTAGACCATCACCCGCAAGGTATCGGGCTGCATCCAGGCGCGGGCGGCGCCGCCGGCCAGGATATGGTCGATGAAGCTGTTGCCGCCCCAGCACGGGCTGCCCCGGCCTTCGGTGGCGCGGATCAGCGGCGACGTGGCGTCCAATGCGGTCAGCAGCTCGTCCCGGCCCTCCATCCGCCGGTTGAAATCGCCCAGCACCGCGAACGGCACGCCCTCTGCTTGGCGCTGCGCGATCCAGCCCTGGAGCGGGGCGATCTGCCGGCGCAACGTCTCGCAAACCCGGCCGGAGTTGCCGGATAGGTGCCCGTGGTTACAGCCGCTTTTGAGATGCACGGCCAACAGCCGCAGCCGTCCGCCGGGGAGGTCGAGCGTGATGTCGGCGCCGCTGCGGAGGCGATGCTCGGCCAGGGGGAACACGACCAGGCCAACCAGATCCGGGTTGCGGACCACCGGGATGCCGCGGCGGACCGCGAACCCGACCCGCTGCACCACGTCGTCGCCGGTCGTGATGATGGCGTAGCGCTCTGGTGGGAACACCCGGGCGGCGATCTCGGGTCCGTCCACTTCCTGGAACGCGATCACGTCGGCATCGAGCAGGAGGGCGTAGCGGCGGAGCGCGTCGATGTTCTCCGGCCGTTTCGGGTGCACGTCGGCGGGCAGCGCTGGGTCGCCGGCCACGCGGGCCGTCAGCCATTCGAGGTTCCAGGTCGCCACGCGCAACTCGGCCGCCCGTGCCCCGCAGGTCAGCAGCAGCAACACGGCGAGGATGCGGATCATAGCAGGACCGGCTCGGGCATGGCGGCACCTTCGGCCGCGGCCGGCGCGCCGTCCAGCGGAAGGATGCCGCAAGCTGACAGATAGTCCGCAATTGCATCGTAATGGGCCGGGTCGCGCGTCATGTCCCGCGTGTCGCCGCGCGGCAGCCAGATTACGGTGGCAAAGCGGGCGCGGGTCAACAACACGCGATAGGCATTCAGCCGGTTCGACACCACTTCCGCCCGGCGTTGGGTAGTCCACGCACTGCCCCGCAGGCTGCGGGCCTGCCAGCCCGTGCCGTCGGCGGTCCGTACCAGATCGGCATCCCAGCACACACCCGCCTGGTCCAGCTCGACGGTATTATGTAGCAAACGCCACCACAGGAAAGTAGATGCGGCGCTGCCCTAGTTCTATTATAGGGCCATGGACACAAGCAACCCCGTTCTGCACGGTCTCCTTCGCAAACGCCAGGAGATCGCCGA